>OAUF01000899.1_pt1 | contig 14325 bp, 14 predicted proteins | sample 1495111 | NCBI WGS metagenome assembly OAUF01 (sample SAMEA2580002, study PRJEB22360) | human gut metagenome | reverse complement strand
CCTCCACCTCCGGGCGCCCGCCACCAAAGACATCGCCGCCGCCGCGCCGAGCGACACTTTTTTGCTCATATGCTTCCCTCTATCTTTTTGTTATCGTCCAACCGCTTTCAAAACGCCCTTCCTTAAAAAACAACAAGCCCTTCCCCGCCTTTGGGAAGAAATCGACGTTTCCCCCAAAGGCGGGGAAGAAACCGACCGCCTGTTTTCGTTTAGCCGAACCACTTCATCGGGTTCTGTGCAACACCGTTCACGCGGATCTCAAAATGCAGGTGCGGGCCGCTGGAATCGCCGGTGCTGCCCACATAGCCAATCACCTGGCCTTTTTTGACCACGTCGCCGGTGCTGACGATAATTTTGCTTGCATGGCCATAGCGGGTGGAATATCCGCCGCCGTGGTCTATGTAAGCGCAAAGGCCGTAGCCGCCGCCCCAGCCGCTGTGATTTGCAAGAATCACCCTGCCGTTGTCCGCCGCGACGATTGGCTTGCCGTAAATGCCGGAGCCGGCGATGTCGATGCCCTTGTGCCCGCGGCCGTCTCCCCAATAGGAGGTGATCTTCGTATAACCGGGAACCGGCCAGGCAAACTGCCCCTTGCTGACATAGCCGCCGCTGGCCTGATTGTTCTTATTATTGTCCTTGATGCTGGCGTAATACTCCTTGTACCACCGATCAATCTCGGCATCCACCTTTTTGCGTTCGGCAGCCAGGCGGTTATTTTCCGAATTGGTGCTGACCACATTGGCCGAAAGCTCCGTCAGAACGCGCGAGCTTTCCGCCAGCAGGCCCGAAAGCTCCGTGTTTTTGGAGTCCAGCTCCTTTTTGGCCTGCGCCACGTTCTGCCGGTTCTGCTCGATCTGCTCCTTCTGTGTTTTAATCGAGGCCATATCGGTTTTCAGCGTCTGAATCACCTGCTGGTCATGCTGCGAAATCGAGCGCACCAGCTCCGTTTTATCGAGAAAATCCACCATATCCTGCGCCCCAAGAATCATTTCAAGCTGAGAGGATTCTCCCAGCAGATAAATGGCGCGCACGCGCTGCTTGAGCTGCTCAATGTTTGCTTCGATGCTCTTCTGCTTTTCCGCAATCTGCGATTCCTTCTCTTTGATGTCCGCATCCAGCGCGGCCACCTGATCGTTCAGCGTGTCGATCTGGCTCTGCACGGTCTGCACCTGCGTATCCAGCGTGTTCTTATACTCCTGCTGCTTGGCTTTGTCCGCCTTCAGCTGCTTGAGCTTGGCCGCGGTGGCCTCCTGCTGCTTTTTCAGCTGGCTCTGCTTTTGCTGCAGCTGATTGATCGTGGAGCTGGCCTGCGCCCCCGGCGGGACCAACGAAAAAGCGACAATCACCGCCAGCGCAAGTGCCAGAATCGAACGCCTGCCTTTACCAGCCAATGGAATTTCCTCCCTTCAGATATTTACCGATGGAAATGCCGCCGCCCAGCGCGCCGAACAGGGCGCCCGCGGCAATAAACAACAATACGATCTGTCCCATCACATTTCCGAGCGGCAGCGGCTGGAAGAAGGGGACAATGCCCGTAATGGTTTTCAGGGTTTTATCGTAGATCAGCGCCAGCAGGCCGCTGGCCAAAAGGCCCGAAAACAGGCCGATCAGAATTCCCTCCACCACAAACGGCACGCGAACGAAGCTGTTCGTCGCACCCACGGATTTCATCACGCTGATCTCCAGCCGGCGCGAGAACATCGTAATCCGAATGGTGTTGGAAAGGATGAACACCGAAACCAGGCTGAGGATCAGCACGATCCAGAAGCCGGCCGTCGTCACCAGGTGGTCGAGACTGGTCAGCTTTGCGGCCACATCGGAATAATCGCGAACCTTGTAGACCCCCTCCAGCGAGCTGATCTTCTTTGCGGTTTCCTTATATTGGGAAAGGTCTTTCATTTTTACCTTGAACACGTCGTTCAGGGGGTTATCGTCGCCCAAAAGGCTGCTGAACACGCTGCCGTCGTCACCCATGGACTTCATCAGCGCCTCCAGCGCCTCGCCCTTTGGAACAAACTCGCAGCTTTCCACATTGTCCAGCTTTTTGATTTCCTCGCCCACCTGCACCGATTTGAGTGTGGGCAGATCGTTCGCCATATAAACGGTAACGGAGTTGTCGCTTTCCAGCGTGTGCATGGCCATGTTCAGGTTCATCGAAAACAGCGTGGCCGCTCCCGTCATCAGAAGGCACGCCACCAGAACGCCAATGGAGGCAAAGGCCATCATGCGGTTGACCCATACGTTCCTGACGCCCTCCTTGAGCAAATACTTGACACTGCTAATTCTCATCGGGTACCTCCAAAGCAAGATTGCAGCTGTCGGCCACCACCAGCCCGTCGTGAATTTCCACCACGCGGCGGCGAAAATGCTTCACGAGCCGGTGCTCGTGCGTGACCATCAGCACGGTGGTACCCCTGCGGTTGATTTCACTCAAAAGGCCCACGATTTCAAACGAAAGGGCCGGGTCAATGTTGCCGGTAGGCTCGTCCGCAATAATCATGCTGGGGTTGTTCACCAGCGCGCGCGCAAGCCCCACCCGCTGCTGCTCTCCGCCGGAGAGCTCCTTCGGGCGGCAATTGATTTTTTCCTTCAGCCCCACCAAATTCAATATGTACGGCACGCGCTTTTTGATCTCCCGCTGAGAAGCCCCCACCACGTGCATGGCAAACGCCACATTGTCGAACACCGTCATTTTGTCGATCAGACGAAAATCCTGAAACACCATTCCCATCGTGCGCCGCACGTAGGGGATGTCCCTTTTCTTTACGGTAGAAAGCTTTCGGCCGTTGACGATGATCTCGCCGCTGTTCGGTGCTTCCTCACAGGTAATCAGCTTTAAAAAGGTGCTTTTGCCCGCCCCGGAAGAGCCCACGATAAAGACGAATTCGCCCTTTTCCACCTTCAGATTCACGCCCCGGAGCGCTTCTGTGCCATTGCCGTAGGTTTTAAAAACATCTATAAATTCTATCAATGTTATCGCTCCAAAAAATAAATTTCCCCGTGCGAATGCCGCCGGGCGCGCCAAAACGCCCCGCAAAACGGCACCATTCTCCCTAAAAATCAACACCCATTGGTATGTTTACATAATACCAATGGGCGAAAGATTTATTGTTCCGGAAAAGAATAAATTTGTAATTTTTCTGTAATATTTTAATTCTTTTCCGTCAGAATTTTACCGGATTCGAGGAGAGATATTTCTTGACCATCAGAGCTACCTTAAACACAATCGCGTCCTCGAACTCGCGCAGATCCAGCCCGGTGATTTTTTTGATTTTTTCCAAACGGTAAACGAGCGTGTTGCGGTGAACGAACAGCTTACGCGACGTTTCGGAAACGTTCAGGTTGTTTTCAAAAAAGCGCTGAATCGTGAACAGCGTTTCATGGTCGAGCGATTCGATCGAGCCGCGCTTGAATACCTCCTTCAGGAACATTTCGCACAGGGTGGTGGGCAGCTGGTAAATCAAACGGGCAATGCCCAGATTGTCGTAGCTGACAATGGATTTTTCGGTGTCGAACACCTTGCCGACCTCGAGCGCGACCTGCGCTTCCTTAAAGGAGCGCGCCAGATCCTTAATGCCCACAACAATGGTGCCGATGCCCACAACGCAGTGAGTGTAGAATTCGCTCGAGAGCGTGTCTACAATCGAGCTGGCCAGCTTGTCAAGATCCTTCGGCTCAATGCCGGTGCGAATCTCCTTGATCAGCGCGATATCGGTTTCGTTGATATTGATGATGAAATCCTTGTTCTTGTCGGGGAACAGATTCTGAATCACATCGTAGGCCGAAATATCGGATTTGTTTGAAATCTTGATCAGCATACACACGCGGCTCACGTCCGAATTGAAGTGCAGCTCACGGGCCTTCAGGTAAATATCGCCGGGCAGTATGTTGTCGAGAATCACGTTCTTGATGAAATTGCTGCGGTCATATTTCTCGTCGTAATACTGCTTGATGCTGCTCAGAGAAATCGAGAGCAGGTTTACATACTTCATCGCTTCGCTGTCGCTGCCCGAAACGAACACAGCATATTCCGGGCGGGGGCGGCTGCCAAAAGACTTGTAGGTATATCCTCCTACCACAAAGGGATTGGGCGAAGCAATGGTGTCCGGAGTAATGCTTTCGTTCACTTCACCGATACGACCCAGCTCGCTGCAGGCAATAATAACCGAGGTCTCGTCAATGACGCCGATCGTTCTGTCAATCGCGTCGCGCATTTGGTGAATAACTCCCTGAAACAGTCTATTTGACATGATGCTCCCTCACTTTATCAGTTTTCCAGATAATTCTGGATCAATACAAGCATACCGATTTGATATTGTCCAATATATTTTACACAAATTTTGATGAAATTTCAAGCTTGGAGCGGATTATTTGTTAAAAAACTTTCTGAAATCGACAGAGCAGCGTTCTAAATAAAAAAACAGCGCGGCCTTTCAAAAGCCACGCCATGGAATTCGTTTGATTGACTGCCCTCCGCTTTCACAATTCTGCGGTAGACCTCGGGGTCTGTGTCGCCCTCGGTGCTGAACAGCAGAACGGTCGCGTTTTCATCCAGACCCATGCGCTGCCGCTCGGCGCGCATTTCCGGCGCAAGGCATAAATGCACGAGCAAACCGAGCCCCACGGCGCCCGATTCGCCGGAAATCACCTTCCGGTCCCCATCGCGCGCAAACGCCAGCGTGCGCATGCCGAGCTCGGTCACCCAGTCGGGGCAGGCGGCATAGCACGACGCGAAATCGCGCAGTACCGGCCAGGTAAGCGGATTCGGCTCGCCGCAGTTCAGGCCGGCTATGATTGTTTCCGGGTTCCAAATGCAAGGTAAGAAGCGGCTATTCCGCCTTGGCCGGCTCCGGCTCTTCAATCAGCCGTCCGCACAATCGGTGGAGCGCGGCGCAGCCGGCCCCGCCGACCACATTGCCGAGCGTGATCACCACCAGACTGAGAAGCGCATCCTCCAGCACGCCGGCCATCCAGAAATAGAACATGTCGGCGACGCAGTGCTCAAAGCCGCTCAGAATAAAGACCATCACGCTGAATACGATCCCCAGGTATTTTCCCACGGGGTGCGGATTGCTGCGGTAGCCCTCCACCGCCACATACATCAAAAGGCCGCAGAAGATTCCCAGAATAAACAGGCTGGGCAGACTGTCCCCCAGCTTGATCTCCGCCAGATGCACCGCCTTTTCGTGCAGCTTTGCCCCCTGACGCGTGGCGGACATGACCGCACTCATCAAAAAGGTTCCCAACAGGTTGCCCAGCCAGATCAAAAGCAGCCAGAGCACCTTCTGCGGGTCGCGGTACGAAATATACGCCATTTTCCCCGTGAACAGATTCCACCGGAATACCAAAATCGTCATCAGTCCAACCGAAAACAGAAAGGCTCCTGTCACGGTATTTTCCTGCGTCATGTAAATCACGCAGCCGATGCCGATGCTGATCCCCGCCAATATGGCCAGCAGGAACGTTCCCGTCCAGGATCTGAATTTATCCATAAAAACTCCCCTTTTTCCCAGCGGGCCGTGCCCGCGACGGATGTTACTAACACCCGCCTATTTTAGCATAGAAGCTTTTTTATTCCAATCTCGGCGCGTCTCATATTCGTCTATCCCTTTATCATCAACAAAAATTGATTATTATTGTATTCTTGATAAATCAGGGGGCTCGCTCCACTTTCTTGCCAAATTTCTTTCGTTTTAGTGTTTTAGAAACATATAATCCGGCTTTTTATTCTTTTATGTGGATTCAGGCACATTCTCAAATCTGACGCTCTTTAATCTATAAACAATTATGATGTATTTTCTGCTAAAAATCCCATCTGCGCAGGACAGACTGCGCCCGGCGATTTGAATCTGCGCCGGCAAAAGCAGGATAAAAAGAACCTGCGCCGAAGAAACTCTTCGCCGCAGGTCACCTGAACTATTCTGTTTTAGGGCAGAAGCTTATTTTACATCTCCGCCCTCAACCACCAGGTTCTCGGGGGCGACCGCGTTACCGTAAACGGGCTTCAGCGTCTCTTCAAAGTCCTTGTGGAAGAAGTTCTCTTTGCCCAGCGTCTTAATTTCCTCATTCAGCCAGTCGAGCAGCTCCTTGTTGCCCTTCTGCACCGCGGGAGCAATGGTATCGACGTCGCCCAGGCTTTCAATGCCCACCTTAAAGCCGGGATTCTGCAGCGCCCAGGCCAGAACCTCCGTGTTGTCGGTGGAGAACGCATCGCCGCGCCCGTCGAGCAGAGCGTTATAGGTTTCGGTATACTGGTCAAACTTCACCAGATTGATCTCGGGGTGGTTCGCAGTAAAATAAGTCTCTGCGGTCGTGCCCTTCGCAACGATCAGCTTTTTGCCGGCGAGCTGCTTCACATCGGTAATCAGGTTCTTTTCGGGGCTGACGACGCCCAGAGCGACCTTCATGTAGGGCAGTGCAAAATCGACCGCCTCGGCACGCTCTTTGGTTACGGTAAAGTTGGCGAGCACAATGTCAACCTTGCCTGTTTTCAGGTATTCCACACGGCTGGCGGGCTCCAGAGAAACGTATTCCGGCTCAACGCCCAAATCCTTTGCGATGCGCTCCGCAAAGTAAACGTCGTAGCCCTGATACTTGCCGTTTGCATCCACATAGCCGAAGGGGTTTTTGTCGCTGAATACGCCGATGATGACCTTGCCGCTTTTCTTGATTTCGTCCACGGAGCGGGCGGTGCTGCCACCGGTGCCCTGCGCGGCGGAAGAAGCATCCGTGCCGGCAGCGGAGGAAGCCGCTTTGTTTGACGAGCAGCCCGCGAGCAGGCCAACGGACAGTGTCAGTGCGAGTGCGAGCGATAAGGCTTTGATTCTGTTTTTCATCAATAATCCCTCTTTCCGGTTACTCAAAAGTAAAGATATTCAAAAAGCGCTGAAGCCGTTCTGTTTTCGGCTTTGTAAAGAACTCTTCCGGCTCCCCGGATTCCACGATCTCACCGCCGTCCATAAAGATCACGCGGTCGGCGATCGCTCTGGCAAACTGCATCTCGTGCGTGACGATCACCATGGTCATCCCGCCCTTTGCAAGCTCCAGCATCACGTCGAGCACCTCGCGCACCATTTCGGGGTCGAGAGCCGCCGTCACCTCGTCAAACAGCATGATTTCCGGCTGCATCATCAGAGCGCGCACAATCGCGGCTCTCTGCTTCTGCCCGCCCGAAAGCTGGCGGGGAAAGGAACTCTTCTTTTCCAGAAGGCCCACGCGTTCCAACAGGGTTTCCGCCATTTTTTCGGCTTCTTCTCTCTTACGACCCTGCACCTTGAGCGGGCCGAGCAAAACATTTTCCATCACCGTCATATGGGGAAACAGCTCGTAGCTCTGAAATACCATGCCGATTTTCTGCCGAACCTGGCTCCACTTGGCGGTGCCGTCCGTCAGCACCTGCCCGTCGAGCAAAATTTCACCGGACTGGATGGGCTCCAGCCCGTTAATACATCGCAGCAGGGTGCTTTTGCCGCAGCCGGAGGGCCCGATCACCACAACCACCTCGCCGCGGCTGACCGTCAGCGAAACATCCCGCAGCACATCGGCGGAACCGTAATCCTTTTTGAGATGCCGGATTTCCAGCAAAGCATCTGTTTTCTCCATCTGTTGCACTCCTCTTAGTCCTGCCATCTTTTTTCCAGTTTTCCCGCCAAACGCGAAATGGGGAAGCACACCAGAAAATACAGGAAGAAAATCGCGGCGTAAATCCACAAGGCCGCGCTGGGCGCCGTGTATCGGTTCGCCTCTATGATCTGCTGGCCCACCTTGAGCACCTCCACCACGCCGATCAGCACGATCAGGGAGGTGGTTTTGACCATACGGGTGGCCAGGTTAATTGCAAGCGGCAGCAGGCGCCGGATCGTCTGCGGAATGATGATGTAGCGGTAAATCTGCACGCCGGTCAGGCCGAGCGCCCTGCCGCTCTCGTACTGGTGCTTCGGGATCGAAATCAGCGCGCCGCGCACCAGGTCGCCCATCTCCGCCGTTCCCCAGAACACGAACACAATGATCGCGGAGACCTCGCCCGAAAGATGGACGCCAAACGTTTTCGTCACGCCGAAATACACCAGAAACAGCAGCACCAGCTGCGGCATAATGCGCACCGTTTCAAGGTACACGCGCGAAAGCGCCTTCGTAACCGGATTTTTCAGCGTCATCACCATGCCGAGCAGAACGCCGAGCACCATCGAGACCGCCACGGAAAGCAGCGCAATTCGCACCGTGACCCAAAGGCCCTCGAGCAGCCGGACGAGATTGCGCCCGTCGAGCAGAATGTTAATTCCCAAATCCTGCATAGCGCAGCCTCCTTTCCAAAAGCGAAGAAGCAATCGAAATCGGCAGCAAAATGACGAGATACGAGGTCACAAGCAAAAACAGCGCCTCATCCGTCTTGTAGTACAGGCCAATCAAATCCTTGGCGACATACATCAAATCCGCCAGAGCCACCACGCTGAACACCGATGTCTCCTTGATCAAAAAAATCACGTTCGCGCACAGCGCGGGAACCGAAACGGAGAGTGCCTGCGGCAGCACCACATAGCGAATGATCTGCGTATGCCGGAGCCCAATGCTGAGCCCGGCCTCCAGCTGGCCCTTCTCCACAGATTCGAGCCCGCTGCGGAACGCCTCTGCCATATAGCTGCCGCCCAGAAACGCCAGCCCGATCACGGCGCAGCTTTCGGAGCTGATGACGACGCCCAGCTTCGGCAGGCCGAAATACAGAAAAAACAGCTGCACCAGCAGAGGCGTATTGCGCGAAAGCTCAATGTACACGCCGACCACCCGGCGCAGCACAGGAACCTTATAATATTGAATCAGGCTGCAGAACAGCCCGAGCAAAAACGAAAACAAAACGCCCCACAGCGCGATTCGCAGTGTCAGCAGCGCCGCAGTCTGATACATGGGCACATTTTGTCTGATAAACTCAAAGTCCAAAATCCGATTCCTTCCTCATATATCGTATCAAATTTTACTTTGAAAAATATGTTGAGATACTTTTTCTATGATACGGCGTTCCCGGAAAAGAGTTCCATTTATACCGTAGTAATCATATATGAATTGTTAAGCCCTATATTACTACATCCTTACCGCCGTGTCAACCGCCAGCCGTCATTTTTCTATCGCCATAGAAAATCGTCTGGTTTTAAGCTGGGATTCTCTCGGCGCCCCTTCCCGGCACTCAATGACGATCGGCGGCGGTTTACCGTGCGCTTCAGAACGATCCCATCGCTTGTTTCAAAGCAGAATGGCCGCAAAATGCCGCGCGAAAGAGTACCCGAAACAATTCAGGCGGCAGCAAGCGCTCCTCTTTCACGCAGCATCTGGTGTGCTCCGGCTACAGCTTGAACACCATGGGGGTATAGTGTGATTCTGACCTTTCAAACCCAAGGTATTCATATAATTTCTTTCCCTGCACCGTTGCATGAAGATCGACATGGCACAGTTCTTTTCGCCGCGCATCCTCCAGCGCCATGGTAACCAGCTTTGCCCCCAGGCCCAGCTTGCGGTACTCCGGGCGAACGTAAACGTTCATCAGCGTTCCGGTTTTGCCGTTGATTGCAGACGGCCCCGCAAGCTTTTCCACAACCATCATCAGCACCGTCCCGGCCAAACGTCCGTTTTCCTCGGCCACATAGGCGGTCAGATTTCCTCCCAGATGACGTTCCAGATAGTCCGGCAGTTGATTTCTGATCGCCGTTTCCTGTTCCTCCGTCAGAGCTCCCCAATCCTCTTTCAGGTATTCCACGCGCATTTCGATCAGCTCTGCCTTGTCGGAACGCTCTCCGTTTCGGAATATCATCTTTCCATACCCCTTTCCCGTCCTTGCTGCGGCAAGCGGCGCAGTTCAGGAAGCGCATGATTGCCACTACAGGTTTTTGGTTTTTCTCCATCGATAAAAGCCAGTATATCATAGAACGCGGCGAAATAAAAGAATCGTTTTCTTGTTTTGGCTTTTTAGACAGATTGCGCCGGGGTAGGATTTGATTTTTGTTTTGTGCCATAATAGTAGTCTGGGCGTGTGGCTTTTGAACCGCTGATGGGTTTTGTTAAAAAACAGCATGGCTCAAATATTTTAAAAATATAACAAGATAAATGGACTAAAACCGGTTCAAACGTGGAGGGCATAAGGATGAGCGATCAAAAGATCCAGCAGGATGAAATTCATATCGGCCGAAACATCAGAGAGATCAGACTGAAAAAGAAGATTGGACAAACCGAATTGGTACGCTGGCTTCAGCCTTCCAACGTTGCGATGACGAGGGAAAGCCTCGAAAAATCGAGCGGGGGATACAACATATCTACGCAGCACAGCTTCGCGGAATTCGTGATGTGCTGGAGACATCGTACGACGAATTACTGAAATAAAAGCTCACATATACACCGAAAAAACCAAAGGGCGTCGGCAAAAACCGACACCCCTTTCAGTGGAGTAACTTCCTGCTTTGCATATAAACCTGTTACCGGGCACAAAACAAAACGCACCCACAAACGTGAGTGCGCAACTTGTGTCCAGCTTCTGGCTGGTGGCTGGGCTGGATGGATTCGAACCATCGGGATGACGGAGTCAAAGTCCGTTGCCTTACCGCTTGGCTACAGCCCATTAGTAATTAGAAAAGGTAATAAGAACGAGGCAAAAATTTTCATCTTTGCCTCGCCTTTTTTAGTGGGGTGGAAGATGGGATTCGAACCCACGATCTCCAGTGCCACAAACTGGCGCTTTAACCAGCTAAGCTACATCCACCATATATGGCGCGCCAAAAGGGATTCGAACCCCTGGCCTACTGCTTAGAAGGCAGTTGCTCTATCCTGCTGAGCTATTGGCGCGAATGTCTTGGAGCGGGTGATGGGAATCGAACCCACACGACCAGCTTGGAAGGCTGGAGTTCTACCACTGAACTACACCCGCAATCAAAGCGACGTCATAGATTATAACACGCTCCAAGACAAATTGTCAAGATAAGCATCAAATTATTTGCAACTTTATTTCGTCGTTTTCTTCTGTTACGGCAATTCCCGACAAAGACGAATCGCTGTGCTCCACGATCTCGGCCGTGATGCGGTCCTCCACCTTGCGGCGGATCAGATTGCGCAGATCACGCGCACCGCTCTTGCCGCCAACGGCGTGCTCCGCCAGCCATTTCACGGCCTTTTCGTCGTAAGCAAAGCGAATCCCGCGCTCGGTGAGGGCCGCGGTGTACTCGTCGAGCATCAGCGCGGCGATCTTTTTGTAATCTTCCGCGTTCAGCGCGCGGAATACGATCACCTCATCCACACGGCTTAAAAACTCGGGCCGCAGGAATTCGGAAAGCGCCTTCATCGTTTTTTCACGGCTCACGTCGGCGTCCGTCTTGGCAAAACCGAGCGCGCCCTCGCGTTTTTCGCTGCCCGCATTCGAGGTCATCACAATGATCGTGTTCTCAAAATTCACGGTGCGTCCCTGCGCGTCGGTGATCCGGCCTTCGTCCAGAATCTGGAGCAGAATATTCATTACGTCGGGATGCGCCTTTTCAATCTCGTCGAACAGCAGCACGGAATACGGCCGGCGGCGCACCTTTTCGGTCACCTGACCCGCCTCGTCGTAGCCCACATAGCCGGGCGGCGAGCCGATGATGCGCGAGACGGAGTGCTTCTCCATAAACTCAGACATATCGAGCCGGATCAGCGTTTCGGGCGTATCGAACAGCTCCTTCGAGATCACCTTTGCCAGCTCGGTCTTTCCCACGCCGGTCGGGCCGACGAAGATGAACGAGGCCGGGCGGCGGCGGGGACTGATCTGCACCCTGCTGCGGCGAATGGCCGCGGCAACGGCGGAGACGGCTTCCTCCTGCCCGATCACCTTTTTATTGAGGAGCTCCTCGAGCCCGGCAAGCTTTTTCAGTTCGCTTTCCTGCACGCGGCTGGCAGGAATTCCCGTCCACAGCTCGATCACGCGGGCCAAATCCTCAAGCCCGACATCCGCGCCAAGCGCCTCGGGCATCAGCTGGCGGGTTTTTTCCTCCAGGCTGGCGATTTCGTAGCGCACCTGCGCCAGCTTCTCGTAGTCCGGGTCCACCCCGTCGGCGGTCAGGTCGGTTTCCTTCTGGCGCAGGGAATCCAAACGGAACACAGCGGCGTCGTAGTCCGCCATCTTCTGGTTGCGCAGCGCGGCGCTCGCGCACGCCTCATCCAGCAGGTCGATCGCCTTGTCGGGCAGAAAGCGGTCGTTGATATACCGCTCAGAGAGCACCACCGCACGGCGGATGACATCATCCGGCACATGCACGCGGTGAAAATCCTCGTAATAGCTCTTAATGCCCAACAGCACCTGCGTCGTCTGCTCTACGGACGGCTCGCCGATCTTCACGGGCTGAAACCGCCTTTCGAGCGCGCTGTCTTTTTCAATGTACTTGCGATACTCGGTAAAGGTGGTCGCGCCGATCACCTGAATTTCGCCGCGGGAAAGAGCGGGCTTCAAAATATTGGCGGCGTTCATGGAGCCCTCGGCGTCGCCGGTACCAACCAGATTATGCACCTCGTCCACGAACAGAATCACGTCGCCGTCGGCCTTGACCTCGTCCACCAGCCCCTTGATGCGGCTTTCAAACTGGCCGCGGAACTGCGTGCCGGCCACCAGCGCGGTGAGGTCGAGCAGGTGGATTTCTTTTTTGCGCAGGCGGGCGGGCACATTGCCCTGCGCAATGCGAATGGCAAGACCCTCCGCAATCGCGGTTTTGCCCACGCCGGGCTCACCGATCAGACAGGGATTGTTCTTTGTTCTGCGGCACAGAATCTGAATCACGCGGGCAATCTCCTGGTCGCGGCCAACAATGCGGTCGATCTCGTGGTTTCTGGCCCGCTTTGTCAGATCAGTGCAGTACGTGTCAATATTGCGGCGCTTTTTTTTGTTTTCGGGTTTTTTGTGCTCCGCGGTCTGGGTCGTTTCCCCGGCGGATTCCGGGGCGGGCTTATTGCCGCCGAACATGCTCTGAATGAGCGGGAACGTAGCCGCGCCGCCGGGCACAAAGCCGTCGCCTTCGCTGTCGCTGGAGGTCTCCGACAGTCCGCCCATCATCTCGTCGAGCTGATCCTCCATTGTCTCCAGCTGATCCTCCGTAATGCCCATCTGGTTCATCATGTCCTTTACGGGCTGAATCCCCATCTCTCTGGCACACTTGAGGCAGTATCCTCTGGCGTCCTTTGCGTCTGCACTGGAGGCAACAAACACAACGGCCGGGCGTTTTTTGCATCTTGAACAAATCATCTTGTGAATTCTTTCCTCCGCTGCCGCTACGGGTGATTTTGGAGGTGCTGCCCTGCGGCGAAATTGGGGCAAACCCACACCATCATCCCTGCTTGCGGGAAATGGTGCGTCTGGCCTTCAGCTCCAGGTCAACGGTATCCCTGGGGTCCTTTGAGTGAAGCGTCGTCCAGAAAATCTTTAAATATCGAAGAAAGGCATAAACCATCATTCCGACGGTAGCCGATAACAGCGTAATGGTAAGGTAAAAGTTTTCGTATTCAAAAAAGCCCTTCAGCACGTAAATAACCGCAAACGAAACGTAAAACATCGTTGTGGCCACTTTGCCGTACCACTTTGCGGCCGTGGGACGCTTTTTTCGCTTGAGCAGCACGCAGGCCGCTATGATCATCAGCGTCTCCTTGATGACGAACACCGCCAGAAACGGCACCAGAACCGGCTCCACAACGGCCATGCAAATCGCCACGGCAGCCTGCGTCAGCTTATCCGCCAGCGGGTCGAGCAGCTTGCCCAGCTCGGTGATCTGATGAAATCGGCGAGCAATATAGCCGTCCACCAAATCCGTCAGACCGGATACCACCAGCACAACGCCGGCGGCGCGCCACTGCTGCGCCAAAAAATACAGTACAAACGGCGGAATCAGCAAAATCCGAAAAACCGAAAGCGCATTCGGAACCGTGATATTCTTATTGATGTCCCTCATTTCTCCACTCCCATCTGCCTCTGGGCTATCTCCCATTATTCCTCAGGGAACAGGAAATTAACCGGACTTTTTTCATAAAGTGTCTGGTAAACCCAAGAGGACTTGAGCCCTTCCTGCGTAACGCCGAACAATCCGTCCTTCATCATGGGCAGGGCGAGCTGCAGCAGCATGCAGAGCAGCAGCGCAATTGCGCAGCCGCTGAGAAAGCCGACCACGCCGCCGGCCATCATGTCAATCTGGCGAAGAATCGGCAGGCGGAACGCCGAACCGATCACGCGCATCAGAATACGCACGACAAAATAGAGGGCGGAAAACAAAACCACCGTAATCACCAGCCGCGTAAAGCCGATAACCGAGGGGGACAGCAAATTGGCGATCTGCGGCG
>OAUF01000897.1_pt1 | contig 14342 bp, 12 predicted proteins | sample 1495111 | NCBI WGS metagenome assembly OAUF01 (sample SAMEA2580002, study PRJEB22360) | human gut metagenome | reverse complement strand
ATGCCGTTGGTATGGGGCGTGGGATTCCTTACGAGCATCGGCGGGGAACCGTATGCCGCCGGTAACCTCGCGCTGATGCAGGAGCAGAAGGTGGATACCGGCCCCCTGCAGCAGCAGGCCGAAGCCTTCTCGGAGCAGGGAAAAACCTCGCTGTTCTTCGCAAAGGGCGGCAGGCTTCTCGGTGTAATCGCCGTGGCCGACGTGATCAAGCCCACCAGCCGTCAGGCGGTGCGTGAGCTTACCGCCATGGGCATCGATGTAGTCATGCTGACCGGCGATAACAAACGCACGGCCGAAGCGATTCGCCGGCAAATGGGCATCAACCGCGTAGTGGCGGAGGTGCTGCCGCAGGATAAGGAAGAAGAAGTCCGCTCCATACAGGAATCCGGCAAGCGTGTGGCCATGGTCGGCGACGGCATTAACGACGCCCCCGCACTGGCCAGGGCCGATGTCGGCATCGCCATCGGCGCCGGTACCGATATCGCCATCGAATCCGCAGACATCGTGCTGATGAAGAGCGATCTGATGGACGTGGTGACAGCGATTCAGCTGAGCCGCGCGACCATTCGCAATATCAAAGAAAATCTGTTCTGGGCATTTTTCTACAACAGTATCGGCATCCCGCTGGCGGCCGGCGTGTTCTACGTGCTGCTTGGCTGGAAGCTGAACCCCATGTTCGCGGCGGCGGCGATGAGCCTGAGCTCCGTGTGCGTGGTGACGAACGCCCTGCGTCTGAAATTCTTTAAGCCCCACCGCCGGTTTGACGGGGAACCAGAAATTTGACAAATCAGAAAGGAAACGGTACTATGAAAAAGCTACTTGCAATTGAAGGAATGACCTGTGAGCATTGCCAGGCGCGTGTGGAAAAGGCTCTGAACGGAATCGAGGGCGTACAGGCCAAGGTAAACCTGAAGCACAAAGAGGCCACGGTTACCCTTAGCCGTGACGTGCCGGACGAGGAGTTTTCAAAAGTGGTGGAGGACGCCGGCTACAAGCTGGTTTCTGTGAAAGAGAAGAAGGGGCTGTTCGGCTGATCCGGCTCCAAATAAGGAGGTGGTAAGGATGCAGGCAGATAGAGAAAAAACGCTGCGGATGCTCAAAACAGCCCGCGGCCAGATCGACGGCCTGATCCGCATGGTGGAGGAGAATCGGTACTGTATCGATATTTCCAACCAGCTGATGGCCACGCAGGCGATTTTGCGAAGCATTAACCGCGAAGTGCTGCACGCCCATTTGACCGGTTGTGTCAGTCAGGCGTTGAACAGCGATGAGCAACAGAAAAAAATCGATGAGATTATCGGCGTGATGGATAAACTCTCGAAATAATTGAGATAAAAAAGGTTCTGCCGGGCGGCAGAACCTTTTTTACATAAAATCGATTTTGATTGCGCAATCCGGCGTTTTTTACCAATATCGCAAGACTTTCCGGATTGTCATATTCCGAAATAAAACAACGAATTTCTTTTCACTGTCAAAAGGGCTGAAAAGGAAAATCACCTTCATACGGCCGATATCATTTTGACGCTTTTCTGAAAAATACAGCAAGTTTCGTAAATTGACAAAATTCTACACTGATCCTCTGAAAGCTCGTGGTTTCTCCAACTTTTTTTCATTTTCCACACATTTTTCATTCAAAAAAAGCAAATAGCGTCCGATAATTATAATTAGGTATACTCATAAGGAAGAAATCTCTGTAAGTAGCCGAAAAATGAGAACCGGCTATTACTTTTCGACCCGGTTAAATTTGTGCAAGGGAGAGAATAGACGCTGTGAAATCTTTAAAAACAAAGTTGCATCTTTTCATAATGATATTGGTGCTGTTCACCAACATAATGGCTACGGGAATTACCTGCTGGCTGTCTTACCTCAATTCTATGACGCAGGCCGAACAGACCTCGTCATATCTGGCGGAATCCTACAAGCAGTATTTGGGCTCCAAGCTGGACGAGTATAGACGAGAGGTAGAGAAAATCGCAAAAGCTTCTGTGTTAAGCTCAGCGGATGCGGCGGCACAGCAGCAATACTTAAAGGAGCAGGCCGGTCTGGAAGGCTTTGCGTATTTTGCGCTTGCCGACAGTCAGGGCAATACGCAGCAGGACGGTAACGTGTCGCAGGAAAAATGGTTCCAGTCCGCGAAGGGCGGAGCGGCCTATATTGCCGACCCGGTAAAGAGCCGCCGTGGCGACGACCTGACCGTGACCATCGGCGCGCCGGCAGGCGGCGGCCGAGTGATGTATGGTGAAATAACTTACGATGCGTTTGCCAAAATGCTCGATTCCATTAAAATCGGCAGCGAGGGGTATGCCTTTGTCATCAGTCAGGACGGAAAAACCGTGCTGCACCCCACCAAAGACACAGTGGCAAAGCCGGTGAATTACGCCGAAAAAGTCAAGACGGATCCAAGCGTAGCGCCTGTGGCGGAGCTGTATCAGCGTGCGACCAGCGGAGAAACCGGCGTCCAGTATACGCTGTATCAGGGGCAGAGAAGGCAGGTGGGCTTTACACAGATTTCGGGCCCCGAAAAATGGGCGATTGCGGTTTCCCGCCCGATCAGCCAGATCATGCAGGATCTGTACCGCACCCTGCTGATCAACGTGGGGATTGCGGTGCTGCTTCAGCTGATCACACTGGTTGCTTCGCTGCTGTTTGCCGCTAAGATGACAAAGCCGATTGAGGAGGCCACCGAGAGAATCGAGCTGTTGGCACAGGGCGACTTGCAGACCGATGTGCCACAGGTAAAGGGCCGCGATGAAATTGCCCGTCTCTCCAGTGCCTTGGGCCACACTGTACAGCAGCTTCGACTGTACATTCAGGATATCTCCCATGTGCTGGATGAAGTGTCCCGCAATAATCTGGTCACAGAGAGCAATGTGGAGTACCGCGGCGATTTCGCCCCGATTCGTGAATCGCTGACCCGGATTTTGAATTCGCTCAACGAAACCTTCGAGGGCATTTCTCAGGCGGCATATCAGGTGAACGCCGGCGCCGAAGAGATGGCTCTGGGCGCGCAGAACCTGGCGCAGAACTCCGCGGAGCAGGCCAGCACGGTAGAAACGCTGAATTCGTCTTTGCAGAATGTCTCTGAGCATGTCAAAAACAATGCTTCTCACGCTACTTCTGTGGAAGGGCTCTCGAATGAAACGATCCGTTTTGTGCAGCAAGGCAACGAGCAGATGAACCAGATGCTGCAGTCCATGCGCGACATCGACCATGCGGCGAACGAGATTTTGAATATCATCAAGGTGATCGACGATATTGCGGCGCAAACGAATATTCTGGCGCTGAACGCGGCCGTAGAGGCGGCGCGCGCAGGCTCGGCCGGCAAGGGCTTTGCCGTGGTAGCGGACGAGGTGCGCAGCCTGGCCTCAAAGAGCGCGCAGGCGACCACCACCACCTCCGACCTGATTCAGAGAGCTATAGATTCCGTGAAAAGGGGAATGGTAATTGCAAACCAGACCGCAAAATCACTGGATCAGATTGTGGAAAAAAGCGGTCAGGTCAACGAGCTGATCAACCGGATTGCCGAGGCCTCCAACGAGCAGGCCAAAGCGATTACAGAGCTGGACAACGGCATGCTGCAAATTTCTTCGGTCACACAGACGAACTCTGCAACCGCAGAGGAAAGTGCGGCAGCCAGCGAAGAGCTTTCCAGCCAATCTGAAATGCTCAAAGAGCTGATGAAGCGCTTCCAGATAAGGGGCGGAAACGTCGCAAAGGACGAAGAATAAACCAACCAAAAGACGCAAACTCAGTTGTTTCGGGCGGGGGAATCCTTCCTCCGCCCGAACGTATGATGCGAGCACAGTGGGGAATTCTATTTTTCGGGTCGAAATGCGCTCCAAAATCAAAAAAAATCCCGTTTTGTGTTGACAAGCCCCGGTTGAATTGATATAATATACAAGTTCTCAACACAGATGAATCATTAGCTCAGCTGGCAGAGCACCTGACTTTTAATCAGGGTGTCCGGGGTTCGAATCCCCGATGGTTCACCAAAAGAAGAAAGAGAGAAGGGACAAATTCCTTTCTCTCTTTCTTCTTTTGGTTTCCGCACATCAAATCGACGGTTCTGCCGGTGGAGAACCCCCGTCTGCTTTCGCCTTCAGGCACTGAGCGAAGTGAACGACAATCGATCTTCCTCGATGCAAACGAAAGGCTTGCAACATTAACTGCCTGAGCATATACGGCGCACGGGATGCCCCTGGGAGGGCTTTCAGGGCCTTTTAGAGATGAGCCGGTATATTTTTTTGCACTTTGGGTCTGGCGCGTCCCATCGGTCAAACTGGTGGTTTTCATCATGACTTTCATTCAAGGATTCCTTCCCTTTGACATAAAGCGTAAAGAAACAGCCGGAAGAATTACCGTAATTCTTCCGGCTGTTTCTTTATCGTGATCATTGCAGAGGACTCTAAAGCTTCGACTTTTTCTTTTTAAAAAAATCCTTCATATTATGCAGTAATGTATAAATGACAGGGACTACGATCAGTGTCAGCAGCGTAGAGGTAATGAGTCCGCCTATTACGGCAAAGGCCATACCGGAGCGGAGCTCTGCACTGGCGCTGTTTGAGACAGCGGAGGGAAGCATACCGAAGATCATCGCCAGTGAGGTCATAATAATCGGTCTTAAACGCGTATGTCCTGCCTGAATGAGGGCCTCCTTTAACGGCATTCCCTGATCGTAATTTTGCTTTGCAAAGTCGATCAGCAGAATGGCGTTTTTAGATACCAGACCCATCAGCATGATAACGCCGATGCCGGACATCATATCCAGTTCTTTTTGACCGACCAGCAAGCCCAGAATGGCTCCAATAATTGCAAGCGGCAAAGACAGCAGAATTGCAAATGGATCCAAAAAGCTTTCAAACTGTGCCGCAATAACCAGAAAGATAAACAGCACGCCCATCAGCAGGGCGGTCACCAGGCCCATCATGCTGTCGTTCATTTGATCCTGTGTGCCGCCAGAGGTAAGTTCTATGCCGTCCGGAATCGGAGCATCACTGCTAAGTTTGCTTTTGAACACCTTATCAAAAGATCCCTGCGAAATGCCAACATAATTGGCCGACAGCTGAATCTCCCGCTCTTTGTCATACCGGTTGATCGTAGAGGCGGAGGTAGTAAAGACCTTTTTTGTGACTTGATCGATGGGGATCATCTTCCCGCTGGTGCTGGGCACAAAAATCCCCTCAAGGCTGTCAAAATCCTTCCTGTCTTCGTCGCGCAGCTGCATGCGAACATCATACCGGTCTGATTCCGTTTCATATTGACTGACTACGGATCCGTTAAACAGGACGCCAAGGGTGTTGGAGATGACAACCGGACTTACTCCCAAATCGGCGGCCTTTTCGCGGTCAACCTCAAGTGTTACCTCCGGTTTTCCCGCTTTGTAGCTCAGACTGACATCTTCCGATCCGGGTATTTCCTTCACCGCTTTTTTCGCCAGGAGAGAATATTCCTCAAGCTGGGCGAAATCAGAGCCCTTCAGGTGGTACTGCGCCATTTTTCCCGGAATAAATCCGCCGCCCACAAGAACAGATAATTCTACTCCCGGCACCTCCCTCAGGCTTTCCCGCAATTGCGCCGCCACCTGCTGAATGCTCTCCTTGCGCTCCTGCTTGTCGGAGATTTTTACCAGCAGATTGACCTTTTCCGGTTGAACGGTTGCGTATATATATTTTACGTTACCGTTCTTTTTTAAGATTTCTTCCATTTGTTTGTTTGTTTGGGAAGCGCTGTTCAGAGGCGAACCTGAATCCAGAACGGCCTCTACATCGATTTGTGCCGTGTCGCTCGTAGCAATAAATCCCACATCCAATTTGGTTGCCACCAACAGGCTGGCAACCAAAAGAGCCAATGGGATCGCTATCGTAATCGCTTTATGCTCTAATGACCACTTCAATAATTGAGAATAAGCATTTGCCAGACGATCAAAGCCGTGGTTAAAGCGCTTTAAAAGACCGCCGATCAGCGGAACGGGCTTTTCTTCGGACTTCAGATGTTTTGAGGAAAGCATGGGCACCAAAGTAAAGGATACAAACATCGAAATCAGAACACTGGCGGCAACCGTCATGCCGAATTGAATCAGGAACTTACCGACAAGACCATTAATCATGGCTATCGGCAAAAACATTGCTACCAGTGAGAGCGTGGTGGCGAGAACGGCCAGACCGATTTCGGAGGTACCGTCCCTGGCTGCCTGAATTGGATTTTTGCCCATGCGCAAATGCCGCACGATATTTTCAATGACCACAATACCGTCGTCGATCAAAAGTCCGACGGCCAAAGACAGTGCCATCAGAGAAACGGTATTCAGCGTAAAATTCATGACCTTCATTACGCCAAAGGTTGTAATAATGGATACCGGGATCGCAATGCCGCTGATCGCCGTACTCGCAATATCTGTAAGAAAAATGAAAACAATAATGACGGCCAGAATACATCCTTCTATCATGGTTTTCATCACATCGTTAACGGATTCATGAATCGGAATGGAGTTGTCGCTGACTATTTGAATTTCCGCCCCGGCAGGTAGGGTCTTTTGAAGTTGTGCAATGGCTTGTTTCACCGATTCGGCCACTTGCACGGTATTGGAGCCAGACTGTTTTAAAACGTCGATGCCGATCGCCTGGTTGCCGTTATAAAAGCACAGGCTCTCTCTTTCCTTCACTCCATCTACCACCTGAGCAACATCTTTTAAGTAGATTGCGCTGCCATTCCGCTTGGCAATGATAATATTCAAAAAATCATCGACTTTTTCAACATTGGCGTTGGTTTTCAGGCCGATCTGCGAATCGTCATTCGATACCTTGCCGCTGGAAAGAGTGATATTATCGCTGCCCAAACTGTTGGTGATCTCTGAAATCGTCAGACCAAACGCATTCATTTTTTCTTTGTCGAACTTAATTTGAATTTCCCGCTCCTGCTGGCCGTAAAGATTTACTGCTCCAACGCCGCTGATTGTCTGCAGCTTTTTCGCAATTTTGTCGTCCGCTATCTGCGACAGCTCTTTCTCCGGCAGGGTTCCGGTTACCGCCAGAGAAAAAATAGGAGCAGCATCAGCATCGTATTTGGCGATTACCGGCTCCTGAATATCATTTGGCAGATTACCGCGAATATTGGACAGCTTATCTTTAATCTCCTGCAGTGCTTCTGTGGAGGACTTATCCAGTTCAAAGGAAACAGCGGTAGTGGAAACACCTTCCGTAATGGTGGAACTGATGTGTTCTACACCGGATATTTGCCCGACCGCATCCTCTACTTTTTTTGTCACCTTGGATTCCATCTGATCCGGTGCCACGCCATACTGTACAATGGTAATAGAAACGGTGGGGGCATCCACGTCCGGCATCATGTCGACCGGCAGGCCTGCATAGCTTATGACACCGACCGCCAACAAGGCAATAAAAATAACGGTGGCAAACACAGGCCGTTTTAAACTGATATTTGTTAAAAACATCCTTTTGCCCCCTTATTCCGCTACGGCCCGAATGGCATCACCATCCTGCAATGTGCCTACATTGGTGCAGACAATGCTGTTTCCCTCTTCCACTCCCGATGTTATCTCAACGGAATCCTGAAACAGTTTGCCAACCGTGACGGACTGCTTTTTCGCAGTTCCGTTTTCATTCAGAAAAACATAGTAACTTCCTTCGCTCTCTCCCAGCGCTTTTACAGGGAGGGAGATAACCTGCTTGTTCCCATCGGCGGCAAACCTTACCCTTCCAAAAACCCCGGGTTTTAGTGCCCCTTTTGGATTATCCAGCTTTATCTTGCACTGAAATCTTCTGGATACGGGATCAGCGGCGCCGCCGACAATTTCCACCGTGCCGTTATATTTTGTTTCGCTGCCGTCACTCAGCTGAAAGCTGGCCGCCGCGCCTTTTTTCACGTAGGATAAATCACTTTCGGCAACATCTATCACAGCGTAGATGGGGTCAGCGTTTTGTACTGTCCCAATTACCGTACCGGTATTTATGTATTGACCGATCGCGATGTTTTTGCCGCTCATCACTCCGCTGATCGGAGCAGTAATTGACGTGTTTTTTAATGAGTCGTTTAAAATGGACAAACTGGTTTCTGCCGTTTGCAAATTGGCCTTCTGGGCATCAATTCCTGCCTTTGCGGATTCCATATCCGCCAATGCGACCTTGAGCGCGACTTCCGCATTCTCCAGATCCGCCTTGCTGACAATTTGTTGTTCGTACATGGCTTTGGTACGGTCGTAGCTCCGCTGCGTGTTTTCCAAATTAGCCTGTATCTTTTGCAGCCCGACCTGTGAAGAGGCCAGCTGGCTTTTTGCCGCATTTAATTGTGCCTGCGAGGTTTTAATGTTATTTCTAATATCGGTCTCGTCTAATTTTGCGAGCACCTCTCCCTGAGACACCGATTTCCCGTTTTCAAAAAAAATCTGAATGATTTTTCCCGGAGTCTTCGCACTCACCAGTCCCTCCTCGGACGCCTCCAGAGAAGCGTTAAAAGAAACGCTGGATTCCACTGCGGATTTTTTGGCAATTACGACGTTTACGGCGGTTTCTTTTATACTGGGTATGGCATTTGCCTCTTGAGCGGTTTTGGCGGAAGATATCATTTTGCCCGCCGCTGCAATCACCACAACCAGTGCGATTCCCCCTGCGATAACATAAAGTAATTTCTTTTTTGGCATGCATGGCCCCCCTTAACAGAATAACATTTTTTGCTTATTTTGGACGCTTTGATTCCATTTATATTGGATGGATACCGTGAAAGCGCCGTAATCTGACGACAAACACGGCGCCCTGGCCTTCCTTGCTTTTCACTTCAACAGAGCCCCCGATCCGGTCCAGAATGCTTTTGACAATGGAAAGTCCCAGGCCGTTTCCGTTAGAGGAATGGGATGGATCTGCCTGATAAAACTTTTCAAAAATATGGGCTTGCTTTTCTTCTGGAATTCCGATTCCGCCATCGGCGATGGTTACAACGGCATCGTCTCCCACTTGCCGCAGATAAATGGATACCGTACCGTTTTCCTCAGAAAACTTGATGGCATTTTCAATCAAATTAATCCATATCTGCTGAATCAGCTCTTCATCCCCTTCAAATTCGGTTTTATCCAGCTGAATATCCATTTCCAAACGCTTTTCTTCCCAAAGGCTTGTAAATAACAGGATGGTTTTCCGAATTTGCTCATCCAGCGCAAATCGTACCGGTTCTATTGGTACCGCCGGGTTTTCAACATTCGTCAGCCTTAACATATTGGAAACCAAATTAGACAGTCTGCCTGCCTCCTCTTTTATAATCGCCAGATAATTCTGCGCTTCTTCTTCGCTGACTCTTTTTTCCAACAGAAGCGCTGCCGACCCTTTAATAGAAGCAATGGGAGTTTTAAACTCGTGGGATACGCTGGAAAGAAAATCCTTTCTCATATATTCCATGTTTTCCAGCTTCTCCGCCATCTGGTTAAAATTTTGAATCAGCACTCCAACCTCGTCGTTAACAAGGCTGTGATAATCCACCCGCACGTCAAAATTGCCTTTTGCCACTTTTTTTGTGGCAGAAGTCAGCTGCTGAATCGGTCGGGTAATAAGACTGACCGCCAGCCACATTAACAGACTGCCGCAGGAGCAATACAGAGAAAAGCTGATAAAGATCGCTTTCATCAGGTCGCCGTCAAATATCCCGGTTTGTGTCATAAAGATCGTGGTTGCACTGGCCATTACAGAGCAAATGCACAATATACCGATAAAAATAAAGGCAAACTTAACCCGTATGGAATAAATGTGTAGCTTCATAGATATTTCTCCGCCTTGTATCCCAAACCGCGCACCGTAATGATTTTGAATTCGGTTAACGAATCGAATTTTTCTCTTAGTCTTTTGATGTGGACATCAACAGTGCGCTCATCTGCTTCACTGTCATACCCCCAAATTTCATCCATGAGCTGCTGGCGCGTAAATATTTGCTTTGGGTAGCTTAACAGCTTAAAAAGCACGTAAAATTCCTTTTTGGGCAGTTCATAAACCAGATCCCCCACCGTTACGGTCAGCTCGTTGTAATTCAAAAGAACATCTCCAATTTTCAATTGGTGCTCACTGGCGATTTTTGCGCGTCGCAGCAGAGCTTCGACGCGCAAAAGCATTTCATCCATATCAATCGGTTTTACCATATAATCATCTGTGCCGCTGGTAAACGCTTTCTTTTTATCCTCTAAGGTTTCCTTTGCCGTAACAATCAAAATCGGCAGCATATTGTTATCTCTGCGCAGCGCATCGGTTAGCCGATACCCGTCTACGTTGGGCATCATCAAATCGCTGATCAGCAAATCCACCTGTGTATTTTCTATGATTTTCAAAGCTTCGTTGCCGTCGTTGGCTTCGCTGACCTGATAACCGGCCTGTTTTAAGTAAATTGTCATCAATTTGCGCAAACTCTGATTATCTTCCGCAACTAAAATATGAAGCATAAAAAACCCCTCTCTTATATACTTCTTAATTGCTCAAAAAAATTAGAAAATTCAGGAAGCGGGAAGTCCTTTTACCAGCCAGCGGTAGGATTCAATATTCCAGAACAGGGTGGATTTTGCGGTTTTCACAATAATCTCCTGATTCAGATAGTTGCTTTTCAATTGATTCAGTGTAATGGATGAGATGACGCCGAGTTCATATTGCTGAACCGCCTGATCCCATTTTCGTTTTGCAATATCCAGATTTTTCTGCTCCAGTGCAAGCGCGGCCTGCTGCTGCTTGATCGTGTCCAGCTGGGTGGCCATCGATGCGCTGATTTTCTGAATTTCTGCGTCGATGTCGTTGCTTTTTGCTTTTCTCTTGTCTTTCTCCTGGTGGGTGTCCTCGTTCAAAATAGAACGCTGTAATTTTGTGATCTGAATTTTGTAGCTGGCCTTTTGTGCTTCGGCAATATCATCCTGCAGCTGGATTGTCTCGACATATTTGATATCCGGATCAGGCATTTTCCCAAATACAATCTGGTCGTTATATTGGTGGCCGAGCAGCTGGTTCATTTGATATTTGATGGATAAGGACTGATTCTGCAAATCGGTGATATTTTTATTCAATGTTGCAAGGGAAGCCTCTGCGTCTTCCACCGCAGCAGCGGTTCCTGCTCCCAGTTGGTAACGCACCTGAGCGGCTCGAACGGAATCCTCTAAAGCCGTGCGGTTGTTTTTTAGCGACTCCAGATTGTATTGCAGCTGATGGTATGTGGAAAACAGGCTCTGTGCTGCTTTGACCAGCTGATTATTTGCCTGCTTAATCTGCAGTTCCGTCAAATTGATCGTATCCTCCGAAGCATCCTCCTGAGATGCGAACAGGGTTTTTAAAACGGCAAGTGCGGCACTGGTTCCCGCCGCAACTGTTTTCAGATCCTGAGTAGCCGACGCATTTCCAATTACCGCTGCCAGCGTCGCCGAAGTTTGATCGATTGAATCGGAAATTCTTTCATATTGTTTTTTCAGCTCATCCTCTTCCATCAGATTATCCAGGGTCAGCTCATTATTTTCCACTTGCAGGTTATTGTCCAGCACTATTTGCTCTATCTGTGAATAAGACACCAGATAAGCGGTGCTCTTTGGGGCGTCCTGCTCGGTGTTTTCTGCCGCAAAAGCAGGCAGCGCCATATTGGCGGTGAGCACAATAGCAATTGCCAACGCTGCAATTTTTTTATTTTTCATTGCAATCTTTCCCTCCATAAAACAGTGATTGTGGCGTCTATCTTTTAAAATTTTACTTTCTTAATTTTGACATTTTTATTGGCTGCCATTGGAAAGTATAATAAAGCGGTGTGAATTCATTGTGAATTTTCCATCTGAATTGAGAGAGAAAATTCAGAAAAAATTGCCGGACGGCATATGCTTTTGCCTGTGCTTGCAGACGACACGATTTCATATTGGCACTCGCTTTCTTTCGGCAAGCGAAAGAAAATCCCGCAGCAGCTCACGCTCCACCTTCAACCGCTTGTCCTCTGTTTGCATTCTGCCAATGTCACCGTCGACTTTCCGCCGCATGTTTTTGTCGGCTGCAAACCTTTTGCCCGCTGCATTTTTGGGCATACAAAGACCTGCTGCCGCAGTTTTTATTCTCAGTTTCACTTTTACCGGCAGCTTCTTCACAGATAAATACGCTTTCAATTCAGGGTAAATAAATGATGACAGGAGGATGACATGACGGCGGCAGAAACCGTGCGCAAGGTCAAACAGCTTCTGCAAATCAGCAGAAACCAAAACAGAGAGCCTGTTCCAATTCAGTGCCTGGTCATCAGAAAAAACAGAAAAAAGATTGGTAAGTCCGGTAATCAGACCACCAATCTTTTCCTGTTGCGCGAAATAAAGTCAATTCACTTGAAAACCGTGCGATTTTCATGTCACGGGGAATCCCCCCAACGATTATGAGCGGCGATTCCCCAAACTGTATTCATCCTGTTTCCACGCTTTTTCAGGTGCTCAAAGCCTTTCTTAATTACAACACACTGTCGATCACGCGCAGAGCGTTCTTCCAGCAGATTTTTTCAATTTCCTCATCGGTAAAGCCGGCGGCGGTCAGCGCATCCGTCAGCTTGTAAAACTGTGTGCAGTCGCGAACCTCACAGGGGCCGGAGAAGCCGTCGAAGTCGCTCCCCAGCGCAATTACGTCGATTCCCGCCACCTTACGGATATGCCTTATATGGCGAACCATGTCGGCGACGCTGCCCTGTCCGTCCTCCCCCAAAAACTTATGGTAAAAATTGATGCCGGTCACACCGCCACGCTCCGCCAGCGCGCGCAGCATCTCATCCGTCAGATTCCGGCGGAAATCGCGCACCGCTCTCGCGTTTGAATGAGATGCCACAAACGGCCCGCGTGTCAGCTCCATCACATCCCAGAAGCCGCCGTCGGACAGGTGGGAAACATCCACGAGCATGTGCAGCTCATTCATGCGCTCCACAATCTGTTTGCCCAGCGGTTTCAAGCCCGCGCCCATGACGGCGGGGTCATCCGAATTCGGGTAACCGAGAGAGTTCTCGTAGTTCCAGGTAAGGGTGATCAGCCGTACGCCCATATCGTGCAGCTCTTCCAGGCGCTCCGGGGAGCCGCCGATTACGCCGCCCTCCTCCACGGTAAGGATTCCGGAAAGTTTTTTCTCCTCCCGGTTTTTGTGCAGGTCCGAGGCGCACAGCACCGGACGAATGTACTCGAGGTTCTGCTCCATCTCGCGCAGGTAATGGCTCTGCATTTTTTTCAGGTATTCATACGCGGCGTCGACGCTTTTAAAATCAGTCAGGCGGATAAACATCGCAAAAAACTGGCAGAACACATCCGACGAGCGCATTTTTTCAATACTGACGTTCCTGTCGCTGGAAAACAGCGGCTCCCCGCTCTCTAAAAGAACGGAAACGGTATCGCAGTGCAGATCAATAATAGGCATATTTCCCCTTCTTTCCGGTAGGCTTCCCCGCTCCCGCGCAAAATTGCGGCAGGGGCGGGGAGTCTCCTTTTCATTTACCGCAGAATCCAAAACGGATGACCCGGCAGCCCGCGGAGCAATCCGCCCCAGGCACTACGCCGGCGTTCCGATCTTCTTTGCTCTCTGCAAAGAATCCAGCCACGAAACGCCGACCGCATTGGCGGACGGCGAGATCGTTGACAACAACGCTGCGGATTCTGACGGCAGAGGCCGCACGGTTCCCTCCGGCGCAAACCCACCCGTAGAGTTGATCACATAGTAGCAGCCGTCCACCTTGCCCAAAGAAAGCGCGCCTTCTCCTACCGATCTTTGTGATAGCTTTTTTATGATACCGGAATCCCCTTTGTTCCTGTGATCCGATTGGTTACGGGCGCAAAGGGTTTTAAAACAACTGATCCGCGGAACAGGACTCCATTCCGTAACCATCGGCTACATTCCGGCAGGTGCACTTTCCGTTATAGGTATTGACCGCAGAGTACAGCACCGGATTCTTACGGCAGGCTTCTTCCAGCCCGTTTTCCGCAATTTGCAGGCCATAGCGAAGCGTCGCGTTGGTCAGGGCGATGGTGGAGGTTCTGGGCACCGCGCCGGGCATATTGCCCACACAGTAATGCACCACGCCGTCCACCGTGTACACCGGGTCGTCATGGTAAGTGACATGGGTTGTTTCGCAGCAGCCGCCCTGACCCCCCGCCACGTCTACGATGACGCTGCCGGGGCGCATGCTTTTGAGGTAGGAGCGCTTGATGATCTTCGGCGCTTTCTTTCCGGGGATCAGCACCGAGCCGATCACCAGATCGGCCTGCGCCAGCTCTTTCTCCACCGCGGAATCGGTGCTGTAAATGGTTTGAATCCGCGCGCCGAAAATATCGTCCAGGTACGCGAGGCGCGGCAGGCTGATGTCTGTGATCGTCACAT
>OAUF01000896.1_pt1 | contig 14358 bp, 15 predicted proteins | sample 1495111 | NCBI WGS metagenome assembly OAUF01 (sample SAMEA2580002, study PRJEB22360) | human gut metagenome | reverse complement strand
GTCAAACAACCGATTGAGCACAATGGCCACCAGCGCCGCCAGATACCAGCCTAACGCCAGAAATGGCAACGCCAGCACGCCAATGGCAAATCCGACCAGCGTAAGTCCGTCCGGGGTAATCGCCGGTTTATCGATAATACCTACGCACCGATGCAACAGCGGTTTTAATCGTGGATGAAGATGGCGGTCAAGCATGCGGGCGTCCTTTAAAACTGTCGCACAGTCCCTGCGAGGGAATATCGAGAGCGGCATTAAAACGCGCCGAGAGATTTTGAAACGCAATCAGCGCGGTCATTTCCGTAATGGCATCATCGGTAAATTGCTGCTTCATCTGCACTTTCAGCGCATCGTCAACCTGTGGAGGCGTTGCGGTAACCGCATCGGCATAGGCCAGCGCTACGCGTTCTTCAGCGCTAAACAGCGTCGAATCTTGCCAGTTGGCAACCTGCATGACTTTATCCAGCGCGCCACAGCGTTCTGCCAGCCGTAAACTATTCGCATCAACACAGAAAGCGCAGTGGCAGACCTGAGAAACGCGAGTCATCAACAGCGCGCGCATCACCGGCGTTAAGCGCGCCTTTTTACGCTCCAGAAACCCGACAAACAGCGCCACCAGCCAGAACAGAAACGGCATCCGCCCCCACCAGCGCGTGGGATGCAGCACATCGCCATAATGTTTTTTCTGCGTGGCAACGAGCGGTTTTAAACTGGAAGGGATACGCGTTAACGGCTTTACCCACGACTGAGGTTCGTTCAACGGTGGCTCCTGAATACTTTAGATAAAACAAAGATAACGATAGTATGTCATTTTCTGCTGTTAGATCTTGATGAATATGATGAAAACCCTCGACGTGGTCGCCGCTATCATTGAACGTGATGGCAAAATTTTACTGGCTCAGCGTCCGCTGCATGCGGATCAGTCAGGCATGTGGGAGTTTGCCGGCGGTAAGGTTGAGCCGGGCGAAAGTCAGCCCGAGGCGCTGATCCGCGAACTGCGTGAAGAGTTGGGTGTTGAGGCAGTCGTGGGGCGCTACATTGCCAGTCATCAACGCGAGGTTTCAGGCCGATTGATTCACCTGCATGCCTGGCATGTGCCTTCGTATCAAGGGGAACTTAGAGCGCATGAACATCAGGATATCGTCTGGTGCTCACCTGAAGAGGCGCTGCGTTATCCACTAGCACCCGCCGATATCCCGCTGTTAGAGGCGTTTATCCTTTTACGCGCCGCCAGACCAGCGGATTCGTGCTGATCGTTTTATCATCGCGCTGGCACTGCAACAGAACGCCATCGGCTTTAATCACCGCCCCTTCAGAGTAGTTTTGATCCTGATAAATACAGCACTGGCTACAGGGCTGAGCCCGCTGACCGCTGGAACTGAACACTTCCGGCGGTACATTCACCTGCACATCCGGGCGATAAAGCTGATTTGCCAGCGTCGCGCTGGACACCAGTACCAACGCTCCTGCCATGATTAAACGGCGCATTGTCTTTCCTTTTTAACTGACATTTATGCTCAGTATAACGGTATAAATCGGCAGAAACTTTAGTCCCTTCCATCATCGCTTTTGGTTATGACCCACGGCGCAATATTAATTTACTTAGCGGGGTTAATTTTTTCTTGCGTCACGTCACACTGCTGATGGTATAGTCAAAAACTGCACAACACATAACATAAATATCAAAAATATAACCATATCAATACATAAGAGGTTCTTATATCTATGGATCAGACATGTTCTCTGGAGTCATTTCTCAACCATGTGCAAAAGCGCGACCCGAATCAAACCGAGTTCGCGCAAGCCGTTCGTGAGGTAATGACGACGCTGTGGCCCTTTCTTGAGCAGAACCCGCGTTATCGTCAGATGTCGTTGCTGGAACGTCTGGTTGAACCGGAGCGCGTGATCCAGTTCCGCGTAGTTTGGCTGGACGATCGCAATCAGGTGCAGGTCAACCGCGCGTGGCGCGTACAGTTTAGCTCTGCCATTGGCCCGTACAAAGGCGGTATGCGTTTCCACCCTTCCGTGAACCTGTCGATCCTGAAATTCCTGGGTTTCGAGCAGACCTTTAAGAACGCCCTCACCACGCTGCCAATGGGCGGAGGTAAAGGCGGGAGCGATTTCGATCCGAAAGGTAAAAGCGAAGGCGAAATCATGCGTTTCTGCCAGGCACTGATGACCGAACTGTTCCGCCATTTAGGTCCTGATACCGACGTCCCGGCGGGCGATATCGGCGTGGGTGGTCGTGAAGTCGGCTTTATGGCCGGGATGATGAAAAAACTGTCCAACAACAGCGCCTGCGTCTTTACCGGTAAAGGTCTCTCTTTTGGCGGCAGCCTGATCCGCCCGGAAGCCACCGGCTACGGTCTGGTGTACTTCACCGAAGCGATGCTCAAACGCCATGGTCTGGGCTTTGAAGGCATGCGCGTGGCGATTTCTGGCTCCGGCAACGTAGCGCAATTCGCCATAGAGAAAGCCATGGAGTTTGGCGCGCGAGTAGTTACCGCCTCCGATTCCAGCGGTACCGTGGTCGACGAAAGCGGATTTACTAAAGAAAAACTGGCGCGTCTGTGTGCGATCAAAGACAGCCGTGACGGTCGCGTGGCGGATTACGCCCGTGAGTTTGGCCTGACCTATCTGGAAGGCAAACAGCCGTGGTCGGTTCCGGTCGATATCGCCCTGCCGTGCGCCACTCAGAATGAACTGGATGTCGATGCAGCGCGCGTACTGATCGCCAACGGCGTGAAAGCTGTCGCCGAAGGGGCAAACATGCCGACCACTATCGAGGCCACCGATCTGTTCCTCGAAGCGGGCGTACTGTTCGCACCGGGTAAAGCCGCCAACGCCGGTGGCGTAGCGACATCCGGTCTGGAAATGGCGCAAAACGCCGCTCGTCTGGGCTGGAAAGCGGAGAAAGTGGATGCGCGCCTGCACCACATCATGCTGGATATTCACCATGCCTGCGTTGAATACGGCGGCGAAAGCAAGCAGACCAACTACGTACGTGGCGCCAACATCGCGGGCTTCGTGAAGGTTGCCGACGCGATGCTGGGTCAGGGCGTGATTTAATATTGTCTCTGCAGGCCAGTAGGCCGGATTAGGCACGGATGCCGCATCCGGCTAAGCCTGATGCGCTATGCTTATCAGGCCTACAAACTTACAGACCCGCCTCTTCAGATGGCGGGCTTTTTTTCGCCGGACGTTTACGCGGCGCGCTTTTTTTCTTATCGCTACCACTACCGCCAGGTGCAGCAATTCCACGAAAGCGTCGTACCGGTGTGCTGCGCGCCTGATCGATAAGCTGATACAGCGTTCCCACCAGCGGCTGCATGAAATCCTGATAGCGACACTGCTTTTCGCTGATTTGGGTCAGGATAGATTCCCAGTGCGCTGTCATGTCCGGGCGCGTCGCCATTTCTGGCAACGAGTGGAACAGCGCTTTTCCCGCGTCAGTCGAATGGATATAACGTCCTTTTTTCACCAGGAACCCGCGCTTAAATAGCAGCTCGATAATTCCGGCGCGCGTCGCTTCCGTACCTAAACCATCCGTTGCGCGCAGGATCTTTTTCAGATCTTTATCCTGCACGAATCGCGCAATCCCGGTCATCGCTGACAGCAGAGTTGCATCAGTAAAGTGCCGCGGGGGCTGGGTCTGACGTTCAACTACTTCGCCTTTTTCGCACAGCAGTTCGTCATCTTTTGCCACCACCGGCAGCGGCGTCCCGTCATTATCTTCGTCGCGCTCTTTGTTGCCGAGCAGCGTGCGCCATCCGGCTTCCGCCAGAAAACGGGCTTTAGCGACAAACTTGCCTTTGGCGATGTCCAGCTCAATAACGCACTTCCTGAATACCGCATCTGCGCAAAATTGCATCAGATACTGACGGGCAATCAGGTTGTAAATTTTCGTTTCGTTGTCATTCAGGTTGATGGACGAACTGCGCGCGGTAGGAATGATGGCGTGGTGCGCATCCACTTTTTTGTCGTCCCAACAGCGATTTCGCGTATCGGGATTGACCGCCGGCTGCGGGAGCAGATCCGGCGCATGGACGCTAATCGCGTTCAGTACCGCGTGACGTCCGGCAAAGTGTTCTTCCGGCAGATAACGGCTATCCGAACGCGGATAGGTAATCAACTTATGGGTTTCATACAGCTTCTGGCAGATATCCAGAACGTTTTGCGCACTTAAACCGAAGCGCTTCGCCGCTTCAATCTGCAACGCCGACAGCGAGAACGGCAACGGCGCGGATTCTGATTCCCGTTTATCGTTATAGCTGGTGACTATCGCCGGTTGACCGTTAATGCGGTTCACGACATGTTCAGCCAGCGTGCGATTCAGCAAGCGCCCTTCTTCATCCTGATACGGCTCACACGCTTCGCTCGGCTGCCAGATAGCGGTAAACCGCTCATCGGCGGGCGTTACGATATGCGCTTTCACTTCGAAGAAGTCTTTGGCGACGAAGTTCTCTATCTCTTCATCGCGACGCACAACCAGCCCAAGCACCGGCGTTTGTACGCGCCCGACCGAAAGTACGCCCTGATAGCCCGCGTTACGTCCAAGAATGGTGTAAGCGCGCGTCATATTGATACCGTACAACCAGTCCGCACGCGCTCGCGCCAGTGCCGACACGCACAGCGGGATAAACTCACTGTTGGCGCGCAACCGCTCAATAGCCCGCTCAACGGCCTGCGGGTTGAGGTCGTTAATCAGGCAACGCTGCACCTTCTGGCGCTTTTCAGGTGCCAGTTGCAGGTAATCCAGCACTTCATCTACCAGCAGTTGCCCTTCACGATCGGGGTCACCGGCGTGAATAACTTCGCTGGCTTCATGCAAAAAGCGCTTAATGACGTTGAGCTGTTTGGTCACCGAGGGGCGCGGTTGCAGTTGCCACTTTTCAGGGACAATCGGCAGATCGACCAGACTCCTGCGAGCATAACGAATGTCGTAGGCATCCGGCTGCGCCTGTTCAAGCAGGTGACCAATACACCAGGTCACCACTTGTCCATTTCCGCATTCGATAAAACCATCGCCTTTGCGATGCGGCTTCGGCAGCACATCGGCGATAGCACGCGCCAGACTTGGTTTTTCGGCAATAAACAACCGCATCGAGTTAACGAATCTCAACCATGGCGCGACCGCCACGACCTTCCACTAACTCACCAATGGCGGTGAGATCGATACCGAACTGCGCCGCTGCCGCTTTCACTTCGGCTTCAGCTTCCGGTGTTACCGCCAGCAGTAGACCACCGGAAGTTTGCGGATCGCACAGCAGATCGCGTACCGATTGCGGCATTTCACCCATCAGGTGTCCGTAGCTGGCAAAGTTACGTTGGGTACCACCCGGCACCGCGCCCTGCGCGATGTATTCTTCAACGCCAGGCAGCTTAGGAATATCCTGGTAGACGATCTGTGCCTGAACGCCTGCGCCCTGGCACATCTCACTCAGATGCCCCAGCAGACCAAAACCGGTAACATCGGTCATGGCTTTCACGCCGTCAATATCGGCGAATGCCGCACCGGCAATGTTCATCCGGCACATCACTTCTGTCGCCAGTCCTTTATGTTCTTCCTTAAGCAGTGATTTTTTCTCTGCGGTTGTCAGAACACCTATGCCCAGAGGCTTGGTCAGGAACAACTTACACCCTGCCTCAGCGGTGCTGTTTTTCTTCACGCGTTCGGTCGGCACAACGCCGGTTACCGCAAGGCCGAAGATAGGCTCTGGGGCATCAATAGAGTGACCGCCCGCCAGCGCAATACCCGCCTGACGGCAGGCAAAGCGTCCGCCTTCGGTGACTTCGCGGGCGATTTCCGGTGCCAGTTTATCCAGCGGCCAGCCCAGAATAGCAATTGCCATAATCGGTTTGCCGCCCATGGCGAAAATATCGCTGATGGCGTTAGTCGCGGCGATGCGTCCAAAATCAAACGGATTATCGACAATCGGCATAAAGAAATCGGTGGTGCTGATAACGCTGGTGCCGTTTCCCAGATCGTATACGGCCGCGTCGTCGCGGGTTTCATTACCCACCAGTAAGTTCGGATCAACAAACTTCGCCTGCTCGCTGTGCAGGATGGTTTCCAGCACTTTTGGGGAAATTTTACAACCGCAACCGGCTCCGTGGCTGTATTGCGTTAAACGAATAGCTTGCTCGCTCATGGACATCTCCTGTCATTGCAATCCGGATATGGTAGCGCTCATTCCATGATGTGGTAAGAGTGACTGTCTGAATTAGGGTGTCTTTGCTCAGAATCCAGACAGTTTTGCCGTTGATATCAGAAATAACGGACGAATGCGCTCGGATCGGCAAGGTTAATCGTCGTGGATGCTTTTAGCTGCGGTGTGCCCAGATAGAGAAAACCGACGATTTTATCTTGCGGGCGACAGTCGAATGCTTCGCGAACGACCGCACTTTCGGTTAATGCACCACTGCGCCAGATACCGCCAAAGCCCTGGGCAATTGCGGCCATCTGCATAGCCATTACCGCACAACCGGCAGACATTTCTTGTTCCCACAGAGGAACCTTGTCGTTTTCTTCACATTTCGCCACCACGGTAATAATCAGCGGTGCGCGAAACGGTGCGCTGCGCGCTTTTTCCTGGGCTTTCTCGTCACTGCCTGCGGCAATCGCCCCTTTTTCAAGCACCGCGCTAAAACGCTCACGCCCTTCGCCCTCAATGACAAAGAATTGCCATGGTTGCAGCGTTTTGTGGTCTGGCGCACGCATTCCCGCACGCAGAATGTTTTGCAGCTGCTCTCCTGTCGGGGCCGGCTCGACGAGACGAGAGGCGCTACGACGGGTAATCAGTAATTCGAGTGCATCCATTTGCTTAACTCCAACAATGAGATTTGTTCACAAAATTAACACGTGAGCGGATTTTGTTACAGCACAGGCGGTGATTCCTGCTGACAAGTGCCTGTCGGGTCATTACGATAGCCTCATCTTATCGCCTTTCTCCGGAATTTCGGGATGGCGTGTTGTTAATCGGTAGGGAGAATACATGCGAACCCTGTGGCGATTTATTGCCGGATTTTTTAAATGGACATGGCGATTACTGAATTTCGTCCGTGAATTTGTGCTTAACCTGTTCTTCATCTTCTTGGTGCTGGTGGGCGTGGGCATCTGGATTCAGGTCAGCAGCAGCAATACCAGTGAACACGCTGAGCGAGGCGCACTGCTGCTGGATATCTCGGGGGTGATTGTCGATAAGCCTTCGAGCACCAGTCGCTTAAGCGTTATTGGTCGTCAGCTGTTTGGCGCCAGTTCCGATCGTCTGCAGGAAAACTCCCTGTTCGATATCGTGAATACTATTCGCCAGGCAAAAGATGATCGCAACATCACCGGCATTGTGATGGATCTGAAAAATTTTGCCGGGGCCGACCAGCCTTCCATGCAGTATATCGGTAAAGCGCTGCGGGAATTCCGCGACAGCGGCAAACCGGTCTTTGCCGTGGGCGATAACTTCAGCCAGGGGCAGTACTACCTCGCCAGTTTCGCCAATAAAATTTATCTCTCTCCGCAGGGTTCCGTTGATCTGCACGGCTTTGCCACCAACGGTTTGTACTACAAGTCCCTGCTCGACAAGCTGAAAGTTTCCACGCACGTGTTCCGTGTCGGGACTTATAAGTCTGCCGTAGAACCGTTCATTCGTGATGATATGTCCCCTGCTGCTCGCGAGGCCGGCAGCCGCTGGGTCGGCGAGCCGTGGCAGCGTAATAGCCTCAGCAGGCTTTCCCGGGCGCAGAGGCCACGCTGGACGGTGTGACAAAAGTCGATCGTGATACCGCGAAATATGCGCTCGACAACAAACTGGTGGATGCACTGGCCTCCAGCGCCGAAGTCGAAAAAATGCTGACCAAACAGTTTGGCTGGAGCAAAGCGGATAAAAATTATCGCGCCGTCAGCTATTACGATTACTCGCTGAAAACGCCAGCGGATACTGGGGACAGCATTGGCGTCGTCTTCGCGAATGGCGCAATTATGGACGGTGAAGAAACCCCTGGGAATGTGGGCGGTGACACGACTGCCGCGCAGATCCGCGAAGCGCGTCTTGATCCGAAAGTGAAAGCAATTGTGCTGCGCGTGAACAGCCCTGGCGGCAGCGTCAGCGCTTCCGAAGTCATTCGCGCTGAGCTGGCTGCGGCAAAAGCGGCAGGCAAGCCGGTTGTCGTGTCCATGGGCGGCATGGCGGCATCCGGCGGGTACTGGATCTCCACCCCAGCAAGCTACATTGTGGCGAACCCCAGCACGCTGACCGGTTCAATCGGGATCTTTGGCGTGATCAACACTGTGGAAAACAGTCTGGATTCCATTGGTGTACACACCGACGGCGTGGCGACATCCCCACTGGCGGATATCTCCATCACCAAAGCGTTACCACCTGAAGTGCAGCAAATGATGCAACTGAGCATCGAGAACGGCTATAAGCGCTTTATCACGCTGGTCGCAGATGCGCGTAAGACAACGCCTGAGCAGATTGACAAAATCGCGCAGGGCCACGTCTGGACCGGCCAGGATGCGAAAGCCAACGGTCTGGTAGACAGTCTGGGTGATTTTGATGACGCCGTGGCGAAAGCGGCTGAGCTGGCCAAACTGAAGCAATGGCACATTGAGTATTATCAGGACGAACCGACATTCGTTGATATGGTGATGGACAGCATGTCCGGTTCCGTTCGTGCCATGCTGCCTGAAGCTATCCAGGCGATGCTCCCAGCGCCGCTCGCTTCTGCGGCGAGTACGGTTAAAGCGGAGAGCGATAAGCTGGCCGCGTTTAACGATCCGCAAAACCGCTATGCGTTTTGCCTGACCTGCGCCAACGTTCGCTAATCTGCCAATGCTGCCCCAAGTCGGGGCAGCATTTTTTATGCATTCTGATGTCGCGTACTGCGACAATCTCCAGGCGTACAGCCAAACTCCCGACTAAACAAACGAATAAAGTGCGCACAGTCGCTAAATCCCAGACGCAGCGCAATCTCCGTGACGCTCTCTCCAGAATTCATTAGCAGCCAGTGGGCATAACGCAAACGCGCACGTCGGATAAACTCTCCCGGCGATTGGGCGAACTCGGCGTTAAACAACCGGGTAAGCTGTCGCGGGCTCAGGTTGACTTCAGCGGCCAGCCAGCGGGTCGAAATGGGCTTTACCAGTCCTTGCTCAATTAAAAAGACCGCTTTGCGTAACCGACTGTCGCTCACGTGGGTAAAACCTATCGCTCTGGAGACCGCCACTGACGTGCTGTCTATGCGGTTGGGGACGGACATCTGGAAGATGGCTTTTGTCGCCCTGTCGGGACCACAGTGGCGGCGAATAAGCTCTGTTGCCAGCCCTATCGTCGAAATGCCCCCCGGACATGTCAGAATCCCTTTTTCCTCATGAAAATCGACCCCGCTACGGGCAGCCAACTGAGGAAATTGCGTTTTAAAATCATTCAGATGCCAGGGGTGGATCGCCGCCGTCAGCCCATTGAGGAATCCTTCTTGCGCCAGAACAAAGCTCCCCGTGCAGATACCTACCAGCGGAATGTTGAGCTGATGTGCAAGATGCAGGTAACGTCGCGCGGCCCGATCGGCTTTCGCCATACTGCGCAGCAAGCCGCCAATCACCACCACATAATCAAATTGTTCCGGTGCGACGAATGCGCTATCCGGTATCATCGCCATTCCTGAGCTGCTGAGAACAGGTCGATCTGGTGTAGCGCTCATCAGACGCCAGGAGCAGCGAATTTTCTGGCTATCATCCCCCATATCCGCCGCATGACGTAACGCATCGGTTAACCCCGCCAGCGCCAGCAGAGGAAATTCCGGCCACAGAAGAATGCCGACATTCAACTGTGGTCTGCGCGGTGTCTCTATCTGACTCGCATCGATAGCCGTAATGATGTCTCCATCCGCCCACTCGCCTGGCTGAAAAATTCGCAGGTCTTTCTTCACTTCAGGCTCCATGCGTATTGTCATTAGGACGAAACATGATAACGGCAATCGCTATATCCAAAAAGCAAGGCTGCTACTGTAGGGCCGAGGGAGCAAAACCACACTGAACAAACGGGACAAGGCACTGAACATAAATGACATATTGATCGGATGGCAGGTATGCGTCATTTGCACTGTATTTTTTCAGGGGGGACTTTATACTGCGCCTGTTTATGCACAACTTAACCTGTGACGCCCATGCAAAAGAAATCGATTTACGTTGCCTATACCGGCGGTACCATTGGTATGCAGCGCTCAGAACAGGGTTATATTCCTGTTTCCGGTCATCTCCAGCGTCAGCTGGCACTGATGCCTGAATTCCACCGCCCAGAGATGCCAGACTTCACCATCCACGAATACGTCCCGCTGATGGATTCCTCAGACATGACGCCAGAAGACTGGCAGCATATTGCTGAAGACATTAAAGCGCACTACGACGATTACGATGGTTTTGTCATTCTGCACGGCACTGACACCATGGCGTTTACGGCTTCGGAAACAGGAGGGCCCTCTCATTTATGCGGGAGAATCTGGGCAAGCCAGTCATTGTGACAGGGTCACAAATCCCATTAGCAGAGCTACGTTCTGACGGACAAATCAATTTGCTGAATGCGTTGTACGTTGCAGCAAATTATCCGATCAATGAAGTAACCCTGTTTTTCAACAACCGACTGTTTCGCGGTAACCGGACCACTAAAGCGCATGCTGATGGTTTTGACGCGTTTGCCTCACCCAACCTTGCACCACTGCTGGAAGCCGGGATCCACATTCGTCGGCTGGGAACACCGCCCGCACCTCACGGCACAGGTGAGTTGATTGTCCATCCTATCACTCCACAACCGATTGGCGTGGTCACCATTTATCCTGGGATCTCCGCTGACGTGGTACGCAACTTCCTGCGCCAGCCGGTAAAAGCATTAATTTTGCGCTCCTACGGCGTGGGCAATGCGCCGCAGAATAAAGAGTTCCTGAAAGAACTTGAAGATGCGAGCTCGCGTGGCATTGTGGTGGTGAACCTTACGCAGTGTATGTCCGGCAAGGTGAACATGGGGGGCTACGCGACAGGGAATGCGCTGGCGCATGCTGGCGTGATTGGCGGCGCGGATATGACCGTCGAAGCCACACTCACCAAACTGCACTATTTGCTGAGTCAGGGACTGGATACGCAGACAATTCGTGAAGCAATGACGCAAAATCTGCGTGGTGAGCTCACGCCTGACGATTAAAGGAGTCTATGCCCATGGCCCGAGCCTTACTGTTGGTCGATTTACAAAATGACTTTTGTGCCGGTGGTGCCCTCGCGGTCCCACAAGGTGACAGCACAATCGATATCGCCAACCGCCTGATTGACTGGTGTGTCATACGCGGCGACACGGTCGTTGCCAGTCTGGACTGGCACCCGGCGAATCACGGTAGTTTTGCCAGCCAGCATCAGGTCGAGCCCTACAGCGAGGGACAACTCGATGGCCTGGCGCAGACGTTCTGGCCCGATCATTGCGTACAAAACAGCGAAGGTGCTGCCCTGCATCCGCTGCTGAACCAGCGTGCGATAACTCAAACGTTCACTAAAGGTGAGAACCCGCTGGTCGACAGCTACAGTGCTTTTTTTGATAACGGTCGTCGTCAGGCAACCGCGCTGAATGCATGGCTACTCGAACACCGCATTGCCGAGCTCATCATCATGGGTCTGGCTACCGACTATTGCGTTAAATTCACCGTTCTGGATGCGCTCGATCTTGGCTACACCGTCAGCGTTATAACCGACGGCTGCCGTGGCGTTAATATTCAACCCCAGGACAGTGCAAACGCCTTTATGGAAATGGCTGCTGCGGGCGCAACGCTGTATACGTTGGACGACTGGCTGGAAACCCAGCGCTAATGCTTTAAAACGTTATATCCGGTCGATTGAAACTGCACATTTTTGCAAATTTATAGGCCGGATTAATACGCATCTCCCTTTCAACCAGTACTCCTCTAACCAATACAACCTACCAAAATTGGTTTGCCGCTGCGCCAGCATGGCGTGAACCCCTTCGCATTTTTCCTGTTATGAAACTGTTAACCTGCAGGTGCTGTTTTTTTCGCCACGCCATTTCCGTGGCGTGTTTGCTTGTTTAAATGTCAAAGAGGAACACCGATGAAACTATTGCCTTTGTTGGCAGCATTACCCCTGCTCTGCGCCAGCGTTGTTTCCGCCAGTTCACTGATGTCAGTTGGCTACTTTAATGGTGGCGGCGACGTCACTGCCGGTCCCGGTGGCGACATCAATAAACTGGATGTTCGCCAGATAACCCATCTCAACTATTCGTTTGGCCTTGTCTACAACAACGAAAAAGACGAGACCAATGACGCCTTAAAAGACGCCAGCAAACTGCATCAGATTTGGCTTTCACAGAAAGTGCAGGATGATTTGCTGAAAATTCCACAGCTGCGTAAACAAAATCCAAACCTGAAAGTTTTGCTTTCCGTCGGCGGCTGGGGAGCGCGTGGATTCTCTGGCGCGGCAGCAACGAAGGAAACACGCGCAGTGTTTATTCAGTCTGCACAGGAGATAATTGCGAAATATGGTCTGGATGGCATCGACCTCGACTGGGAATATCCAGTTAACGGCGCCTGGGGACTGGTCGAAAGCCAACCGGCTGACCGCGCTAACTTCACCGCGCTGTTAACAGAGCTGCGTGCCGCATTGGGGCATAAAAAACTGCTGACCATCGCCGTGGGCGCGAATGCGGAAAGTCCGAAAAGCTGGGTGGATGTAAAAGCCATTGCACCATCGCTCGACTACATCAACCTGATGACCTATGACATGGCTTACGGCACCCAATATTTCAACTCGAACCTGTACGATTCGACGCAATGGCCAACGGTCGCCGCGGCGGATAAGTACAGCGCCGATTTTGTGGTCAATAACTATCTCGCAGCCGGTCTGAAACCGAGTCAAATGAATCTGGGCATTGGCTTTTATGGACGTGTACCAAAACGCGCCGTTGGGCCAGGTATTGACTGGAGCAAACCTGACGCGCAGAAAAACCCGGCTACCCAGCCCTATTTCGAGTCAGCTCAAATTGAGTTGTTCAAATCACTGGGCGTCGACCTGAGCAAAGACACCTACGTGAAGTACAACGATATTGTGGCGAAGTTGATCAACGATCCGCAAAAACGCTTTAGCCAACATTGGGATGATGAAGCGAAAGTGCCGTGGCTGTCGGTACAGTCTGCGGATGGAAAAAAACTCTTTGCCCTCTCCTATGAAAACCCGCGTTCGGTGGCGATCAAAGCCGACTACATCAAAAGCAAAGGGTTGGCAGGCGCCATGTTCTGGGAGTACGGCGCAGATGACAATAATCAGTTGGCGAAGCAGTTAGCCGATTCGTTAGGCATCAAACACTGATCCCAACGCCTGACACAATAGGTTATGATTAGCGCATTCTGCTGCGCCAGCTTTTGGCGCAGCTCTTCATTTCTACTGGAGGCATGAGCTTTATGGCTTTTATCCCTAAAAATTACGCCCGTCTGGAAGTCGGTTACCGGGAAAAGGCGCTTAAACTCTTTCCCTGGGTCTGCGGACGCTGTTCCCGTGAGTTCGTGTATTCAAATTTGCGCGAGTTGACGGTACACCATATCGATCACGATCACTCGAATAACCCGGAAGATGGTAGCAACTGGGAAATGTTGTGCCTGTACTGCCACGATCACGAGCATTCCAAATATACGGAAGCGGACCAGTATGGTTCAACGGTGGTTGCAGGAGAAGATGCGCAAAAGGCCGTGGGCGAAGCGAAATACAACCCGTTCGCCGATCTGAAGGCGATGATGAACAAGAAATAATATCAACTGACGGGCCCGACATCGATGTCTGCCGGGCCTGGGTAATCAGGATTTAAACGTCGCAATCGGTTCTGGCGTAATACCAAACTCAACCTTCAACTGCTGCTTGCTCTTCATCACCATCTCACCGTTGGTATCAATCGTCATATGCTGCGCGTCAATATTGTTTCGCGCCTGCCATAACATCACCAGCTGTAAGCTATTCTCTTTTTGTTCTGCCGTTAGCGCTACGCCATCCGGCCATTTTCCGAGTTCAACGGCAGTCGATAAGCGCTGATAAACTTCCGGCGTCATGCTGTTGATCATCTCATCAAGATTCATGTTAAAACCACTCTCCGTAGAATAATTTGCTGAATCGTTTCTTCAACCCTTGATTTGCTCACCGTTTTCACCATCGGTGAAGTTCAAAGACGCTGAGTTAACGCAGTACCGTTCACCGGTAGGTTTCGGACCATCCGGGAAGACGTGTCCCAGGTGTGCATCACAGTTTCCGCAGCGGATTTCAATGCGCTGCATGCCGTGTGACGTATCTTTTATGTAACGGATAGCCTCATCGCTGACAGGCTCGTA
>OAUF01000895.1_pt1 | contig 14363 bp, 7 predicted proteins | sample 1495111 | NCBI WGS metagenome assembly OAUF01 (sample SAMEA2580002, study PRJEB22360) | human gut metagenome | reverse complement strand
CGCATTGTCCGTCTAATTCGCAGATGGTCGGATACGAAGCCACAACCACCGAAACGAGACGCTCAAGATATTCTTGGCCAAGAAAGCGTCACACGTTTCGACTCTGTTAAAAAGAAAAAGAAAAAACGTCCGGCCAACAAGAATAATGGCGAGAACAATGGAAACGGGAACGGAGCTAACACCACCGCGACGGCAGTTACCAACACCGACGCACCTGTTTCTGAGAATAAGAACAACGGAGGAAACGGAGCCGGTGGCAATAATCGCCGCAACGGAGGAAATAATAGGAATAGCAATCGTGAGAATAACCGGGACAGAGAGAATAACCGGGAGAATAACAAAGATAATAGCCGGGAAAACAGTCGGGAGAATCGGGAGAACAACCGTGATAATAACAGGGAGAGCAACCGAAACAATCGCCCGAAACAAAGGCCGAGAGCTAATAACGATAAGCAATCCAACAATGACAAGCCTGCGAATAATGACAAACCTCAGCAACCGATCAAACAGGCCAGACCTGATAAAACGGAGAATAGGGCAGAGACAAAGCCTGAGGCTTAAAAAGTTCATTGCCGTCTGTGTAACATGTTTCTTATGCTTCTCTTGCGAGAATGAAGCTGTATACGATCAGTATCAAGCTATCCAGAACACCTCGTGGGAGAAGAATAAGGAGTACTATTTCACTTTCTTGATTAAGGATATATCGGTTCCGTACGACCTAACCTTGGAAGTACGGAACAATAATATGTATCCGTATCAGAACCTATGGGTATTTTGCAGCGAGGAACTTCCGATAGGTCCTTTAAAAAGGGATACGATCGAATGTATGTTAGCTGATGAGTTTGGGAAATGGTATGGGGACGGGATCTCCCTGTTTCAATCCAGTTTCCCGATACGGTCTGCTTACTATTTCCCCGTTAAAGGGCAATATACCTTTAGCTTCCGGCAGGGGATGCGTAACGACCAACTTCCGGGCATTCAGGAAATCGGCTTACGGGTCTTACCTTCTTCCACTAACGCTCCTTCCGAGAAGCGTCCAAACGAAGAAAAATAAACAATAAGATCGTAAATCCCCAGAGCGAGGAACCTCCATAGCTAAAGAAAGGCAAGGGAATGCCGATAACCGGAGTCAATCCCGTCACCATGCCGACATTAATCGCCAGATGGAAAAAGAATATGGAGGCTACGCTATAGCCATAGACTCGCCCGAAAGCATTATCTTGCCGCTCCGCCAATACAATCAGACGAAGAATAAAAAGTCCGAATACGATCAATACGGCAGAGGCTCCCAAAAAGCCTTGCTCCTCGCCTACCGTACAAAAGATAAAATCCGTATCCTGTTCCGGCACATACTTCAATTTGGTCTGCGTCCCATTCAAGAATCCTTTTCCGGATAATCCTCCGGAACCGATAGCGATCTTGGATTGATTCACATTATACCCCGCCCCGCTAGGATCATCCTCCAAGCCTAAAGAGACTTTAATACGAATTTGTTGGTGAGGTTCCAATATGTCATTAAACACATAATCCACAGAAAACAGGAAACCGATAGAACCTAAAGCGAACAGAGCGATTAACGCATAATGCCATACCCAGTTTCGAATGGATAAATAGAATAAATAGATTGACGCGGCTCCTCCCAAGCCTATCGATATCCAAGCGAAGTTTACCGGGACAAACAAAGAAACGACATACCCGATCAAGAATGTCGAAGCAATTCCCCCAAGCATGATCTTAACGCTTATATAATCCTTACGGACACTCCCAACTAATCCCATGGTTATTAATAAGACAAGGCAAGAGACGATTAATTCACCCAATGGGGTAATACCCACCATCACCTCTGAATATTTCATTCCCGTAACGAAAAAGACGACCGCACAAACTCCTATCAACAAAATATATCCAGTCATTCCTTCCCGGTATAACATCAGGAAGAATGCCAAGTAAACCAATGCCGACCCCGTCTCTTTCTGTAAAAGAATACAAACCATCGGCAAGAAGATCAAGAACAAAGTGATTGAGAAATTCTTGACCGTCGTTAGCTTAAAGCCATAGCCATTCATAAACTTCGCCACGGCCAAAGCGGTAGCGAACTTAGCCAACTCCGCTGGTTGCAAACGGATAGGTCCCAATACGAGCCAAGAATGCGATCCCTTGATATTAGGTGCTAAAAATATAGTGGCGATCAACAATACGATCACGCACGCATAGATCAGATAGGCGAATATATCGAAGAAGTCACTTTCCAGCATCAATATGACGAAAATAAGGGCGAGTGAGGTACCGATCCAAATCATCTGCATCCCCGGACGGCCCGACGGGTCGAACAAGCCAACGTTATCAAACTCGTAGCTCGCCCCACAAATACTAAACCAACCGGCGATTACCATAATCAAATACAACAAAATGGTAATCCAGTCTACCGACTTCCATATTTCCGTTTTCCTATAGCGCATTGTTCGGTAGTATTACGGCATTCATAATATATTCCTCCGTCGCCTTGTTAGCCTCGGATATTTCTCCTTTCAAATATTTCTCCAACATCAATTTACCGATAGGCACCGCATAGGTAGCACCGAATCCGGCGTTTTCCACAAACACGGCAATGGCGACCTTCGGCTTTTGATAAGGAGCGAATCCCATAAAAATAGAATGGTCCTTACCATGCGGATTCTCCGACGTTCCCGTCTTTCCACAAACCTCGATATCCGGTAAAGCCGCCCCACGACAGGTTCCACCATAAGCGGTTCCCGTAACAGCCCCTCGCATACCCTCGGCAATATAACTATAATAATGCGTATCCACCGATGTATAATGCCTCTTACTATATAATGTATCCAGCGGAGTGTCTTGAATCTCTTTTACGACATGCGGAGTAATATAATATCCCCGATTAGCGACAGTAGCCGCCAAATTACAGATTTGCAAAGGCGTAGCCAATATCTCACCCTGACCGATAGCGATCGAGATAACCGTACTGGAATTCCAACGTCCCCGGTACACCTTATCGTAGAACTTACTATTCGGAATGAACCCTCGCTTCTCCCCCGGAAGATCGATTCCCAGCTTATAGCCATACCCCATAGAAACCATATAATTCTTCCAAACCTCAAAAGCCTCCTGTACCGACGGATATCGCTTCCGGCTGTCGATCATATCATGCAGTCCCCAAGGGAAAAAAGAGTTACAAGAGGTCGCCAACGCCCCGACCAGATTCAGAGGAGACGGATGCCCGTGACAAGCCGGCTTACCTCCCCGGAAGGTATATCCATGCGCACAGGTATATTGAGTTTCCGGAGTAATCACCCCTTCTTGCAAGAAGATCAAACCTTGAGTCGGTTTAAATGTAGATCCGGGAGGATATTGCGCCATGAGCGGGCGGTTGAATAAAGGTTTCAACGGGTCCTTCTGCAAAGCCACGTAGTTCTTTCCCCGCTGGCGCCCGATCAAGATACTCGGATCATACGTAGGAGCAGAAACCATACAAAGTACCTCCCCTGTCTCCGGCTCTATCATCACGATACCCCCTAATTTATTCTGCATTAACTTCTCCCCATAAGCCTGCAAGTCCATATCCAAGGATAATTTCAAGTTCTTGCCGGATTCCGGCTGGATATCGTGCAGGCCTTCCTCGTATCGCCCCTTGATACGTCCGTGAGCGTCACGCAACAGGATCTCGACACCCTTCACGCCCCGCAAATATTCCTCGTACGATTGTTCGATCCCGGTCCTGCCGGAGTAATCGCCTTGTGTATAATAAGAGTCACTCTCTATATCTTTCCGGTTTACCTCGCCGATATTTCCCAGCACAAGAGCGGCATTGGGATACTCGTATTGGCGGATCGTGCGATTCTGTATATAGAAGCCGGGAAATTTGTATAACTTCTCCTGCAACACGCCATATTCCTGCGCGGAAAGCTGGTTCATAAATACTTGAGGGACATAGGAAGAATAACCGGGATTTAACCGCCGGTTCTTAATATCCGCTATACGTTTGAGGAATTGCTCTTTCGTGATGCCCAGCACATCGCAGAAATCGAGGGTATCGAAAGGCTGTATCTCACGCATGATAAGCATCACGTCGTAAGCGGGCTGGTTATAGACCAATAATTTACCATTACGGTCGTACATCATGCCTCGGGAAGGATATAAGGTCTTTTTCAAGAAAGCGTTACTATCCGCCCAAGCTTTATAATCGTTGTCGACCACCTGAAGGATGAACAAACGGATAATAAAGATGATAACCAACAGGATCACCGCCCCACCTAAGACATAGCGCCTGTTCTCAAACTCATACTTGGTATTATTCTCCACTTTTCTGAGACTCTATATTGAATGCTTCTACCGTACAAATCAATAAGGTTGTCATCACCACGCTCGAGAGGATACGGACAACCAGAAACAACGGGTCAAATAAAGTCAACGACTCAATCACAAAAAGAGTCGTATGTTGTATCAACACAAACGATAACACATATCGGAAAAAGCCTCCGAAACCAAAGGTCTTATAAGACGGGTAAATACCTTCCGGCAAATCTTTCCCCATGAATACACGGATTAACGGCTCCCTGCAAAATCCCGCCAATGTACAGGCGGCCGCATGCATACCCGGTGTGTTGCTGAATGTATCGATAACCACCCCGGCTATGAAAGAGAAGAAAACGACTTGCGTCCGTGAGCTACCGACCGGCATCTTAATAATGAAATAGAGATACAGAAACGGGGTAGCGATCCGCAAGAAATGAATGTTGTTCAAGATCAAGACCTGAATCAACACAAACACCACGAAATATATGAAACCACGCAGTAAATTATTAATCATTTCTTTTCGCCTCTTGTTCTACACCAATTTGCTCCGTCTGACGGAAATTCTTGATAATACGCACGTTGTTCAACGCTTGAAAATCCGTAGCCAGCTCGACCTGTAATGAATAGAAATTATCATCGTGTTGTTTCTCGAAATCAGCGACCGTACCTACGATAATACCCGAGGGGAATACGGCTGAGTAACCGCTCGTCACGATCGTATCGCCTTTCTGGAACTCCACATGGCGCGGCAACTCATCGAGGTTGGCGTACAGCGTATTGCGTCCATTCCAGCTTAATGACCCGAAATAACTACTACCTAATACCTTACAACTCAACCGGAACTTAGGATTCAGCAACGGAATGATCACGGAGAAATGATCGGAAACCGTCGATACGATACCCACCACACCTCGTTCCGAGACAACTCCCATATCGGGCATGATCCCGTCCAGCTTCCCTTTATCCACGGTAATATAATTAGACAAATGCGTGACACTGTTGTTCACTACATCCGCCACGACAAACGAATAAGGAAATTGCTCCGTCGAATCCGGCGCAAATCCCTTAAAACTAACCGTATCCGCAATCAGCGCATCTAACTGATCTTGCAGATCCAGCATTTGCAATTCCAACTGTCCGTTACGCTCCAATAACTCCTTATTGATATCCCGAAGATTCAAATAAGAAGTGACAGATCCGGATATCGAGGCGATATATCCTGTCACGACATTCGCTGAGCTGAATATAATATTCCGTTGGTACGCGTTATTACGATAGACCAACATCAACGAAACAGCCTCAAGCAGAATGAACAAAAACCAATGCCTCTTCCCGATCAGGAATTCTAGTAACTTACGCATAGGAATTGAAAACTGAAAGTTGAGAATTGAAAATTGAAAAGAACCAGACCTATCGGCTTGCTAATTTTCAACTTTCAATTCTCAATTCTCAATTATTTACTCTTATCGGATTAAGAAATTAAACTTCTCAATATTCTTCAAAGCGACTCCCGTACCTTTCGCCACGGCATGCAACGGATCCTCGGCGATATGGAACTGGATATTCATCTTATCCCGCAAGCGCTTATCCAAACCGCGAAGCATAGCGCCACCGCCAGCCAAATAGATACCGTTTTTCACGATATCGGCATATAACTCGGGAGGGGTTTGCTCCAAGGCACTCAAGATAGCCGCCTCTATCTTCGAGATAGACTTATCCAAACAGTGGGCAATCTCCTGATAAGAGACGGGTACCTCCATCGGTAAGGCAGTCATCTGATTCGGGCCGTGAACCACGTAATCCTCCGGAGCGTCCTCCAATACCGTAAGCGCGGAACCCACGTTGATCTTGATACGCTCGGCCATACGCTCACTCACCTTCACGTTGTGTTGGCGACGCATATACTCCACGATATCAGCCGTTAAATCGTCACCCGCCATACGGATTGATTTATTCGACACGATACCACCTAAGGAGATGACAGCGATCTCGGTAGTACCACCGCCTATATCCACGATCATATTACCCTCGGGGGCCAAGACATCTATACCGACACCGATAGCGGCAGCCATCGGCTCAAAAACCATGTACACATCACGTCCACCGGCATGCTCGGCAGAGTCTCGCACGGCACGTATCTCTACCTCCGTACTACCTGAAGGGATACCGATCACCATACGTAAGGACGGAGCGAACCAGCGCTTCCTTCCGCTCGCCATCTTGATAAAGCCGCGAATCATTTGCTCGGCAGCGTAAAAATCCGCGATAACTCCCTCACGAAGCGGTCGTACGGTACGAATATTCGGGTGCGTCTTCTCGTACATCTCACGGGCCACCTTACCGACAGCCAGCACCTTGTCCGAGCGAGCATCCAAAGCAATCACCGAAGGTTCGTCTACCACCATCTTATCATTACACGTGATAATGGTATTGGCGGTACCCAAATCTATGGCAACTTCTTGTGTGAAAGAAAACAATCCCATTAGTCTTATTATTAATGTTTAAAATGACGAACACCTGTCTTCACCATAGCCAAACCATGTTGGTTACAGTACTCGACAGACAACTTATCATTGATAGAGCCTCCCGGCTGGATTACGGCCGTGATACCTGCTTGGTCTGCGATCTCAACGCAATCGGGGAACGGGAAGAAAGCGTCGGAAGCCATCACGGCGCCATTCAAGTCGAAGCCGAATGATTTAGCCTTCTCTATGGCTTGTCTCAAAGAGTCCACACGAGAGGTCTGCCCGATACCGCTGGCGCAAAGCTGCTTGTTCTTCACCAAGGTGATCGCGTTGGACTTGCTGTTCTTCACGATTTTGTTGGCGAACAACAGGTCCTCAACCTCCGAGGCTGTCGGCTGCTTATCCGTCATAGGCTCCAAATCAGCCTTACCTTGGATGCTCAAGTCCTTCTCCTGCATCAAGACACCATTCAATAAAGAACGGAACTGCATCGGGCAAGTCTTGCAATCCTTACGGATCAAGATGATACGGTTCTTCTTCTGTTGAAGTACCTCCAATGCGTCAGCGTCGTAAGCCGGGGCGATAATCACCTCGAAGAAGATCTTATGGATCTCCTCGGCCACTTCCTTGTTAATCGTAGTATTCGTGATCAAGATGCCACCGAAAGCGGAAACTGTGTCACCGGCCAAAGCCTCTTTCCAAGCCTCAACCACATTACCGCGGGAAGCGATACCGCAAGCGTTATTATGTTTTAAGATAGCGAACGTCAGCTCGTCGAACTCATCGATCAAGTTCACGGCAGCGTCGATATCCAATAAGTTGTTGTAAGAAATCTCTTTTCCATGGATTTGATCGAACATATCGTTAAACTTACCATAGAACTTAGCGGCTTGATGAGGATTCTCGCCATAACGCAAATGCATCGGACTATCTACCGTTGCACGGAAATGGGAACCTTCGCGGCCATCAAAATAATTGAAGATAGCGGAGTCGTAACCCGAGGAAACGGCGAACGCCTCTTTGGCGAACCATCTACGATCCTCGATGCTTGTCTCAGCGCCCTTCTCGTTCAAAAGATCCATCAACGGCTGGTATTGAGCCTTGGAAGCTACGATTACCACATCCTTGAAGTTCTTCGCGGCGGCACGTATCAAAGAGATACCGCCTATATCTATTTTCTCAATAATCGCTTGTTCCTCAGCGCCGGAAGCGACAGTCTCCTCGAAAGGATATAGGTCAACGATAACCAAGTCGATCTCCGGGATCTCATATTCGGCTAATTGTTTCTGGTCATTCTCGTTCTCGCGGCGAGCCAAGATACCACCGAACACCTTCGGATGAAGCGTCTTCACACGACCGCCCAAAATAGACGGATAAGAAGTCAAGTCCTCTACCGCATCACAAGGCAAACCCAATGACTCGATAAATGATTGAGTACCACCTGTTGATACAAAGCTCACACCCTCGCTATGCAATTTCTTTAGGATTTCGTCCAGCCCGTCTTTGTGAAACACAGAGACCAAGGCACGTTTCATTCGTTTCGTTGCAGCCATCTTTCTATTTTCGTTTACTTTAATGTTTTAGAGTACAAAAGTAGATATTTATTTCCAATCCAGCCTTATTATTCAGATAAAAACAAGGCAACCATACCAAATTTCATCCATAGCCAAAGAAACATGAATCCATCGCACATGATACGGGAGACGGGGCACGCCCCGTCTCTACAACATATGACATTGCCCTAAGATAATGAGATTTCCTTTGTTAATAATAGAAGATCGCCCAATTTGACATTCTGACATTTTGTATTCTAAAGCTCCAGAGAATCGAATATTTCGCCCCAGAGTACAGTCGGCTTCCAAATTTGAGAATAAAAATCCGCAATTAGTTGTCTTCCAATGATATATCGTTTTTGGAGCTTTTATTCTAGCGAGGATTCCCGTCTCTTATCACCCTCAAACATACAAACAATAGACTTCTTATTCGAAAACAATAGACTTTTCACTCGAAAACAATAGCATTCGTAGTCGAAAGCAACTAACAACGCCGCCGTAAACACCCTACAACTGGATCGTAACAACCTTACAATGCCTATCCGCAGCATGAAAAGACAACCAAATCCTCTCTTTTCTCCCCTCTATTCCCGCTATTTCAGCCTATTCAAAGGAATGACTTGTCAGCGAAAAGCGCCCATTCCAAGCAAAAAGCCACGAATAAGCGAATTACGCAGACAAGCCATTTTAGTGATGAGAACTATCGTCCACCAGTAATCAGCAATAAAAAGGAAGGGACACACCGCCTCATCCCGCCATACAAAGCGAGTCCGATCCCTATCACCACACAGGCAGATCCCAAATACAAGCCTATCACCTCTAACTCAGACCCCGGAGGGAGATACCGAACCACCACCTTGATAGCCAACGCCAACGGCATCCCATGATAAGCATAAACAAAGAAGCTGCTCCCCGCCAGAAAACCGCTTACCCGACAAAGCCCTCGCTCCAAACAGGTCGCCGTGAGGCTGATAAAGCACACGCACCCCACGATAATCCCCACGTTATGCAGGTATCGGCACCATGGTTCTCCCATAAAACAGAGGTCGCACACAGCCAAAATCGCATAAAGCCCTACTATGCAGCAAATAAGCGATAGGGGTCTTACACATATTCTACCTCCTTTAATATCTGCTGGCCAATAAAAGGGCTTAACCCTTTAAGGGTGACTATGTCCACTTTCAATCTGTCAAAAAGCTTCTCTAATATCTCACAAGCCAAAAGGAAATTGGAATAAGTCTCTTTATCATCCTCAAAGTCGATCAATATATCCACATCACTACTTTCCGTATTGCTCTCACGAACAGTAGAGCCAAAAAGCCCCAACTGCTTTACACCGCAACTCTGCGACAAAGGCTGCTTTGCTTTCCGAAGAAGAGATATGACAGATTGTTTATTCATTACACAATTGGATATTAATGTATAATGCAAAGATAAGCAATATTTTTCGTACCTTCTCATTTAAACCGCGTATCGTTTGCTTAAATGAGATTAATATACTTACTTTGCGATAAATAAACTTTTAATCAAACTATTAAACTATGGATATACTAAATTCTCATTTACCTTTGTCTATAACTACTCAAAGCAACTACAAATGACACAAAAAGAATCTATCCACTTATTCGAAGAAAGAAAAGTTCGCGCCATATGGGATGACGAACAAGAGGAATGGTATTTCTCGATCGTTGATGTTATATCTATTTTAACAGATAGCCCCAACCCTCGAAAATACTGGAGTGTATTAAAAACCAGATTGAAAAGAGAAGGTAGCGAGTTGACTACAAATTGTAGTCAACTGAAAATGCAGGCCGCTGATGGCAAGAAATATTTAACCGACGTAGCCAATACCGAGCAACTCTTCCGCCTTATCCAATCAGTACCATCTCCAAAAGCAGAACCTTTTAAGTTATGGATCGCCCAAGTAGCGAAGGAACGTTTGGATCAAATGCAAGACCCGGAATTGTCTATCGAGCAAGCCATGGCCGATTATAAACGATTGGGCTATTCGGATAATTGGATCAACCAACGATTGAAATCCATCGAGATACGGAAAGATCTAACAGACGAATGGAAGAAGAGAGGACTGGAAGAAGGCCTCCATTTCGCTACATTAACCGACATAATCTATAAGTCATGGTCCGACATGACCTCCAAGGAATATAAACGATTCAAAGGATTAAGAAAAGAGAATCTTCGAGATAATATGACAAACAAAGAGCTTGTATTAAACATGCTGGCCGAGTTATCTACCAAGGAAATATCAGAAGCATCGGAACCAGACACCTTTAGCGAGCACATAAATGTCGCCCAACAAGGAGGCGAGGTGGCTCGTAACGCCCGATTAGAGCTGGAAGCCAAAACCGGGAAAAGCGTTATCTCACCGCTCAACGCCCAAAAGATAATTAGCCTAAAAAAGGGAGAGAACGAGCGGGATGTATGACATCCAATGATAAGATAAACAATATTTTTCGTACCTTTGCATCCTCAATCGCAATTTAAATAGGTATACGAAATATGATAACAGTTAACAATCTGGACGTACAGTTTGGAAAACGCATCCTTTTTCAGGATGTGAACATGAAGTTTACACCGGGCAATTGCTACGGTATTATCGGTGCTAACGGGGCCGGAAAATCTACGTTTCTCCGTGTAATCAGCAAGCAATTGGACCCTACCAGAGGTAGCGTTAACCTAGGACCGGGCGAACGCCTTTCCGTATTGAGCCAAGATCACTTCGCGTTCGATGAATATACGGTAATGGATACCGTATTGATGGGGCACACGACCTTATGGGAGGTGATGAGCGAGAAAAACGCCCTTTACGAGAAACCTGATTTCAGCGACGCCGACGGTATCCGCGTATCGGAACTGGAAGAGAAATTCGCCGAGATGGAAGGCTGGAACGCAGAGAGCGACGCCGCCAACCTATTGAGCGGACTAGGCATCAAGGAGGATTTGCATTATATGTATATGAAGGACTTGAGCGGTAAGCAGAAAGTACGTGTCTTATTGGCCCGTGCCTTGTTCGGACAGCCCGATAACCTATTATTGGATGAGCCGACGAACGACTTGGACCTTGAGACGGTTTCTTGGTTGGAGAATTATCTCTCTAATTTCGAGCATACCGTATTGGTTGTTAGCCACGACCGTCACTTCCTCGACTCCGTTTGTACGCATACCGTGGATATCGACTTTGGTAAATTACAATTATTCGCCGGAAACTATAGCTTCTGGTACGAGTCTAGCCAGTTAGCCCTTCGTCAACAGCAGAACCAGAATAAGAAAGCCGAGGAGAAGAAGAAAGAGTTGGAAGAATTTATCCGCCGTTTCAGCGCCAACGTAGCGAAGTCCAAGCAGACCACCAGTCGCAAGAAGATGTTGGAGAAGCTGAATATCGAGGAGATCAAACCGTCCTCACGCCGCTATCCGGGAATCTTGTTCACGCCTAACCGCGAACCGGGCAACCAGATCCTTGAGGTGAAAGGATTGTCGAAGAGTATCGACGGACAGGTATTGTTCAAGGACTTGAACTTCTTCGTGGAGAAGGATGACAAGATCGTATTTATCAGTCACGACCCTCGTGCCATGACCGCCTTGTTCCAGATCATCAACGGTGAGGAGAAAGCGGATGCCGGTACGTATCAGTGGGGACAGACGATCACGACCTCTTATCTTCCTCTCGATAACTCCAAATATTTCAATACAGATATCAACCTGCTCGATTGGTTATGCCAGTTCTCGCCGGATACTAACGAGGTATTCTTGAAAGGCTTCCTCGGACGTATGTTGTTCTCGGGCGAGGAGCTTATGAAAAAGGTAAGCGTACTTTCCGGAGGTGAGAAGATGCGTTGTATGATCTCACGTATGATGCTCACCGACGCCAACTGCTTGATCTTGGATACTCCGACCAACCACTTGGACTTGGAATCCATCCAAGCCTTCAATAATACATTGAAGACATTCAAGGGAAATATCCTGTTCTCCAGTCATGACCACGAGTTCATACAGACTGTATCGAACCGTATCATCGAGCTGACTCCTAACGGTATCATCGATAAGATGATGGATTACGATGATTACATCACAGATCCGGCTATCGCGGAGTTACGGGAAAAGTTATATTCGAAATGAAAAAAAGATTATTATTCATACTAATCGTTTTTATCGCATGGCTACCGGTTTTTGTTATTCAAAAACCGGTATTTATGTTTTATCAGCATGCGTTGTCCGAGACTTGTACCTTCACGGACTTCCTACAGGTTATGCTTCATGGGCTGAAGCTGGATTGCACGATAGCGGGATACCTTACCGCCATCCCTCTCCTATTGACTCTAGCATCAGTTTGGCTTCCGGGCGCTTGGTTGAAGAAGGTATTGAAAGGGTACTTCTTGATCATGGGAATTCTGGTATCGGCAATCTTCTCCGTAGATGTGGCTTTATACAGCTTTTGGGGATTCAGGTTGGACGCTACTTTATTCTTCTACCTCCAATCGCCTGCCGATGCGATGGCGAGTGTTCCGTTGGGATTGTTCTTTATCCAATTATTGGTATTCGTGGCATATGCGCTAGGTATCTATGCTTGGTTCACCTTCATCCTCCGGTTCGCACCAGTAAAGCCTAGCTTTCCACCTACGGGATTGGAACAATTGGGAAGTACTTTCGCCATCCTCTTAGCGGGGGGAATATTGTTTATTCCGATCCGGGGAGGCGTAACTACGTCTACGGCGAATGTCGGCATGGTTTATTTCAGCCAGAACCAGTTCTTGAATCATTCGGCGATCAACCCGTGTTTCAGTCTGATAGCCTCATTGAGTAAGCAACAGGATTTTGCCTCGCAATTCGATTTCTACCCGGAGGAAAAGCGGAAAGCCTTATTCGATACGCTCATTCAAGCCCAAGACTCCTTATGCCCGGGAGATTCCATACCTACAGAGCCTGTCAAGCTATTGACAACGACTCGTCCCAATATTCTCATTATCATCATGGAGAGTTTCACGGCAAATGCTATCGAGGCTGTTGGCGGTGAGCCGGGAATTACGCCGAACTTGAATCGGCTGAGCAAAGAGGGTGTATTATTCACGAACCTATATGCCAACTCGTTCCGTACCGATCGAGGCTTAGTCTCCGTATTGAACGGCTATTTAGCCCAACCCACCACCTCCATCATGAAGTATCCGGTGAAAAGCCAGACCCTTCCATCTATCGCAAAGAGTCTTAACAAAGAAGGATATACGGCAGATATGCTCTATGGAGGTGATATCAATTTCACGAATATGCAAAGTTATTTCTATAGTTCCGGCTACAGCAAGATAACGGCAGACCGTGATTTTCCCTTGAGTAGCCGTCTGAGTAAATGGGGAGCAAACGACGATATCACGTTCTCGCATCTTTACGAGGATATCAAGCAAAGACCAGTCGACGGCAAACCTTGGTTAAGTACATTCCTAACATTAAGTAGCCATGAGCCATTCGAGGTCCCGTTTCACCATTTGGAGCATCCCTATCTAAACTCCGTCGCATTTACGGACAGCTGTATCGGCAATTTCATTGATACGTTCAAGGAACTGCCGGCATGGAAAAATACGGTAGTCATCTTTGTCTCCGACCACGGATACCGTTACCCTGAAAACATGCAGGAGTACGGACCTTTGCGTTTCCACATACCTATGCTATGGCTAGGTGGAGCGATCGCTGAACCTAAAGTGATCGATACGTACGCAAACCAGACCGATTTGGCAGCCACCTTATTAAATCAGATGGGTCTCCCCACAGATGAGTTCTCATTCAGCAAAGATATATTGAATCCTTGCGTCCCGCATTACGCCTTTTATACATTCAATAATGGATTTGGCTTTATAGACGAATCCGGTGTTTCCGTATACGACAATGAAGGGAACAAGATTTTAGTAGAAGAACCTGAAAGCGGAAACGAGACCCGCTTGGAGAAAGGAAAAGTCCTATTACAAACTTTATACGACGATCTGGGAAATCGATAACGACAGATATAAAAAGGCCGACTTACACAAGCCGG
>OAUF01000878.1_pt1 | contig 14721 bp, 13 predicted proteins | sample 1495111 | NCBI WGS metagenome assembly OAUF01 (sample SAMEA2580002, study PRJEB22360) | human gut metagenome | reverse complement strand
TGATGGTTGCACAAACCCCCCCCCCGTGGTGCCCCCCCCCCCCCTGCCACTAAAACCGGCTCGCGACAGATTATCGGCCATTATAGCACGGCGCAAGAGGCAAAAGATGCGCTTGAGGATTATCGTCGCAATCCGACGACTAAGCTCAATATAACTTTGCAGGAGCTTTACGATGAATGGCAGCCGATCGGTCTGAAAGACAAATCTAAGCAGTTAGAAGATAGCTATCGAGCGGCTTTTTCCAAACTGGCCCCGCTGCATCAGGAAAAATTTCGGGAGCTGCGTACTGCACAAATACAGAAAATAATCGATGCCTTACAAAATGAACGCCCCAAGCTGGATAAAAAAGGGGAGCCCGTCGAAAAAGACGGTCAGCCAGTGATGCTGCCGCCCATGTCATATTCCGCTCTGCATGACATTAAAGTTTTGATGGGCCTGCTGTACAAATACGCAATGCAAAACGATATTATCAACAAGAACTATGCCGAATTTCTGGTGCTGCCGAAAAAGGGAGGATCGGTCAAGGACTGCTTCACTGATCTGGAACTGAAAAAAATAGAAAACGCGGTGGGGAAGATACCGTTTGCAGATTGTATCTATTTTATGTGCTACACTGGCCTACGAATCACCGAGTTTCTCATGCTCAATAAAATCAGCGTACATGAAAAGAACGGCGTGTGTGCCCTGTACGGAGGCATTAAAACCGATGCCGGGAAAAACAAGGTGGTTCCTGTTCATCATAAAGTAAAACCAATTTTGGACGAGTGGATGAACAAGGGAGGGGATACCATCTTTTGCCGACCGGACAAGAAGCCCTATACAGCAAAAAGTTTTCGCGAAAAATGTTTCTATGCAGCTCTGGAAGAAATCGGGGTGAGAAAGCTGACTCCACACGCGACCAGACGAACCTTTGCAACGCGTATGAGCGCCGCTGGAGTACAGGAAGAAGATTTCATTGCCTTGATGGGGCACTCCGATTTTAGCGTTGACATCGAGAGTTATATCTTCCAATCGGCTGAAAAACTTTCAAAATCGATCGAAAAACTCTCTTAAAATCCGTAGCAACCCCGTAGCAACGCCCCCGAATTCAGGACAATTCCCACCAATTTTAAAGCAAAAGAAAAACCGCATCAAATAGCCAACAAATGGCCGTCTGATGCGGTTTTCCGTTAATAAAACATGGTCCGAGTGGCGAGACTTGAACTCACGGCCTCTTGACCCCCAGTCAAGCGCGCTACCAACTGCGCCACACCCGGAATTGCAACGTGGATTATTTTATCATACTTGTAGGCAAAACGCAATCCTTTTTTTGAGAAATTTTGAATTTTTTGCGGTTTTCGGGCCGGTAAAACCGGCAGAATAGATAAGACGCTTGATTTTCCGCACTTTGCAGACTAAGATAAAGGAAAGAGACGGACGATGGGAGGATTCTGAATGACAAAGATGGAGCAGTTCCAGCAGATGATAGACGAAAGCAGCCGAATTGTGTTTTTCGGCGGGGCAGGGGTATCTACGGAGAGCGGAATTCCCGATTTTCGCAGTGTGGACGGCCTGTATCACCAGTCGTTCCGCTACCCGCCGGAGGAAATGCTGAGCCACAGCTTTTATGTGCGGCACACGGCGGAGTTTTTTGATTTTTACCGCAAAAAAATGCTGTGTCTGGACGCGCAGCCCAATGCAGCCCACCGCAAGCTGGCGGAGCTGGAGCGGGCGGGCAAGCTGTTGGCGGTCGTGACCCAGAATATCGACGGCCTGCATCAAAAGGCGGGCAGCAGGCGGGTATACGAGCTGCATGGCTCGGTTCACCGCAACTATTGCCAGAAATGCCATAAAGAATACAACGCCGAATTTATTCTGCACAGCGAAGGGATCCCCACCTGCACCTGCGGCGGCACCGTCAAGCCCGATGTGGTGCTGTATGAGGAGGGGCTTGATCAGGACGTGATCAACGGTGCGGTCAGCGCGATCCGCAAGGCGGATATGCTGATCATCGGCGGAACCTCGCTGGCCGTGTACCCGGCCGCCGGGTTGATCCATTCGTTTGCCGGCAGCCGACTGGTCGTGATCAACCGCTCTTCCACGCCTGCGGATCAGAGTGCGTCGCTGATGATGAGCGAGGCGATCGGAGAGATTTTCAGCCAAGTAAAAATTACCGGAATTTAACATGTATTTTTAAGAAGAAAATGCCTGTTTTTGGTTGACATAATCTTCCTGATGGTCTAAGATGGAACTAACGCAAGGAAGGAGACCTCAGCAAAGATGAAACAACCGAAAAGTGCGAAATCAAAATCGACAAAACGTAAAATTGTATCCGCAGCAGCTGTTCTGCTGGCTGCCGTGCAGATGTCCGCCACGGCTTCCGCGGCGGTGCCGGTGTTCGGCCAGCTAAGCCTGACCAATCTGGTCGCGACCTCTCTGATGAGCGATTACAGCAGAACGGTGGCGCCCGGTCTAGTGGAAACAAGATTTACGTATACCAATTTAAATTGTAAAATCAATGAGTGCTTTATGCTGGAATACGATCCCTCTGCGGGGCAGATCGGTATTACGGTCGGCACACCGGGAGACACTACATATGCGGGCGGTTACCATGCCGCCACGGTGCGCGCGCAGGCCGCCGCGGCCATGGCCAGGGGGAAACCGGTCGTCGCGGCGATTAACGGCGACATGTTCAATATGACCACCAATCAGCCGTGGGGTGTCGTCGTCAAGGACGGCGTTGAATTGCAGGGCGCCGTGTCCTCCCGCGCCTACCGCTGGAACTTTTTCGGCATAAAAAAGGACGGCACTCCCGTGATCGCTTCCAATGCCGATTACCCGCAGATGAAATCCGAGCTGCAGAACGCGATCGGCCTGTATGATACCCTCCTTGTTAAGGACGGCAACGTCGTCGCGCAAAAGGATGCGGATCAAAGAACCTTTTCGCCGCGGCTTGGCGTCGGCCTTCGTGCCGACGGAACCGTGTTTTTCATCATGGTAGACGGTCGGCAGTCGCAGTATTCCACGGGGGCGACGCTCAAGGAATTCGCACAGCTGATGAAGGATATGGGAGCGGTGCAGGCCGGCAATCTGGATGCGGGCGGTTCCGCCACGCTGCTCAGCCGCAATTACGGCAGCAGCACGCTGCTGCTGCGCAACAAGCCCTCCGACGGCCGGGAGCGCCCGGTTCCCAATTCCCTGCTCTTTGTTACCAAAAGCAGGTCGATGTAGTCTGGACCGTTTTTGATTTTGCAAATCAATGAAAAATCGCAAAAAATCTCCTTTCCCTGAAAAGCGGATCCTCATCCGGCTGATTGGGGAAAGGAGTTTTTTTCTTCAGCTGGCGGACTTCATCTCCAGCCGCAGCTTATCGCTGATCATGGCGATAAACTCACTGTTTGTGGGCTTTCCGCGGGTGTTGTGAATCGTGTACCCAAAATAGGAATTCAGGATGTCGATGTCGCCTCTGTCCCAGGCAACCTCAATGGCGTGTCGAATCGCACGCTCCACACGCGAGGGAGTTGTCTCATACCGCTTGGCCACACTGGGATACAGCTGTTTGGTTACGGCGTTGATAATGTCTGGTGTCTGCACGGCCATAATAATGGAATCCCTCAGATAATGGTACCCCTTAATATGAGCCGGGACACCGATCTGATGAAGGATTTCTGTGACCTGAATTTCAAGGGAAGGTTTGCCTTTTGGTGCCGGTACCGAAGCCTGTTCCGATTTTGGGGCGATACTGCCGCATATTTTTAAGATCCTCTGGGCCAGCTCTTTTGCGTCGAACGGTATGATTACAAAATATGCAGCTCCGGAAAGCATTACCTCACGCTCCAGCGTGGGGCTGCTGAATGTAGACATGACAATGAAGGAAGGCGCCTTGGAGGCGTACTTTTTTCTAATCCCATGAATGACTCCGATCGCATCCAGTCGGGGCATGAACAGGTCCAGAAGAACGACGTCGGGTTGTTCGAGATCAATATGGTCTAAGACCCTCAGTCCATCCTTTGGAGAATAGACGACATCAATACCCGCAACTTCAAAATCATGAGAATAGCTTCGAGCAAATTCGTCAGTGTCATTAGAAATCAGCAGTTTTAAATGTTTTTCCATGAACATATCCCCCTGTTTTTTTAATTTACAGGCTTATAATACCATATATTGGCATTTATGGCAATACCTTACACAATATTTTTTACGCGAATTTGGTAATTATATTTCAAAATATAAAAATATTTTGTGTTAAGATGCCTTTTCCGTGCTCTCCAGACTCGTTTTTTCAGAGATTTCCAACATATTTTCTGCCAGAATTCCGTAGCCGCGCGTCGGATCATTGACAAATACATGGGTTACAGCGCCCACTAATTTCCCGTTTTGCACAATTGGGCTGCCGCTCATTCCCTGAACAATTCCTCCCGTTTTGCCGAGCAGATCAGGATCAGTCACTTTAACGACCAGATTCTTCGTTTTGGTGCCGTCCTGATAGTTGATCGATTCGATTTCAATGCCATAGGGCCTGGGTGCCGTTCCGTCCACCGTGGTGTAAATCTGTGCGGCGCCTGTTTTTACTTCCTGCTTTGCGGCAAGGGGGATCGCCTGCGCAGGAACAGGAGAGGCATTCAGTGTGCCGTATACGCCGGCTTCAGAATTGGCCTGCAGCTGGCCGACAGGGAAATCGTTGTTGAAATAGCCGCGCAGTTCGCCGGCGCGGCCCTTCTGGCCCTTGACAATTCCGCTGATGGTCACGGAGATAACGTCGCCGCTGCGAAGCGGCATCAGCTCGTTTGTGTCCACGTCGCAGATGCCGTGCCCAAGGCCGCCGAACGCTCCGTTCGACGGGTCATAAAAGGTTACGGTGCCAATACCGGCAGTACTGTCGCGCACCCAAAGGCCGCCCTTATAACTTCCGTCCACATCGGACAGAATAGGGGTAAGGGTTGCTGTGAGTGCTTCTTCGTTCCGTTTAATGGAAAGCTTGACCGGTTCGCCGGCGCTGCTTTCGATGAGCTTTGCCACCTGGCTGTTTTGGGTAACGGCCTTCCCGTTCACCGCGGTAATGATGTCGCCCACCTTCACGCCCGCCACAGCGGCGGGATTAATCATTTTTCCGGCGCTCTCAATGTCGGCCACGCCGACCACCATCACGCCGTTTGTAAACATTTTGATGCCGAAAGGAGTACCGCAGGGCACCAAAAGCTTTTCCTGCACCACCTTCACGCTGACCGTTTTGATAGGGATTACGTCAAACAGCATCAGCTGAGCATGGTAATTTTGGTTTGCGGATTTTAAAGCCGACGCGGTAATTTCTTCTTTGTTGACCGTGTCGATAATGCTCAGGCCGGTCTGGTTCAGCCGCAGCTTGGTTCCCGCCGTCACGCGGAACTGGTCGGGCAGGGTGTAGTGGTAGTATCCCACTGCCGACCCTGCCAGCAGAGTAAGTGCGGTGAGCCAGCCGGTCAATCGTTGAAAAAATTTTTTTCTTTTTTTCAAACATTCACCTCCTTTCGCATTTAATCTTTGTCAAATCGAAAGTATTTATGTTGTCAAATCCGCTTTTTTCTGGGCAAATCTGGAAGGAACGGTCGACTTCTTCATACGGTCGGCGGCGAATGTCAGAAATTTTTAAAATTGGTTCAAATTAAGCCGATTAAAAAGAAAATGATTTTAAATCGATGAAAAGTTTGGGTGAAAGTTTGTAAAAAATCCCCGCCGGCGATTGCCAGCGGGGATTGACCTGTTTTATCGCTTTTTTGTACGGCTTTACTCATTTGAAAAGGGTGGCCGGTTCGATCAGCTTGCCGGATTTTTTGATTTCCAGATGCAGATGCGGTTTTTCCACCGATTCGATCGGAACGACGTTCACAGAGCCGATCTTCTGCCCCGCGTCTACTTCATCGCCCTTCTTCACCAGGAAGGTGTCGCCGAGGCCGCAGTAGTACGCGGTGATTCCGTCCCTGTGCTCAATCACTGCAACATTGCCCAGATTCCCGTCTGCGTACAGGTCCGTGACCTTTCCGCTGTCGATGGCCTTGACCGGGTCGCCGATCTTTGCCTCAAAATCTGTGCCGGAGTGAACACGCCAGTCCTGCATCGTGTCGGAAAAGATGGGGTTGTCTCCGCTGTAATTTTTGGTAATCTTCGGGGTTTCCCCAACCGGGTAAACGTAAGATGCGGGTTTGGCCGCCGTCTGTTTGGCGGGCTGCTCCGGTTTGCTCGAAGCGGTCTTGCCCGGTGCCTGAGACGAAGCAGCCGGTTTGGACGAAGACGGGGCGGCGGACTGCGGTGCGCTGGCCTGCGGCTGAGACGAGGACTCCTCCGGCTTGCTGCTGGCATAAACGCCCGACTGCGTGCGCCCGGTGGGCGAGGTGGAATACGAGGACGTATCCTGCGGGTTGGCATATTTCACGACACTGTCATACGTAGTCCAGGCGGCGACGCCAACGGCAACCAGGCAAACGCCCAGCGCGACATAAAAACCCTTGTTGCTTTTCTTTGGGGATTGATTTTCTGATTTAAAATGCAGACTGCTCATCTGTAAAAGCACCTCCGAGGCTATTTTGACCAGAAAAAAGAACAAATATGCCGTTCCAGACAAATCTGCGGTGAAAAAGTAAAAAAACGGGTCTTTCCTCCCGCGAAAGGCGGAAGAAAAGACCCGCTGCAACGAATGATTTCGATTTTAAAAATAAAAATCAAACAAAAAATACAGCAAAGAGAAAAAAGACCGAATCCAATTGATTCGGTCTTTTTTCGTTAGCTTGAGGGGTATATTGAGGAGGGTAGAACTTTGTATTCTGATGGTGCGGCTCCATCGTTTGAATACACTCATATTATAATTTGAATTCACGGGGCAGTTGTTAATACGCTATGAATATTCTTTTAACTTTTGGAGTCATGTCATTTTGCATTAAAATAAGGAGAAACGGGCCCTGAAAACAAAAAAATTGTGAAAAATCCGCAAACATTTGTTTGCAATTTATAGAGCCCTGTGGTATGATAAAATTGACTTAGAATACCTGGGAGGAAATGGGATGAAAGGACTCAGCAGCAGCCAGAAAAAAATATATGAGTACTTAAAAGATAGAGCACAATACGGCCTGCCGCCCTCCGTGCGGGAGATCTGCAAGGCGACCGGCCTGAAATCCACTTCGACCGTTCACCTGCACCTCAAAACGTTGGAGGATATGGGCTACATTCGGCGCGAGGCTGGCCTTAATCGCGCCATTCATATTGAAGGGGCCGAGCAGGTGAGCCGTGTGCCAATTTTGGGCAGAGTAACCGCCGGCGTGCCGATTCTGGCAGTAGAGGAGGTAGAGGGCTACCTGCCTTTGGTAGGGCACCGTTACCCCGAAAAGGAGCTGTTCGCGCTGCGCGTACAGGGCGACAGCATGAAAAACGCCGGGATTCTCGACGGGGATTACATTATCGCTCACCGACAGGATACGGCGGAAAACGGGCAGATCGTCGTTGCGCTGATCGACGACGAGGCTACGGTAAAACGAATTTTCTTTGAGCAGGAGTACATTCGCTTGCAGCCGGAAAACCCCGCGTTTTCTCCAATCTTTTCTCAGAGCGCGCTGGTGCTTGGCCGTGTGATTTCTGTTTACCGGTATTATTAAAGCTCGTTTTCTTGAAAAGGAGTATTTACCGGGTGCCATTTTATTGGTTCGGTATTTAGAAACAGATCGTTTGGACCAATGAGATGTCTTGTCAAAGAGCGAACACAGCGTGGAGGTGCAGTGTGTATGGCAAAGCATGAGTTTGGTATAATGCAAAAAAATCCAGGGCTCTGGGAACAGTTCAACAGTTATGAGCCGGAAAGATATCATTGTATTGCAATTGATGATGACATAATTGCGCCGCTTCTGTCCGATTTTCAGCAGATTGACTGTTATTGGCATACGTTACAGAGAAAAGAGAAGGGCCTTGCTTATTGGGGAATTACATTGCTGCCGCCGGAGTCGTTAGAGATTTTTATCAAAGTTTTTACTAAGCAGAATGCAGAGAAGCTGTTCCCTCTCTTTTATTTGATGAAGGCAGCCAAAGCAGAAGAGAAGTATGTGATCCATTTTGGAATTTAATGGCAGTTTTTAGAAAAGCTGTGGGAATAGGAACAAAATGCCGCAGAGCTTTGTGTATCTGCGGCATTGTTTATTTTCTAATTTATTCGTTTGCCTTAGCGGTGATCAGAATCGGGAGAAAAAGGCCGAGAACGGCGAGCAGGGTGAAGTATAATTTTCCGCCGCTCCATACTTCGGGGGAAAAGATCTGTTGGATAAAAACAAAAAGGACTGGAAAAACGATGGGGACGAAGAAGGTCCATAAACGACCGGCACGTAAAATGTGCGGCCAGTTCCGATTGCTGATCCGGATTCCTGCAAGATTCATGCGAAAAAAGCCGTCGCTGTAAGTGTGAATTTTATGTTCGTCATAATAAGCGGGCAAGGTGTCCTTCACCAGTAACTGAAGCCATCCGCCGAAAAACAGGCACAGAAATTCCACGAGAAACAGGTTTTCCCAAAGCACGCGGGCCGAATAGCCCCATAGGGAAAGCAGCAGGATTTCCGTCGCAGACAGGAACAGGCAAAGCAAATAGAACGCGCCCCTTCTTTTGCGGCGATCTCGCTGCTGCTGCCGCTCTCCGGCAGAAAGGCCGATGGCGCCGGTGACCAGCTGCTCTACCTCCTGTATGTTCAGGCGATCCGGCTCTTGAATGTACTGGCCGCTCAGCAGCTCTGTCGTGGTTACGCCAAGCAGATCTGCCAGTGGAATCAGCAGGGTAATGTCGGGCATGCTCAAACCGCGCTCCCACTTGCTGACTGCTTTGTCTGATATACCGATCTGCTCTGCCAGTTCCCGTTGTGTAAAGCCCTTTTGCTTTCTTAACAGGCAGAAAAAAGCGCCGAATTTTTCGGGCTTTACTTCATAGGTCATGGTGACCGCCTCCTTCTTCTTTCATACTACTGCTCCTGCGTAAATCGGGCAACCGACCAGCAGTAGAATCCGGCGGCAACGGTGCTTTTTCGGCTCGACCGCCGGTTTCTACCGCGATAAAAAAGACCGGGGGATTCCCGGTCTTCACAGTTCATGAATATTTTTATTCTGCCCGCCCTGCTTTTTTGACAGCAACACGAGTTCCTCTTTTTCTTTGACAGTCAGGGCATTTTCCGTAGATCGTCAGGCTGTGGCGTTCAATTTCAAAGCCCGTCGCCTTCGCGAGCTGAAGCTCCAGCGGAGAAAGCGGGCAGTCGTCCAGCTTGATTTTTTTATTGCATCCGGTGCAGATCAAATAGTGGTCGTGGCCCTTGGCCAGCGCATAGCGGATCACGCCGTCCTCAAAATTGATTTTTTGCAGTACCCCGGCGGCGGTAAAGCGCTCCAGATTGCGGTACACGGTAGAAAGGGCCAGCTGGGGGAAAGAGGGCTTCAGCAAAACGAAAATATCCTCCGCCGAAACAGGATCCGGGCTGTTTTCCAGAAAGCGCAGAATCGCCCCGCGCTGTTTAGTGTTTTTCAGTTCTGCCATTTTGGTTCCTCCTTGCAAAAGAAAAGGAAATCTGCCTCTCACACTGCCAAACCGCTGCGCTGCTTTGCCCGCTGCGTACCGTGTGCCCGCAGGGCAAGCCGCTTCTGCAAATTGCGGCCACATGCCCGGGTGCCCGCTGGTTTGCGGGTCTGCCGTTTTGCGCGGTTCTGAGCGGTATACCTCCGCTTTACGGCAGGCTGAGAGAATCCGACTCTTTGTGTATGTAATCATAGCGCGGATTTGCAAAAAATGCAAGCGGACGCATATTCACTATTGGGAAATTTTCGTGTATAATATCCGCAGAGCAGATAGGATACCTTCAATTGAAAAGATGTACCGCAACGCCGCGCCTGTGGTATAATAGAACTGATTATAAAGAACAGACCGTTTTCCTGAAAAGAGACTTTCTCATTCAAAACAGTCGTTTTCTCCGGTACGCGGCGGAGAAGAAATCAGAGGTCTGCTTTAAAATAAAATTTATTATTGGTTGGAGGCTTTCGGCTTTGGAAAAAATATATCTGGACAACGCTGCCACCACCCGTGTGTGCGAGCAGGCGGCAGAGCGCGTGCTGTATGTGATGACACAGGCGTACGGCAACCCTTCGTCGCTGCATAGCATGGGCTTTGAGGCGGAGCGCGAGATGACCGCGGCCCGCCAGGCGGTTGCGGACAGGCTTTCGGTAAATTCCGCCGAGGTTTATTTTACCTCGGGGGGAACGGAGGCGAACAATATTGCCCTGTTCGGCGCCGTGAAACGCAACGGCAGACGCGGAAAGCGGATCGTTACAACAGCGGTGGAGCACCCCTCCGTTCTGCGTGTGATGGAGCAGCTGGAGCGGGACGGCTTTACCGTGGAATACCTGATGCCGGATGCCACGGGGTATATCTCATCGGAGCAGGTGGAGCGGGCCATTACCGGCGATACGATTCTGGTGAGCATGATGCTCGTGAATAACGAAACCGGTGTGCGCATGCCGGTGGAGGCGGCGGCGGAGGCGATTCGCCGCAGCAAATCCCCGGCGCTTTTGCATGTGGACGCGGTGCAGGCGTTCTGCAAGGTTCCCATCAAGCCCGCGCGCGTGGGGATCAATTTGATGACGGTTTCCTCTCACAAAATTCATGGGCCGAAGGGCGCGGGCGCGCTGTATGTGGCGGGGCAGAAGGATTTCCCGTCCAGAGCCTTCGGCGGCGGGCAGGAAAAAGAGGTGCGTCCCGGTACCGAGCCGCTGCCGGCGATTGCCGGGTTCGGCGCGGCGGTGCGTGCCATGCCGCAGCCGCAGGAGCTGAACGCGCATTTTGAAACGCTCCGCACCGCTCTGCGTGAGCAGCTTGGCGGGCTTTCAGGCGTTGTCATCCATTCGCCGGAGGACGCGGTGCCTTATGTATGCAGCTTTTCGGTTCCGGGCATCCGCGCCGAAACGATGCTGCATTTCCTGTCCTCAAAAAACATCTATGTCTCGAGCGGTTCGGCCTGCTCCAGGGCAAAGCCGAGCCATGTGCTCACGGCCATGGGTCTTGCGCCCGAGCTGGTGGAATCCTCTTTGCGGGTGAGCTTTTCCCGCTTTACCACAACGGAAGAAATCGGCGCTCTTACGGCCGCACTCAGGCAGGGCGTGGAGCAGCTGGTGAAAAAATCTTAAGGAGTTTGTATGAGAGAGATCATTTTAATTAAGCTGGGCGAGCTGGTGCTCAAGGGGCTGAACCGAAAGAGTTTTGAAGCGTCGCTCGTTCGGAATATCCGCCACCGCATCAGTCGGTTCGGCAATTTCGATATTCGTGTGTCGCAGTCCACCATTACGATTTCCCCCAAAGGGGACGAAGATTTGGATGAGGTTGCCGAGAAGATCGGCAAAATTTTCGGTATTGCCGCGTTTTCGCGCGCGTGCGTGGCCGAAAAGAAGATGGAGTCGATCCTTTCCGCGTGCGGCGAGTATCTTTCCGGCGACCTGAACCGCGTGAAAACCTTTAAAGTGGAAAGCAAGCGCTCCGACAAGAGCTTTCCCCTGAAATCCCCTGAAATTTCTGCCGAGGTCGGGGCATATATAATGGAGAACTTTCCCCATCTGACGGTTGACGTTCACAATCCCGACTTGGTAGTAATGGTGGAGGTACGCGATTTTGGCGCGTACCTCCACGGGAGCTCCTTGCCCGGCGCGGGCGGAATTCCCGTCGGCACGGGCGGAAAAGCGGCTCTGCTTATTTCCGGCGGCATCGACAGCCCCGTGGCGGGGTGGTGCATGGCAAAGCGCGGCGTGGAGCTGGTTCCCGTTCATTTTGCAAGCCCGCCCTATACCAGCGAGCGCGCGGAGCAGAAGGTGGTCGATCTGCTGACCAAGGTCAGCGACTATTCGGGCCGCATGATTCTTCGCGTGGTTCCTTTTGCGCATATTCAGGAAGAGATCATGGCGAAATGCCCCGAGGAGCTTTTCACGATCATCATGCGCCGCTTTATGATGCGCATTTCGGAGCGGATCGCGGTGGATAATGGCTGCGAGGCCCTCATTACCGGCGAAAGCCTGGGTCAGGTGGCCAGCCAGACAATGCGGGCCATCGCCTGCACCGAGGCGGCGGTGGATATGCCGGTGTTCCGGCCGCTGATCGGCATGGATAAAACGGAGATCATCGCGATTTCCCGCAAAATCGATACGTTTGAAATTTCGATTCAGCCATTTGAGGATTGCTGCACGGTGTTTACGCCAAAGCACCCGCGCACCAAGCCGAACCTGCATTTTGTGGAGCAGGCGGAGCAGAAGCTTGACACCGATGCGCTGATCGAGGAATGTGTTTCTCAGGTAAAGCTGGTCAAAATCGGATATTACCACTCGCCCGCCTGAAAAAAGCTTTGACGGGAACCGCAGTTTCCCCGCCGAAGGCGCGGGGAGAGTGCAGTCGCTTTTTTGATCAAATGAGATTACGATATCCGGGAAAATAAGGAGATGCCAATTTTATGAAAGCGGAAATCATATCAGTGGGAACCGAGCTGCTGCTCGGCCAGGTCATTAATACCGATGCTTCCTATGTGGCGCGGGCCCTGTCCGAGCTGGGGATCGATATGATGTTTTCCTGTACGGTGGGCGATAACAACGGTCGTTTGAAGGAGGCGCTCACCCGTGCGCTCGAGCGCAGCGACCTGGTCATCACCACGGGGGGCCTTGGCCCGACGGAGGACGACCTGACGAAGGAAACAATCGCCGAATGCGCCGGCGCGCCCCTTGTTCTGCACGAGGAGAGCATGGAGCGCCTGAAGGAGCATTTTAACGGCAGACATATGGGTCAAAATCAAATCAAGCAGGCGATGCTGCCGCAGGGCGCCACTGTTCTGCCGAACGACCGCGGCACCGCGCCGGGCTGCGCGGTGGAAACCAAAGAGGGCAAGATCATCATGATGTTCCCCGGCCCGCCGTCAGAGCTGATTCCCATGCTGCACAGCTACGGGATTCCGTTTTTGATGAAGCGCGAAAACGCGAGTATCTTTTCTATGAACGTGCATGTGTTCGGCCAGGGCGAGGGCGCCGTGGCGGAGATGCTCTCCGACATGACGGACGCCTCGAACCCCACGGTTGCCACCTATGCCAAAGAGGGCGAAATGTACGTGCGCGTCACCGCCAAGGCGGAAAACGCACAGAAGGCGGAGGAAATGTGCCGCCCGGTTGCGGAGCGCATCCGCGAGCGGATCGGCGACTGCGTGTACGGCATCAATGTCGACAGCCTGGAGCAGCTCGCCGTAAACCTTCTCAGTGAGAGAAAGATGACGATCGCGACGGCGGAGTCCTGCTCCGGCGGGCTCCTTGCCAAGCGGATTACCGATATTCCCGGCTCCTCCCAAGTGTTTGAGATGGGGGCGGTCACCTATGCCAACCGCATCAAAACGCTGCTGCTCGGCGTGCCGGAGGAACTGCTGGAGAAGCACGGCGCGGTGAGCGAAGAGGTTGCGGCCGCCATGGCCGAGGGCGTGCGGGAAAAGGCCGGCAGCGACATCGGCATCGGCATCACCGGTATCGCCGGACCGGACGGCGGCACCGAGGAAAAGCCCGTTGGCCTGATTTATGTGGGCCTCAGCGATCAGGCCGGCACAGTCGTGCGCAAGGTAAAGGTGTTCAGCCAGCGACGCCCCCGCAGCTATTACCGGTACACGGCGGCGTCCTTTGCGCTGGATATGGTTCGCCGCCGCCTGGAGGAGCTGCCGTTATGATGGATCTGAGAGCGCAGTTTAAGGCTGTGGACGCGGTGAGAAAGGGGATGCGCGGCGAGCTGCGCCACCTTTCGCCGGTTCCGTTTGTTCCGGAAAAGCCCCGGTACCCTGCCGGGCCTTCCCGCAAGCCCTTGCCGCGCTCTACGCCGGAGGCCCAGGGGGTCTCTTCGGCGTATCTGGAGCGTTTTCTCCGCGAGCTCGACGCCTGCCCGGAAATCAAGGTCCACTGCCTTGTGGTTCTGCGCCACGGCAAGCTGATCGCCCAGGCGAACTGGAAGCCGTACTCCGGCATTTACGCGCAGATGGTGTATTCGCTCTCCAAATCCGTCACCGCGATGGCGGTGGGCATGGCAGTTGAAGAGGGATTGTTTGCGCTCGATGACCGGATTGCCGAGCTGTTCGCCGATAAGCTGCCGCCCCCGCCGTTCCGCCGGCGCAGGGTGGAGCAGATCACCGTGCGCCATCTGCTGAACATGACGTCCGGCATCCGTTTTCATGAGGCGAACAGCGTGTTTGAGCGCGACTGGCTCAAATCCTACCTGGCGTCGGACTGCGCGTATGAGCCGGGCGAGAAATTTACGTATAACAGCATGAATTCCTACCTTCTCAGCGCACTGATCCAGCGAAAAGCGGGGGAAGGACTGACGGATTATCTGCAGCCGCGCCTGTTTGAGCCGCTGGGTATCGACCATGTGGTGTGGGAGCGCTGCCCCATGGGGATCGAGAAGGGCGGCTGGGGGCTGTTCCTGCGGCCCGAGGATATGGCGAAGCTGGGTCAGCTGTATTTGCAGAAGGGATTGTGGACGGTGGACGGCGAACCCCGCCGCCTGCTTTCAGAACAGTGGATTGCGGAATCCACCGATATGGGCATGCGTACCCTGATGGGCGAGCACGAAACGGCCTACGGTTACCACCTGTGGGAGTTTCCGATTCCGGGAGCCTACCAGTTTAACGGCGTGTTCGGCCAGTATGTGGTGGTGATCCCGCAGATTGACACGGTGATTGCGATCACGAGCGGCAG
>OAUF01000872.1_pt1 | contig 14860 bp, 9 predicted proteins | sample 1495111 | NCBI WGS metagenome assembly OAUF01 (sample SAMEA2580002, study PRJEB22360) | human gut metagenome | reverse complement strand
GACCATCGAGGCGAGCGGTATCGCCCCGGCCATTATGGTGGGTTATATCATGCAACTGCCGGTGGTCTTCGTAAAGAAGAAGAAACCGAAGACGATGGAGAACATGCTCTCTACCGTGGTCCATTCCTTCACGAAGGATCGTGACTATACGGTATGTATCAGCAATAATTTCCTGACTCCGGAGGATCATATCCTGTTTATCGATGATTTCTTGGCTTACGGAAACGCTGCCATGGGAATGGTCGAGTTGGCGGAGCAATCGGGAGCCGTGATCGAGGGTATGGGTTTTATTATAGAGAAGGCGTTTCAAGATGGCGGGAATCTGCTGCGTGAAAAGGGCATACGTGTGGAGAGCCTCGCCATTATCGATAATCTGGATGATTGTAAGATAACGGTTCGTTAATAGAAAAGATATGGATGAGAGAATAAAAGAAAAGTTGATTAACCGTGCGAAGACGAATCCTTATGTGAATTTTCTGGGGATCGACTTCACGGTTATCGAGGAAGGTCGTGTGGAGGCGCATATGCCCTTGCATGACGAGCAGAGACAATATAGCGGCGTGACGCATGGGGGTGTCTTGGCTGCTTTGGCGGATACGATCGCCGGTTTCGCCGCCTATACGATGACCCCGCTGGAGAAAGACGTGCTGACGGCAGAGTTGAAAATGTCTTTCTTACGGGCCGCTTGGGGCAATGAGCTGATCGCCAAGGGTACCGTGATCAAGGCGGGACGGAATATACATTTTTGTGAGTGCGAGATTTATTGCGACGATAAGTTGGTGAGCAAATCTTCCGGCACCTTCTGTGTGGTCCATCCCCAAGTATAGAAAAGATGTTACTTATTTATCAATATCATGAAGACTTCAAATGTAAAAAGAATCCTTTGCGGCTGCCTGTTGTTCGCCGCTACGTGGCCGGCATTCAGCCAGCCTGCCACGAATCCCCGCCTGATCATCCGTGCGGATGACATGGGGTCGTTCCGTTCCGCCAATATAGCGTGTATGGAAGGGTATAAGAATGGGGTGGAGACCTGTATAGAGGTTATGGTTGTCACCTCGTGGTTCCCCGAGGCCGCCCGGCTGTTGAGGGAGAACCCGGGGATAGATGTCGGGCTTCACCTGACGCTGACCAGCGAATGGGATAACGTGAAATGGCGTCCGCTGACACATTGTCCCAGCTTGACCGATAGCAATGGCTATTTCTTGCCGATGATGTCTCCGAATCCCGCCTACCCGGGTCTGGCCATTCTGGAGAATACATGGAGCTTGGCCGAGATCGAGCAGGAGGCCCGGGCCCAGATAGAGATGGCCTTGAAGAACATTCCCCAGATCAGCCATATCTCCGGCCATATGGGATCGACCGGTTTCGATCCGGAGGTGGTGAAGCTGATGCGCCGCTTGTCCGAGGAATATCATCTGCCGGTCGTGGATCGGGTAGAGGCGATGCAGGAATATGATTTCACCTATTCCGGATATGATGGAGCCTCCAAGACCCCGGCCGAGAAGGAAGCCAGTTTTATCCGGATGTTGGATAAGTTGGAACCGGGTAAACGCTATATGTTCTTGGATCACCCGGCCTTGGATAACGAGGAGATGAAAACCGTCGGGCATATCGGCTACGAGAACGTGGCGATAGACCGTCAAGGCGTGACCGATCTTTTTACCAGTCCGAAGGTGAAGCAAGCCTTGAAGGATAAGAACATAGACTTGATCAGTTATAACGATCTGACCAAGGAGCTTCCTCGTGCGGAAGCCTCGAAAACCTTGGATAAGGCGTTCGGCAATTATCTGCGGGCGGTGAAAAAGGCGGATCAAGACTTGCATAGTATCATGATCCTCCAGCATGGAAAGGTCGTAAAGGAACAATGGCTGGGTGAGGGCGACCGCCATACGCCGCACGTCTTGAACTCCGTCAGCAAGACCTTTACGGCTACGGCTATCGGTTTCGCCGTCGCGGAGGGTAAATTGAAGGTCACGGACAAGGTGATCTCCTTCTTCCCCGACCAATTACCGGCCGAGGTAAGCCCTTACTTGAAAGAACTGGAGATACGTCACCTATTGACCATGTCCTCCGGCCATGATGTCGATCCCACCGCTTTAGTACGGCAGAAGGGGAACGAGAAGGCCGATTGGGCAAAGCTCTTCCTCTCGGCGCCGTTGGTACATAAACCGGGAACCTATTTCGTATACAACAGTCTCGGCACGTATATGCTTTCCGCTATCATCCAGAAGGTGACTGGTGAGAAGGTGATCAATTATCTCTATCCCCGTCTGTTCCGTCCGCTGGGTATCGTCGGCGCTACTTGGGAAGAGAGTCCCCAAGGCATCAATTGCGGCGGTTGGGGTTTGTATCTCAAGACCGAGGATCTAGCGAAAATGGGTCAGTTTTTCCTGCAAAAGGGAAAATGGAACGATAAGCAATTGCTTCCCGAAAGCTGGATAGAGGAAGCCACCACATCCAAGATAGCCTCTTTGCCCGCCGGTATGAGACCGGAGAACTTGAAGATGAAGCCGAAAGATAGCGACTGGTTGCAAGGCTACGGTTACCAGATGTGGCGTTGCCGCCATAACGCCGTTCGTGCCGATGGAGCCAATGGACAATACATTATTATATTGCCCGAGCAAGATGCGGTAATCGCCATGACTGCGAATATCGGCGATATGCAGGCCGAGATCAACTTGATATGGAAATATATCTTGCCTGCCTTGAGATAGGAACTGTAGGACCTACGTCCGGGAAACCAATAAGAGACCCCGGACGTAAGCCTATGACTTGTTGGGCGTAAGCGAATGGTTTGCGGTACGTAAGTCAATGGATTACGGGAAAAACTCAATGATTCCCACCCCGTAAACCATTGGGTTGCGAAAAAAGAAAAGCCTTCCGGTCTATGACCAGAAGGCTTTTTTAGTTGCGGAGGCAAGACTCGAACTTACGACCTTTGGGTTATGAGCCCAACGAGCTACCACTGCTCCACTCCGCGATATAGTTGCTATCATTTTTGATTGCGAGTGCAAAGGTAGGGATATTTTCTTACAAAACAAATTTATTGCAAGTTTTTTTTAATATACTTGGTAGATACGATCTTTTTTAAGTACTTTGCGCACAGTTTTAATCAAAATGTGCAATACAATGCCGATGACAGTTTCTAAAACACGTGACATGTTGGTGGATGTGGCCAGACAATTGTTTGCCCGCATGGGGGTTGATAACACGACGATGAACGATATTGCACAGGCATCTCGTAAGGGGAGACGTACGCTTTATACGTACTTTAAAAGCAAGAACGAGATCTATTTGGCGGTAGTGGAGTCGGAGCTGGACCAGCTTCATAAGATGCTGGTGGACGTGGCCAGCAAGGATCTGCCGGCGGACGAGAAGTTGCTGACGTTTATCTATAGCCGCTTGGACGCTGTAAAGGCGTTGGTGTTTCGGAACGGTACGTTGCGGGCTACCTTCTTCCGTGATATATGGCGGGTGGAGAAGGTACGCAAGAGCTTCGACCTTCGGGAAGTGGAGATCATAAAGGGAATATTGGACGATGGCGTGAAGGAGGGTATATTCAGCATGCCGGACACGGACATTACCGCCCTCGTGCTCCATCATGCCTTGAAAGGGCTGGAGGTGCCCTATATCCGGGGGATCATGGGTGATAATATCAGCCAGCGGATTAAACGTAGAGACAATGTTATGAATTTAATATTCAACGGAATAAAGATTAAGTAAATCAAAGACACTAAGGAATGTTTATTAATGCGACAGGGTTTTATGTGCCTGAAGAACGGGTAGATAACCAACATTTTCTTGAATTGAGCGGGTTGACAAGTGAGTGGATTGAGCAACGGACGGGAATTCATACCCGCTCGAAAGCGAAAGAGGGGGAGAATATCAATACCATGAGCCTTGAGGCCGTGAAGGACGCTCTTCCCAAATTGCCTTACGATATCACGGAGGTAGACTTGATCGTCTCCGCTTCGTATTCTCCTTATGATACGGTTGCGACGGCCGCGCATACGGTTCAACATGAGTATACTATCGCTGACGCGAAAGCTTTATATCTATCCTCGGCTTGTTCTTCTTTCTTGAACGCCTTGGAGGTTGTGGAGGGATATTTCGCCATGGGGAAGGCTTCCAAGGCTTTGGTGCTTTCCGCTGATAAGAACTCCGCTTATTATAATGAGACAGACCCGAAGGCGGGCCATTTATGGGGTGATGCCGCCGCCGCTTTCTTTATCTCCAAGGAGCGGATCGGTGAGGGCGACGCCGAGATCGTAGAGGTCTACACGCAAGGTCTCGGCCATTTGTCGAAAGCGATGGAGGCGGTTCACTTGCGTCCTCGTGACGGCGGTATCTTGATGCCGGAGGGGCGTGACGTATTTATCCAAGCTTGTACCTATATGCCTAAGAATGTCCTTCATTTGTTGGAGAAGAACGGTTATACGCTGGATAACCTTACTTATTTCATCGGCCATCAGGCGAATATGCGTATCATGGCGAATATCGCCAAGCAATTGAACTTGCCGGACGAGAAATTTTTGCACAATATCGAGGAGCTGGGAAATACGGGTTCCGTAAGCTCGGCCTTGGTATATGCCCAGAACGATAAGAATTTCAAGAAAGACGACTTGATCGCTATCACGGTATTCGGCGGTGGCTATTCAACGGGAGCTTGCTTGATTAAACATTGATATTAAAAAATTTGAGTAATATGAAACTATTAGAAGGTAAAGTGGCTGTCGTAACAGGTGCCGCTCGTGGTATTGGTAAGGCTATCGCCTTGAAGTTTGCCCAAGAGGGCGCTAACATCGCTTTCACGGATCTAGTGATCGATGAGAATGGCTTGGCTACACAGGCTGAGATCGAGGCCTTGGGTGTAAAGGCGAAAGGATACGCTTCCAACGCTGCTAACTTTGAGGAGACTCATAACGTCGTTGCCGAGATCGTGAAGGATTTCGGACGTATCGATATCTTGGTGAACAACGCCGGTATCACGAAAGACGGCTTGATGATGCGTATGAGCGAGGGACAATGGGACGCTGTGTTGAACGTGAACTTGAAGTCCGCTTTCAACTTTATCCACGCTTGTACCCCGGTCATGATGAAGCAACGTGCGGGTAGCATTATCAATATGTCTTCTGTCGTAGGTGTTCATGGCAACGCCGGACAAGCTAACTACTCCGCTTCCAAGGCCGGTATGATCGGCTTGGCTAAGTCTGTCGCTCAGGAGTTGGGTTCTCGTGGCATTCGTGCGAACGCTATCGCCCCGGGATTTATCATCACGGATATGACCGCTCAGTTGTCTGACGAGGTACGTGCCGAGTGGTGCAAGAAGATTCCTTTGCGCCGTGGCGGTACGGTGGAGGATGTGGCTAATATCGCTACCTTCTTGGCTTCGGATATGTCTTCTTATGTATCTGGACAGGTTATTCAGGTTGACGGCGGTATGAACATGTAATATGGAGGTTATTTACGAGGATAATCATATTATAGCGGTAGATAAGACTTGTCGTGAGATCGTGCAAGGCGACAAGACGGGCGATAAGCCTCTTTCGGAGATGCTGAAGGTATGGCTGAAGGAGAAGTATTGCAAGCCCGGGAATGTCTTTGTCGGTGTCACGCACCGTCTGGATCGTCCGGTGAGCGGGGTCGTGATTTTCGCCAAGACGAGCAAGGCCCTCTCTCGCTTGAACGAGATGTTTCGTGTCGGTGAGGTGCGCAAGACGTATTGGGCGATCGTCAAGAACCGTCCCCCGCAGGATGAGGGTGAGTTGGTGGATTGGCTGGTGCGGAACGAGAAGCAAAATAAGAGTTACGCTTACGATACCGAGCGGCCGAATGCCAAGAAAGCCATCCTGCGTTATAAATTGATCGCCCATTCGGATAATTATTATCTGTTGGAGATCGATTTGAAGACGGGGCGGCACCATCAGATCCGCTGTCAGTTGGCGAAGATGGGATGTCCGATCAAGGGGGATCTGAAATATGGTTTCGATCGTTCCAATAAGGATGGGGGCATTAGCTTACACGCTCGTAGCGCGGAGTTTATCCATCCGGTTTCAAAAGAGAACGTGCGAATTGTCGCTCCCGTGCCGGATGATAATTTGTGGAAAGCGTTGTCGGTTGACCGATAATAATTGATATTGATAAAGATCTGATATATGTGGAATCCTTTCGGATGGAGAAAACGTTTCATTCGAAAGGATTTTGTTTTTAAAGTGTAGACTTACCCAGTAGGTGTGGATTTATTCCCCGGTTGGATACACCCTAATTTTAGTATAAATGTTAACATAAACGCTATACGATTTGTTATTAAGTGAAGTAATGTTAATTATCGGTCTCCTCGAGAAAAATGGAATGATTCTTTCTTTCTTTACATAACAAATGTGACATAAGTAATTTATATAGGTAGAATGAGCAGGAAAAGATTGGCAAAAGTACAGGTTATCTTGATAGCCCTTGTAGTAGCGATGACGGGTTGCCGCCATAAGGAAGAGCAGCAATTGCCCATCGTGATCGTAGACAAACCCTCAAAAGAAGACGTGCAGATTTATGGCGAGTACGTGGGACGTATCCGTGCCGCCAGCTTTGTCGAGGTACATGCCCGTGTGGAGGGATTCCTAGAGAAAATGTTGTTTGAGGAAGGTAAACGGGTGAAGCAGAACGAACCCTTGTTCCGGATTAATCCCGATAAATATCGTGCTAGGGTAGAGAAGGCGAAAGCCCAATTGAAGAAAAGCCAAGCCCAAGCGGCCAAGGCCCGACGTGATGTGGAACGCCTGAAACCGTTGTACGAGCAACATGCCGCCAGCCAACTGGATTTGGATAACGCCACAGCCGCCCTGGAAGATGCCGAGGCGAATATCGCCATGAGCAAGGCGGATCTAGACCAAGCGGAGATGGAGCTGAGCTATACGGTGGTGACCTCGCCGCTGTCTGGGTATATCAGTGAGCGTTTCGTGGATGTGGGTGCTTTGGTGGGCCCGGGTGTCAATTCGAAATTGGCGGCTGTTGTGAAAAGTGACACGGTATTGGTCGATTTTAAGATGACCGCCTTGGATTACCTGCGTGCCGAGCGTCGTAACGTGAAGTTTGGCGAGCAGGATACGACCCGTTCTTGGCAGCCTACCGTGACGGTTACCTTGGCGGACGACTCGGAATACCCGGTAAAAGGTATCGTGGACTTCGCCGACCCGCTGGTGGACCCGAAGACCGGTACGTTTGGCGTTCGTGCGGAACTATCCAACCCGAACCAGAAATTATTGCCCGGACAGTTCACGAAGGTGAAGCTCCTGCTGGATGTCCGCGAGCGTTCGATCGTCGTTCCCCGGAAAGCCCTCTCGATCGAGAAAGGAGGTGCATTCATCTATATCATCCGTAGGGACGATATCGCCGAGAAGCGTTTCGTGCAGACCGGCCCGGAGATCGGCAACAAGGTCGTGATCGAACGGGGCTTGGGCGAGAACGAGCGAGTAGTGGTAGAAGGTTATCATAAATTGGTGCCGGGCGTGAAGGTACATGCGGTAGAGGCCGGCGACGAGAAGGCTATCCAAGCGCTTAGAGAGGAGGAAGAACAATGAAACCGGGATTCTTTATAGACCGTCCTGTCTTTTCGACCGTCTTATCGATACTGATCGTGATTGTCGGAATCATCGGACTGGCATTGTTGCCTGTGGACCAGTATCCGCAGATTACGCCCCCTGTAGTGAAGATCAGCGCCACGTATCCGGGAGCGAGCGCCTTGACGGTGTCTCAAGCGGTCGCTACCCCGATCGAGCAGGAGCTGAACGGTACGCCGGGTATGATCTATATGCAAAGTAGTAGCTCGAACTCGGGTAGCTTGAATATTACGGTGACCTTCGATGTATCCGCCGATGCGGACTTGGCGGCTGTCGAGATCCAGAACCGTGTGAAACTGGCCGAGAGCCGTTTGCCCGCCGAGGTGATCCAAAATGGTATCACGATCGAGAAGCAGGCTCCTAGCCAGCTGATGACCTTGAGCTTGATGTCCGACGATCCGAAGTTCGATGAGATCTATCTGAGTAATTTTGCCACGATCAACGTGTTGGACGTATTGCGCCGTATCCCGGGCGTAGGTCGTGTATCGAATATCGGTAGCCGTTATTACGGTATGCAGATCTGGGTATATCCGGATCGGTTGGCCAACATGGGATTGACGGTAAGTGATTTGCAAGATGCCTTGAAAGACCAGAACCGGGAGTCGGCGGCGGGCGAGCTGGGTAAGCAGCCCGTGCTGGATGTGGATGTCACCTTGCCTATCACGGCCCCGGGACGTTTGTCTACCGTGAAGGAGTTCGAGGATATCGTGGTGCGAGCAAACCCGGATGGCTCGATCGTCCGGATGAGCGACGTGGCCCGGGTATCGCTGGAGGCTTCCTCTTATTCTACGGAGAGTGGGATCAATGGGAAGAACGCCGCTATCTTGGGTATCTATATGTTGCCGGGGGCGAACGCTCTGGAGGTCGCCACGAAGGTGAAAGAGGCGATGAAGGATATCAGCAAGAACTTCCCGGAAGGCTTGGAGTATAATTTCCCGTTCGATATGACGGAGTATATCTCACAATCCGTGCACGAGGTGTATAAGACCTTGTTCGAGGCCCTTTTCTTGGTCGTTCTCGTGGTGTTCCTCTCGTTACAGAACTGGCGTGCGGCTTTGATCCCGACGATCGCCGTCCCGATCTCCTTGATCGGTACGTTCGGTTTCATGTTGATCTTCGGTTTCTCGTTGAATATGCTAACCTTGCTGGGATTGATCTTGGCGATCGGTATCGTGGTGGACGACGCTATCGTGGTGGTGGAGAACGTGGAGCGTATCATGGCCGAGGAGCGTGTGACTGCCCGTGAGGCTACGCATAAGGCGATGCGGGAATTGTCTGGTGCTTTGATCGCTACCTCCATGGTATTGGCTGCCGTGTTCGTGCCGGTGAGTTTCTTGGGGGGTATCACGGGGCAGCTGTACCGTCAGTTCTCTGTTACGATCGTGGTTTCCGTGCTGTTGTCCACGGTAGTGGCCTTGACGTTGAGCCCGGCGATGTGCGCCATTATCTTGCGTCCGTCTCATAAGAAGAAACCGTTCGTCTTTCGTTGGATCAATCTGTGGCTGGCGAAAGGAAATAAGAAATATACGAAGTTGTTGCGTATCTCTATCGCTAATCCCCGCCGTATCTTGGCAGGGTTCGGGATGGTACTGGTGGCCATCTTTGTCTTGAACCGGATGTTGCCTACCAGCTTTATCCCGGAGGAGGATCAAGGGTTCTTCACTGTAGAGCTGGAGATGCCCGAGGGTACTACCTTGGAACGTACACGTGCCGTAACCGACCGTGCGATCGAGTTCCTCGACCATCACCCGGCCGTGGCCTATGTGCAGAATGTAACGGGTAGCAGTCCCCGTGTCGGTACGAACCAAGGGCGTGCCACGCTGACGGTGATCTTGAAACCGTGGGAAGAGCGTAAATCCTCCGGCATGAAGGTAGAGGACGTGATGGCCGATGCCCGCCGGGAATTCTACTATTACCCCGAGGCTAAGTCGTATGTGAACCGTCCACCGGTAATCCCGGGTTTGGGTGAGAGCGGTGGCTTGGAGATGCAGTTGGAGGCTAAGGGAGACGCTAGCTGGGATAATCTGGTAAGTGCCACGGATACTTTCCTGTATTACGCTTCGCAAGCGCCTGAGCTTCAAGGTGTGTCTTCCGCCATGCAGAGCGAGATCCCGCAGTTGTATTTCGACGTGGACCGTGATCAGGCGAAGTTCCTCGGCATCCCGTTGTCTGATATCTTCTCGACCATGAAGGCTTATCTAGGCTCCGTGTACGTGAACGACTTCAATATGTTCAACCGTATTTACCGTGTATATATCCAAGCGGAGGCGCCTTATCGGGCCACCCGGGATAATCTGGATTTGTTCTTCGTCCGCAGTAAGGATGGGGCGATGGTTCCATTGACTGCCTTGGGCACGACCCAATATACGACCGGTCCGGGAACGATCAAGCGTTTCAATATGTTCACCACGGCCTCGATCAACGCCGTAGCCGCTCCGGGATATAGTACGGGTGAGGCGATGGCTGCGATGGAACGGATCGCTAGGGAGCATCTGCCCGAGAATATCGGTCTGGAGTGGAGCGGTCTTTCCTATCAAGAGAAACAGGCCGGTGGGCAGACTGGTTTTGTCTTGGCGTTGGTCTTCTTGTTTGTCTTCTTGTTCTTGGCGGCTCAGTATGAGAGCTGGATCGTGCCGATCGCCGTATTGCTTTCCTTGCCGGTAGCTACGCTGGGCGCCTACTTGGGCATCTGGGCGACAGGGTTGGAGAACGATATTTATTATCAGATCGGTCTGGTAACCTTGATCGGTTTGGCGGCGAAGAACGCTATCTTGATCGTTGAGTTCGCCAAGGTACAGGTGGATAACGGGGTAGATGTGGTGAGAGCCGCTATCCATGCCGCCCAGATGCGTTTCCGCCCGATCTTGATGACCTCGTTGGCCTTCGTGTTGGGTATGCTTCCGATGGTGTTAGCCAGCGGACCGGGCTCAGCTTCCCGCCATAGTATCGGTACGGGCGTGTTCTTCGGTATGCTGGTGGCGATTACGGTAGGTATCGTGTTGGTTCCCTTCTTCTTTGTTTGATCTATAAGATAAAGGGAAAGATGCGTATGGAACGTATCGCTCAAAAGAAAGAAGTGGTAACCTCTATTTTAAAGAGACACAAAAACGGAAAATTATGATGACAAAGAATTTCTATATAGCCGCTTTCGTCGTTTCTATGCTGGCGTTCTCTTCCTGCAAGATCGGAAAGCGGTACGTACGTCCGGAGTTGAACCTGCCGGACCGGATCGAGGCTTATACGGATACGACCGATACGGCATCCGTGGAGAATATCCCATGGGAGAGCCTTTACGCCGATGAGGCCTTGAAGGATCTGATCAGAAAGGCGCTGGATAATAATAAGGATATGAAGATCGCCGCCGCCAAGGTGAAGGAGATGATCGCCGCCAAGCGGATCTCTTTCGCGAGTATGCTGCCGGAGGTGGGAGCGAATATCTATGCGCAAAAGGAACGCTTGAATTATGGAGGGGATAACCCAAAGCCCGATCCAGAATTTGGGGCGAAGCTGACTTTGTCTTGGGAATTAGATTTATGGGGCAACCTTCGCTGGGCGAATGAGGCAGCCATCGCTTCCTATATGGAGACCGTGGAAGGACAACGTGCCTTGCGATTGACCATCATCGCCGAGGTTGCCGCCAATTATTATCAACTTTGCGCCTTGGACCAAGAGTTGTCGATCGTACAGCAAACTTTGGACGCACGCCGTGAGGGTGTTCGCTTGGCGAAGCTTCGCTATGAGGGCGGACTTACTTCCGAGACGGCTTACAACCAAGCCCAAGTGGAGTTGGCCCGTACCGAGACCTTGATCCCCTCGCTGGAGCGTCAGATCAAGATCAAGGAAAGCGACCTCAGCATGTTGTTGGGCGAGTATACGGATGATATCCCCCGTGGTCTTTCCTTGAGCGACCAGCACTTGCCGGATGCCTTACCGATCGGCTTACCGTCTTCTTTGCTGGAGCGCCGACCGGACATGCGTCAAGCGGAGTTTAAGCTTCGGGCGGCGAACGCTCAGGTAGGTGTGGCGCAAACGGACTTATTCCCGAAGATCCGTTTGACAAGTAATTACGGTTTCGAGAGCGATGAGTTAAGCAGCATCTTGAAGAGTCCGGCTGGTTTTATCGCCGGAAGCCTGTTGCAGCCGATCTTCGCCATGGGGAAGAACAAGGCGAAAGTGAAAGCGGCGAAGGCTCGTTACGAGCAAGAGGTCTATAGTTATGAAAAGAGCGTATTAGGCGCTTTCAAGGAGGTGAACAACGCTATCGTGACCGTCCGCAAGGTGAAGGAGATCCGTGCTTCCCGCATGAATTTGGAAGCCTCCGCCAGTAAATATCTGGAACTTGCCCAGCTGCAATACATCAACGGTGTCATCAGCTACATGGATGTATTGGATGCCCAGCGTGGTTTGCTGGACGCCCAGATTGGTTTGAACAATGCCGTGCTGGATGAGTTGCTGTCGGTGGTATACCTGTATAAGGCTTTAGGGGGAGGGTTTTGATAGCGCACCCTCCTCATAGAGGAAACTATCTCAATGGAATATGCCCCGTAAATCAATGGAATCTACTTCGTGTTCCATTGATTTACGGGGCATATTCCATTTACTTTCTGATTGTGTATCCGAGTATGTCCTATATAACGACGAGATAGCCGCACAGGTATGCATGAGGAGGATAACCCGGTGATCATGGTGGCGAAGTATAAGCGATAATGAGAAAATTCTCATTATCTTTGCGCTCATATAAAATCAGAGATAGAAAATGCCATTAAATTTACAAAAGAACTTACCGGCTATCGAGCTGCTGAAGAAGGAACATATCTTCGTGATGGATTCCTTGCGTGCGTCGGAGCAGGATATCCGCCCCCTTCGGGTAGTCGTATTGAATTTGATGCCCCTTAAGATAACGACCGAGACGGACTTGGTTCGCCTCCTCAGTAATACACCCCTGCAAGTGGAACTTGATTTCATGAAGATCAAGGGACATACGCCGAAGAATACGCCCATCGAGCATATGCAAGAATTTTATAAGGATTTCGATGAGATGGCGGATGATTTCTACGACGGGATGATCGTGACGGGCGCTCCCGTGGAGCAGATGCCTTTCGAGGAAGTTAGTTATTGGGAGGAGATCACGCAGATATTCGATTGGGCCCGTACGCACGTTACCTCCACGCTCTATATCTGCTGGGCGGCGCAAGCGGGGCTATACCATTTCTATGGGGTGCCTAAATATGATTTGCCGGCCAAGATGTTCGGTGTCTTCCGTCATTCGCTCCGGGAACCGTTTGTTCCGATCTTCCGGGGGTTCGATGACGAGTTCTTCGTGCCTCATAGCCGTCATACCGAGATTCGCCGGGAGGATATCATGAAGGTGCCCGAGCTCACCTTATTGTCCGAGAGCGAGGAATCCGGCGTCTATATGGCGATGGCTCGTGGCGGACGGGAATTCTTCATCACCGGCCATTCCGAGTATTCGCCCTATACGCTGAATGATGAGTATATGCGTGATTTGGGGAAGGGATTGCCCATCAACAAGCCTCGTAATTATTACCGGAATAACGATCCGGCGCAAGGTCCGGTGGTACGTTGGCGGGGGCACGCGAACCTGCTGTTCACCAATTGGCTGAACTACTACGTATACCAAGAGACCCCGTTCCGCCGGGAAGATATTAAAAAACTAGGAAGCTTGTAAATGAGAAAAGAACCCCGTTCGATAGAACTGTTATCTCCCGCTAAGGATCTGATTTGCGGCAGGGAGGCGATTAACCATGGTGCCGATGCCGTGTATATCGGTGCCCCGAAGTTCGGAGCCCGTGCCGCTGCCGGTAATACGCTGGACGATATACGGCAGCTTTGCGATTACGCCCATCTCTATTCGGCTCGTATTTACGTGGCCTTGAACACTATCTTGAAAGAAGAGGAGCTGGCAGAGGCCGAGCAAATGATCTGGCAGCTTTACGAGGCCGGGGCAGATGCCTTGATCGTTCAAGACATGGGTATCACCCAGTTGAACCTTCCGCCCATCCCCTTGCACGCCAGTACGCAAACGGATAACCGTACGCCGGAGAAGGTGAGATTCCTGCAAGAGGTAGGTTTCACGCAAGTCGTATTGGCGAGGGAGCTATCGCTGAACCAGATACGGGAGATCGCCGAGCAGACGACCGTACCTCTGGAGGTCTTCGTGCACGGGGCGCTGTGCGTAAGCTATAGCGGCCAGTGTTACCTGAGCGCCGCCTTGAGCGGACGAAGCGCCAACCGGGGGGAATGCGCCCAGTATTGCCGCCTGCCTTATAGCTTGATCGATGCGGATGGGAAGGAGATCGTATCGGGTAAACATCTCCTATCCTTGAAAGATATGAACCGAGGGGAATACTTAGAGGAGCTGTTGGATGCCGGTGTCTCTTCCTTGAAGATCGAGGGTCGTTTGAAGGATGTATCTTACGTGAAAAACGTAACGGCTTGGTATCGGAAGAAACTGGACGCTATCTTGGCTCGTCGGCCGGAATACCGTCGTGCCTCGGCCGGGCATAGCACTTACACATTCCAGCCTGTGGCGGAGAAAAGCTTCAACCGGGGTTTCACGCCTTTCTTATGGAAGGAGCGCACGAAGGATATCACCAGCTTTGATACGCCTAAGTCCTTGGGTGAACCGGTGGGTACGGTGAAGGAACTGAAAGGAAACTCTTTCACGATCGCCGGACTGAAACAATTGAATAACGGAGACGGGCTTACCTTCTTCAACGAGAAAGGGGAGTTGGAGGGTTTCCGGGTAAACCGTGTGGAGGCGAACCGAATCTTTACGCTGGATCGCCCGGCGATCCGTCCGAAGATGCCTTTGTACCGGAATTTCGATCAAGAGTTTGATAAACTGCTATCCAAGCCATCCGCCGAGCGGAAACTCTCTGTCCGGATGGAATTTCAAGATAACGCCTTTGGCTTCACGTTAAGTATGGCGGACGAGACAGGAGCCCGTATCATGCTCCCCCACGGAGTCTCACCAAGCCGTTCGAGAAAGAACCGGCCCGGAGGGAGCAGGCGGAGAATATCCGTACCCAGCTCTCTAAGTTGGGGAACACGCCTTTCGAGGCGGAGGAAGTTGCCGTGGCGATGTCCGATAACTGGTTTGTCCCTTCTTCTTTATTGGCCGAGATGCGTAGGCTAGGGGTGGAGAGGCTTATCTCTACCCGGCGGATTCGTTACCGCAGGGAAGAGGCTCGTCCGTTTAAGCCGTGGGTGGGGGGGCTCCTTAT
>OAUF01000869.1_pt1 | contig 14874 bp, 7 predicted proteins | sample 1495111 | NCBI WGS metagenome assembly OAUF01 (sample SAMEA2580002, study PRJEB22360) | human gut metagenome | reverse complement strand
ACCGAATGTTCGGAAGAGGCTTTTTCTATTTCTGGAATTTATTATTCTTCCGTAGCTGCTACCACTACTTTTTTGTTCTTCATCATGTTGTATGCAATCGGAGATGCAATGAACAACGAAGATAAAGTACCGATAACAACACCGAGAATCATAGCGAATGCGAAGCTGCGGATGGAATCACCACCGAGGATGAAGATACACAGCAATACGATCAACGTACTCAATGAAGTATTGATGGTACGAGCCAGTGTAGTGTTCAGAGAGTCGTTGAACAACTGACGCTTGTCACGTTTCGGATACAAGCCGAAGAACTCACGTACACGGTCGAAGATTACCACCTTATCATTAATAGAGTAACCGATAGCCGTCAGAATAGCACCGATAAATGTCTGGTCAATTTCCAGTGAGAACGGAACGATACCCCACAACAGTGAGTAAGCACCGATAATCATAATGGTATCACAGCTCAGAGCTACGATAGAACCGATACTGTAAGCGATGTTGCGGAAACGGATCAAGATATACAGACCGATAGCGATCAGAGCCAGAACAACTGACCATACGGCACCTGTCTTGATATCGTCTGCGATACTCGGACCCACTTTCTGTGAACTAACGATACTACCGCCTGTGTGATTGTCACGGTCGATGAAAGTAGCCAGTGTGATGTTCTGTGTCAGCAACGGCTTCAATGTTTCATATAAGTATGATTCGATTTCAGAGTCTACGTTGTTACCTTCGTCTGCGATACGGTAGTTAGTACTGATACGTACTGTCTTCTTGTCTGTACCGATAGCGATCACATTTACATTGACGTCTTCACCGAACTTGTCAGCGATCAGCTCACGAACTTGTTCCGGTTCTACCGGATTCTCGAATTGTACCTTGAAGTTACGTCCACCGGTGAAGTCGATACTTTGACTCAAACCACGCAATGCAAACGAACCGATACAAACAAGGATAATAGCGCTTACGATGATCAGTGATTTCTTATTGGTTCCCATGAAGTCGAAGCGGGTATTTACCAGCAAGTTTCTGGAAATCTTGGAAGTAAATGTCAGGTTCAGCCACTTGTCTTTATTCATGAAGTGTTCGTAAACCAGACGAGTCATGAACACAGCAGTGAAGAAGGATACAAGGATACCGATAATCAATGTAGTGGCAAAACCACGGATAGGACCTGTACCGAAGTTGAACAGGATGATACCGGTGATGATAGATGTCAGGTTGGAGTCGAAGATAGCAGAGAAGGCATTTGAATAACCGTCAGCCAACGCTTTCTTCACACCCTTGCCGGCACGAAGCTCTTCTTTTGTACGTTCATAGATAAGTACGTTCGCATCCACCGCCATACCGAGTGACAACACCATACCGGCAATACCAGACATGGTCAGTGCCGCCTGGAAGGATGAAAGGATACCCAGCGTGAAGAAGAAGTTCAGGAACAATGCACAGTTGGCAACCATACCCGGGATGAAACCATACATGGAACACATATAGATCATCAACAGGATCAAAGCTACAACGAATGAGAAAATACCTGCGTTAATAGATTCCTGACCCAGAGACGGACCTACGATATCTTCCTGTACGATGTGAGCCGGAGCCGGCATCTTACCTGATTTCAATACGTTTGCTAAGTCCTTTGCCTGTTCAGGAGTGAAATGACCTGTAATCTGTGAACGTCCACCTGTGATTTCAGAGTTTACGTTTGGTGCAGAATATACATAGTTATCAAGAACGATAGCGATAGAACGACCGATGTTTTGTTTAGTCAACTGTGCCCAACGACGTGCACCGTCAGAGTTCATAGTCATGCTGACAGCCGGTTTGCTGTATTGGTCAAATTCATCTTTCGCGTCTGTTACTACATCACCTTCCAACGGAGCTTTACCGTTGCGTTCGGTAGACTTGATAGCATATAATTCGAACGTCTGTCCTTTCTTGTCAAATTCAGAAGGAGAAACACCCCATTTCAAACGAAGGTCTTTCGGGAGTTCTGCTTTAACTTCCGGCATAGCCAGATATTTGTTGATATCAGCAGTGTCTTTGTAGTTAGCGTAACCGATCACAGGACCTTGTCCGCTAGAGTTCAACTGCAGGATAGCCAACAGAGGGTATTGCTTTTTAATTTCTGCCAGGTTAGCTGTTGAATTATCTTCAGTAGTTGTAGCATCTCCTTTCAGGGCAGCAGCAAGACTGTCGGCAGCACTTACGTTTTTCTTGGCCGGAGTAGCTTCTGCAAGCGGAGCTTCTTTGGTGGAATCTACAGCAGTAGAGTCTGCACCTGTCTCCTGCGCTAATACAGCGCGCAATTTAGCATCAGCAGATTGCATGGCAGGAAGAACTTCTTTAGCTGTATAAGTTTCCCAGAATTCCAGGTTAGCAGAACCTTGGAGAAGTTTTCTCACACGTTCCGGCTCTTTGATACCCGGCAATTCCACCATGATACGACCCATTTTGTCTTCCAGGCTCTGGATATTCGGCTGAACAACACCGAAACGGTCGATACGTGTACGAAGTACGTTATATGAGTTTTCAACAGCAGCTTTTACTTCTGCTCTCAATACTTTTTCAACTTCTGCATCCGATGATTTCTGGTTAACTTTGTCTTTCAACTGTTGTGTTGCGAAGAGTTCGGAAAGTTTTGCGTTAGGAGCAGCTTTGTGGTATTCTCTGACAAATAGCGTGATGATATCATCCTGGCTGTTTACAGCCTGTTTTGCAGCTTCTGCCAATGCATTGTTGAAAGCTTCATCCGGCTTGTTGTCAGCCAGTGCTTTGATAACATCAGGTACAGAAACTTCAAGGATAACGTTCATACCACCTTTTAGGTCCAAACCTAAACTAATCTCCATCTCACGACATTGTTTCAGCGTCCAGTTACCCAACCACACTTTCTCATTGGAGAGAGAGTCGAGGTAGTCTTGTTCCACTTTCGGGTCGCCGTTCGCAATTTCTTTCGCCTTGTTGGTATAATGGCGTGTTACGAAGGAGAAGGAGAGATAGAACACACATACCAGTGTGAGTAATACCGCAAAAACCTTTACAAATCCTTTGTTTTGCATTTTACTTTTAATTTATGATGATTACTTTTTTAATTTAATTTTCAGTTAAATTCTGTCGTATACAAGTACTATTTGCCGCATACAAGGCTGCAAATATAGTTTTTTTTTCACATTCATATGTAATAAGCCCTCAAATATTTGATGTTTAAGGGCTTTTTTGCCGTTTTATTTCATTCCTCTGTTTTTCAGTAACGGCTCCAGACTTGGTTCTGCACCGCGGAAATTCTTATAAAGTATCATCGGATCTTCGCTGTCTCCCTTCTCCAATACGTTGTAGCGGAAGAGGTCGGCGGTGTTTTTATCAAAGATTCCATGTTCTTTGAAGGCTTCAAAGGCATCATTGTCAAGTACATTCGCCCAAAGGTAACTGTAGTATCCGGCAGCGTATCCGCCAATGATATGATTGAAGTAAGTGACGCGGTAACGGGGGGCAATTTCGGGGATCAGACCGAGCTTGTCCATGGCTTCTTTTTCGAAAGCAAGCATATCCAGATTCTTTACATCTGTTATCATGTGAAGGTTCATGTCGAGGATGGCGGCAGCCAGTAATTCGGTGGTCATGAATCCTTGGTTGAACGTTTTCTGTTTCAGAATCTTTTCGATGATTTCATCGGGGATCACTTCACCTGTCTGATAGTGTTTGGCGTACATCTTCAGTACTTCCGGTTCGGTAGCCCAGTGTTCGTTGATCTGAGAAGGAAGTTCAACAAAGTCACGTACGACATTGGTGCCGGAAGTTCCTTTGTATTCGCACTTTGTCAGTAAGCCGTGCAGGGCATGGCCAAATTCGTGGAACAGGGTTTCTACTTCGTCCATAGTCAACAGAGAAGGGGTATCGCCGACCGGTTTGGTGAAACTGCATACGTTGCATACCAAGGGACGCGTTGCTCCCTGCTGTTCGCGGTAATTGCTCATCCATGCGCCACCGCTTTTTCCGGAACGCGGGAAATAGTCTACATAGAATATACCCAGTTGGGAGCCGTCGGCGTCTTTCACTTCGAAGACTTCTACATCCGGATGATAAGTCGGGATACCTTCCAGTTTGCTCAGCGTGATACCATATAGTTTGTTGGCGACTGCGAAAGCTCCTTCGCGTACATTTTCCAGTTTAAAATAAGGTTTGGTGTCTTCTTCGGAGAGGTTGTATTTCTCTTTGCGGAGTTTTTCTGTGTAGTACCACCAGTCCCAGGCTTCCAGCTTTTCGCCTTTGCCTTCTTTGTCCATTAACTGTTGAAGTTCTGCGGCTTCGGCTTTCGCTTTCGGGAGGGCATAGCTCCAGAGGTTGTTCAGCAGGTTCATTACGTTGCTGTCATTCTTTGCCATTGTCTCATCCAGTACGAAGTTGGCGTAGTTGTTGAAGCCCAATAGCCTTGCTTTTTCCAGGCGGAGGGAGACGATCTTGCGGATCGTTTCTTTGTTGTCATTCTTGTCATTGTTATTGCCGCGGTTGATGTATGCTTTGTACATTTTCTCACGGAGAGGGCGGTTTTCAGCGTATTGCAGGAACGGCAGGCGGCTGGCGTTGTGCAGGGTGAACAGCCATTTCCCCGGTTGTCCGGCAGCTTTTGCTTCTTCGGCTGCGCTTTGGCAGAACCATTCGGGCAATCCGGCTAAATCTTCTTTCTTGTCTACGGAAAGTTGGAAAGCATTGTTTTCATTCAGTACATTATTGCTGAATGTGATGCCGAGAGTAGAAAGTTCTTTGTTGATTTCACGCAGACGTGCCTGCTTCTCTGTATCCAGATTGGCACCCGAACGGACAAATCCTTTGTAAGTCTTGTCCAGCAGGCGTTTCTGTTCCGTTGTCAGATTCATGGAATCTTTATGTTGATATACAGCGTTTACACGTTTGAAAAGTTCCTGATTCAGGGAGATGTTATCTTCGTGCTCGGAAAGGACCGGTGCCATTTTGATAGAGAGCTCGGTAAGCTCATCGGTTGTTTCCGCATCCGTCATATTGAAGAAAATGGCGCTTACACGGTTCAGAATGGGTGCGCTGTTGTCCAAAGCTACAATCGTGTTGTCGAAGGTAGGCACTTCCGGGCTTGCGATAATGGCCTGGATATTCTGGTTCTGCTCTTCAATACCTTTCAGAAAGGCGGGTTCGTAATGTTCCAGTTTGATCTTATCGAAAGAAGGAACACCATACTCTGTTTGAAATTCAGTGAAGAAAGGGTTGCTTTCTGTTTTTGTTTCACAGGAGTACATCATACAACTTACTGCTAAAATGGTTAAAGTTTTTCTAATCATCATGGTATTTATTTAAGTTTTTCTGCATTATTGCTTGCCTATATAGCACCAGATCGGGTAATGGTCCGAATCTTTGATCGAACGGTCTACGGTGCAGTTGTAGGCTTTCTGGTTGGGGCTGATCAGAATATTGTCTATCCGGAAATAGAATTTATTCAAATTATAGGAGATGCCCAGTCCCCTGCCGGATTGTGTAAAGGCGTCATCCAGCTGTTGTGTCAGGATGCGATGGGTGTATGAAATAGAAGCGTCGTTGAAATCGCCACAGGTAATAATAGTCGGGTATTTGCTGTTTGCGATGGCGACGGCTACAGAATCCGCTTGCGAAGAACGGATAGCCGATGCTTCTGCCAGTTTCTTTATTAATTGCCGGAGTCCCGTTTTTACCTTCTTTGCGTTCGGGTCTTTAATCATATCTTCATAAATCACCTTGTCTTCTTTCGTCAGTTTGTTGGATTCCAGATGGTTGTTTATGAGGGTGATAGTGTCCTCATTTACTTTCAGGGTGTACTGCATCGAACCATTGTAAGTGCTTTCATACTTGATGGGACGTGCTGAAAGTATGGGGAATTTGGAGAAACAGGCCAACTGGCTGCCTCCTCTTTCCGGATTGTGAATGGAATGGTAGGGATATGCTTTCAATGCTTTTCTGATGTCTTCGTCTGTCAGATATTTCTTGTTTTTGGTTGAATTGTACTCCTGGAGACAGATTATGTCAGCCTCACTGTCAGCCAGATAGGATAATATCGGATTCTTTCCTTCCTTTTTCTCCAGATTGTTAAATCCCATCACATTGTAAGAGAGGAATTTGATGCTGCCATCCGGTATCGTTTCTACTGTAGAATTGATGGGAATATAGGTTCGTATCTGTGGAATACATACCAGAAAACCGATGACCGGTAATAAGGCATAGCGGTAGCTGATGATTACCCAAAAGAGGGTGAAACAGATGTTGACAGCAAGGAAGATGGGGAAGGCAAGCCCCAGGCAAGAAGCTATCGGGTGTATTTTCGGTTGAAGATACGGGCTATAGGCACTCAGAATCAACATCCCTACAAAGAGTGCGTTGACTGCCAATATCAAATACAGGACAACTTTGCCAATGTGTTCCATTCTTTATCTTTTGCTTGCGTCGAACAAGCTCTTTTTCTCTTCCGTCGTCAGGCTTTCATAACCGGATTTTTTCAGCTTTTCCAGAATGCGGTCTACTTCATCCGATTGTGCTTTCTTACGGGCGTTATAATCGTAATCTTTCTCGCGACTTGTATCGCTTCCATAATGTACTTTCATTTTTGGTTTGCGTTTCCATGTCTTTTTCTGAAACAGGGAAGCGAAGCCGTCAAGGAACCAGTTGATCCAGTAAGTCACGTCTTTGCCTTTGCTCAGACTGGCTGCAAACCAGAGCCCGGCAAGTGCGCCGCCTAAGTGGGCGATGTGTCCTCCGGCATTGTTGGATGTAATAAAGAGCAGGTCCGTTCCGATAACGATCAGTGCGAGATATTTCAAACGGACGGCGCCGAAAAGGAAAAGCTGTACCCGATAGTTCGGTTCTCTGTAGGCGGTGGCAGCTACGATGGCCAGCACGGAAGCGGAAGCCCCGACGAGTGTGGAGAACGGCAATGTCTGGCTGAAATAAGGGAAGATGTTATAGGCTATCATGTAGAACAATCCTCCGCAGATACCTCCCAATACATACAATCCCCGTAAATGCTTTCCCGAAAAGAAATAGAGAAACAAACTTCCGAACCAGTACAGCCAGAGCATGTTGAACAGGATATGCAGGAAGCCTGCATGCATGAACATATAGCTGAGCAATGACCATGGCTGAAGAATAAACCGGTGAAGGGAAGCCGGAAGGGCGAATAAATCGAATATTCCCGTTGCACTCAGGTTGAACAGCTGCAATATGACACTGATTAACGTACCGATAACAAAGATGCCTACGTTAATGTAAATCAGTCGGATGAAAGTGTTTCCTCTTCTGAACGTTTCTTTTAAATCAGTTATAATATGTCCCATTGTTTCTACTTTTTTTTCTCCAATACATAATCAGGATAAATCCGAATATCATACCTCCCAAGTGGGCGAAATGCGCGACATTATCTCCGGGATTATTGGCAAAACCGGCATACAGTTCAATCAAAGCATAACCGAAAACAAAGAATTTAGCTTTGATAGGGAAGGGCAACGGAAAGATAAATAGCTGGTTGTTGGGGAACAACATACCGAATGCGAGCAAAATGGCATATACAGCTCCCGAAGCGCCCACGGTGGTCAGCATGTTCAAAAACTCTCCCATAGGAATAATCCCCGTTCCTATATCCACTTGTGAATAGTGGCTGTAGTCTACTATATATTTGATGTATTGCACTCCTTCCTGGATGAGCCCTGCACCGATACCACAGGCGATATAATAAAAAAGGAAACGTTTCGGTCCCCAAGTCCGTTCAAGAACAGTTCCAAACATGAAAACGGCAAACATATTGAAAAAAATGTGGCTGAATCCGCCATGCATGAACATATAAGTGATAAGCTGTGCCGGATTGAAGTCACTGGCGAGGAAAAAATGCAATCCCAGATAATTAGTCAGATCGATACCATATCGTTGGGCGACAAGTGTCCCGAAAAAGACTAGTACATTGATAATTATCAGGTTTTTAGTTACAGTTGGCATAATTTTATATTCTGAATATTTAAGTAATGAACGCAAAAGTACGAATAAATTCTGTTTTAAAGCATGGAAAAGCTTCCCTATTAGCTCTTTTTCAATAATTTGCTGCGTTTTTTTTATGTTTTTATTTGATATGTTGTTTTGTTCATCTATATTTGTAAAGTCGTAATGGGAAATCTTTTGTGTAACATATATATTAATTAATCATTTTACGTATCATGAATAAGTCTGAACTTATTAGTGCAATGGCTGCTGAAGCTCAAATGAGTAAAGCCGATGCGAAGAAAGCTCTTGATGCTTTCATTTCTTCAGTTACTAACGCTATGAAAGCTGGTGATAAGGTAGCTTTGGTTGGTTTTGGAACGTTCTCTGTAAGTGAAAGAGCAGCAAGAACCGGTATTAATCCTTCTACAAAGGCAGCTATTACTATTCCTGCTAAGAAAGTAGCTAAATTTAAAGCTGGTGCTGAATTGTCTGCAGCTGTTGAATAAACATATAGTTGAAAGAAATTAGAAGAGGGAGGCGCGTGCGTCTCCTTTTTTTGTATCTTTGCGCGCAAGAAACAACTTGATTATGAAGATAGAAGATAAACTTGTAGCGTCCGTCATCAACGGACTAAAAGCACTTTACGGTCAGGAAGTCCCTGAGAAGATGGTGCAGTTGCAAAAAACGAAGAAAGAATTTGAAGGACATTTGACACTGGTCGTGTTCCCTTTTCTGAAAATGTCAAGAAAAGGACCGGAACAGACAGCGCAGGAAATTGGCGAATATCTGAAGGCGAACGAACCGGCTGTAGCTGCTTTCAATGTGATAAAAGGCTTTTTGAATCTGACTATTGCATCGGCTACCTGGATTGAGTTACTGAATGAGATTCAGTCGGATGAAGAGTACGGCCTGGTGAAAGCTACCGAAACTTCTCCGTTGGTGATGATTGAGTATTCTTCACCGAATACCAACAAGCCGCTTCACTTGGGGCATGTGCGCAACAATCTTTTGGGAAATGCGCTGGCTAACATTGTGGCTGCAAACGGAAACAAAGTAGTAAAGACAAATATAGTAAACGACCGTGGTATCCATATCTGCAAATCCATGCTGGCATGGAAGAAATACGGAAACGGCGAAACTCCTGAAAGCACCGGCAAGAAAGGTGATCATCTGGTAGGCGACTACTATGTGTCTTTCGACAAGCATTATAAAGCGGAACTTGCCGAACTGATGGAAAAAGGCAAGTCGAAAGAGGAAGCGGAAGCTGCTTCTCCGTTGATGCAGGAAGCCCGCGAGATGCTGGTGAAATGGGAAGCCGGCGATCCGGAAGTACGTGCCCTGTGGGAAATGATGAACAACTGGGTGTATGCCGGATTTGATGAGACTTACCGGAAAATGGGTGTCAGCTTCGATAAGATATATTATGAATCCAATACTTATCTCGAAGGAAAAGAGAAAGTAATGGAGGGACTGGAAAAAGGCTTTTTCTTCAAAAAAGAAGACGGCTCTGTCTGGGCTGACCTGACTACCGAGGGGCTGGATCATAAACTGCTTCTTCGCGGCGACGGAACCTCTGTTTATATGACGCAGGATATCGGTACTGCCAAACTTCGTTTCGCTGATTATCCGATTGATAAAATGATTTATGTCGTTGGTAACGAACAGAATTATCACTTCCAGGTACTTTCTATCCTGTTGGATAAGCTCGGTTTTGAATGGGGTAAAGGTCTTGTACATTTCTCTTATGGTATGGTAGAATTGCCGGAAGGTAAGATGAAATCCCGTGAAGGAACCGTTGTTGATGCTGATGACCTGATGGAAGAGATGGTATCGACTGCCAAAGAAACTTCGCAGGAACTCGGAAAACTGGATGGTTTGACGCAGGAAGAAGCGGATGATATTGCCCGTATTGTCGGTCTGGGTGCTTTGAAGTACTTTATTCTCAAAGTAGATGCCCGTAAGAATATGACTTTCAATCCGAAAGAGTCTATTGACTTCAATGGTAATACAGGACCGTTCATTCAATATACATATGCCCGTATTCAGTCTGTGCTTCGTAAAGCGGCTGAATCTGGAATTGTGATACCTGAACAGATTCCTGCTGGTATCGAGCTGAGCGAGAAGGAAGAAGGACTGATTCAGATGGTTGCTGACTTTGCGGCAGTTGTAAAACAGGCCGGAGAAGACTACAGTCCGTCTATTATCGCGAATTATACCTATGATTTGGTGAAAGAATATAATCAGTTCTACCATGATTTCAGTATTCTGCGTGAAGAGAATGAGGCGGTAAAAGTATTCCGTATTGCTCTGTCTGCCAATGTGGCAAAAGTGGTTCGCTTAGGAATGAGCTTGTTGGGCATTGAGGTACCTTCCAGAATGTAATACCTGCCCTGAACAAAATATATTTATGTGTTCCGGAAAGGGACTGGATGTTGTTGAATAGAAAAAGACTGTCCGAAAAGGAATTGTACACTATCTTTAAGAAAGACTTTGGGTAAAGTTAATGATAGGGATTACATACTTTTCAGACAGTCTTTTTTATTATTGGGTAATTACTTTCGAATTATCAGGGTCTTTCCACCAATATGGATTGGAAGCGCCGAAGCTGGATGCCCAGTCACCAAATTTAGGATACGCTTCCAAAATGCTTGTCGTTTCTACTGGTACAAGGAAATCGGTACCACGTTTAGTTCCTACACTGATACCGCTAATCTGCAGTCCCGTTGGCATATTCTCATTATTTACATAATATAATCCCTCATCAGGCCTGGATACATCACTACCTGTGCCGAAATAAGAGAAATTCATTTTACTTGTTGGAGGGAATTTCACAATATGTGCTTCTTTATCACGTCCTGTATTGGCAGAAATGATGATAAAGGGGTTCATATTAAATTTGCTGTATGTTTGTTCCCAAAATTTGTTATTAAAGAAAGGAGTAAATGCCGTTTCTGTAAATCTTTCTTGGGCGACGTCTATCGTTACAGTAAACGTTTTGTTTATAGCTGCTTTTTGATTGTCAAAAAGGATAATAGTGGGATAATTTTGACCAGGTTCCCGGTCTTGCCCTTCCATGAATTGTGAGACGATTCCGCCGGATTCTACGGTTATTTTCTTTATATCACTATTTGCTATACCTGTGAGCTGGTAACCAAAACCGTTTTGCCAGTTTGCGCCATCATGTTTAGGCACAAATGTATCTATAACTTTTACGACTTTACTTGTGAGAACACTCTTATAAATTTCGCGCTTATATTCGACAATCATATCATTCATGTCATAATCTCCTTTGGATGGCCAAAAATCTTCAAATGATAATACACCTTTAAAGGAGTTATAAATCTCTTTGTCATTAATGGATTTGTCTGGGAGTTCTTCTACACCACCAGTCTCAATGGCTGATCCATCTGAGAAATCAAGATAGAATACGGCATCGCCAAAGTTTCCTTTTCTGGTATTATCTCCTATCGGTTCAAAGTTGGTTGCATCCTCCATACCAAATGCAACGACTTCTCCTGATTTGTTCTTTAGGGCAATGGTACGGTGTTCTTTGCTCTTATTCAGATCACGAATAGAATAGAAAGTACGTTTATTATTCATAATCTCCTTTGTGCCTTGGTTGTAGGAAGACTCAATAAGAAACCATGCTATGCTTACTCCCGCAGGGAACTCGTTCACGAACTTTGTGCCATCCCAATATTTCAGTTTTACTCTGTCGCCGGTATACATACTACCTGCTGTACTGCTGGAATTACACACGGCAGTCGATATGCGCGGATAGGCAATGATCGGTGTAACTTGACTTATATCAGTCGGCTTTTGATCGGTAGGGTAGGTGAAATAACCGACTGTATTTTGCTTGGTACCTGTACTGCTGAGCATAACCAGTCCTATTTCTGTTGGTTTCTTAACATTGATTTCTATATTTACATTATCACCTATATATTCAGGATAATAATCTTCCATCGCTGCACTTCCACCCGGCTTAATAAAAACTTCACGGATATTATACATGAGCTGCCCATCTATTTCCGTTGGAGTAGAAGAAAGATAAGTAGGACATCCTATCTCATTCCATTCACCTAAAACCTGGAAACCTTCCGGATATTTGTAGCCGCTATTGGTAACCCCTCTACTCGTACCCTTCGCATTTCTCTTACTTTGTATAAAAGCTTTCTGATCAAAAGATATTTTTCCGTTTGTAATTTGTAGCTGAATCGGGCTGACAGTTCCAAGATAGTTTGAATAAAGGTAAAGTTCTGTAAGATAAGACGGAATAGATATGAAATCATTAAAGATTCCTTTTTTATCCGTAGCCCCGCGATAGACAGGCTCTTCTTTTGTCTTGATAATGTTTCCATCCTTATCTTCCGATAGCGGATTTTCGGCATATAACTCAAAAACAACCTGATAATTTAAACCATAGTTTAAATCAACTGTGCAACTGGAGGATGTTGTAAAGCCAAAATATTCATCTGCAGTTTTTTCTTCTGGAGCCTGATATAAGTCCTTTTCCATACAACCGGCTAACGAGAGTGCGCATAGTACCCCCATTGAGAGAGATTTGAAATTGTTTGTTTGCATAACTGTGTTCTGATAATTTGATTGTGACCCGCAAATGTATGCATTTAATATATCAAAACAAAGAGTTTGGAAATAAATCGTTTAAAAAGAAATATATAGCATGGTAAATACAACAAAAGTCCGGTAACCAGTTGATATAGGTTACCGGACTTTGATGTCTCATTGGATGCAAATATTATTTCTTTTTTGCGGTTCGTTTACCTTTGGCAGAAGTGCCAGGACCTTTCTCATCTTGTATTTTGATTAGATCGAAGCAACTCTTCAAACTCAGATCTTGAGGAACAATGTCTTTAGGGATCTTGTAATTATTGCCTTTGTATGCAATGTAAGGTCCGTACCGACCATTCAGAATCTCCAGTTCCGGTTCTTCATCAAACTTTTTGATATGGCGTTCTGCTTCTTTCGTCCGTTTTTCCAGAATCAGCTGCTCTGCTTCTTCCAGAGTAACTTTCATCGGATCAAGTGTTTTCGGCAGTGATACATATACCTTGTTATGCTGGATGTAAGGACCAAAGCGACCTATACCTACAGTGACAGTCTTTCCTTCATACTCACCTAAAGTACGCGGTAGCTTGAACAGTTCCAGCGCTTCCTCCAGGGTAATGGTCTCCATGGACTGCCCTTTCTTCATCTGGGCAAAGCGAGGCTTCTCTTCATCATCTGCGGCACCGATCTGTACTACAGGGCCGAAACGACCGATTTTTACAGATACAGGCTTGCCTGTTTCCGGTTCTTCTCCCAGCATACGTTCACCGACTTTATGTTCTGTCTTTATGGATAATGTCTTTTCTACTGCCGGATGGAACTGATCATAGAAAGTCTTCATGATCGAAGTCCATTTTACTTCTCCTTCCGCTATTTCGTCAAATTCCTTTTCTACACTGGCGGTAAAGTTGTAATCCAGAATATCCGGGAAGTATTCGGTAAGGAAGTCATTCACTACAGTTCCTGTATCTGTAGGAAAGAGTTTCGACTTTTCTGCTCCCGTCACTTCATTGTGACTTTCATCTTTAATCTGATTGTCTTTCAGTGTCAGCACATTAAATGTACGTTCTTCACCGTCTTTATTTCCTTTTTCCACATATTCGCGTTGCTGGATAGTAGAAATCGTAGGAGCGTATGTGGACGGACGACCGATACCCAGCTCTTCCAGTTTGCGTACAAGGCTTGCTTCCGTATAGCGTGGCGGACGTTGAGTGAAACGTTCAGTGGCAACGATAGGTCCATATTCCAGTTTCTGGCCTTTCTTTAAAGGAGGCAACAGACGGCTCTCATCTTCCTGTTCATTCTCATCGTCATAAGACTCACGGTATACACGCAGGAAACCATCGAACTTGATAACTTCGCCGATGGCAGTGAATGCATCACCGCTTTTGCTTATAGAGATGGTAGCAGTAGTCTTTTCCAGTTCCGCATCCGCCATTTGTGATGCGATGGTGCGCTTCCAGATCAGATCATACAGTTTCTTTTCCTGTGCTGTGCCTTCTATGGATTGATTTTCCATGTAAGTCGGACGAATGGCTTCGTGCGCTTCCTGTGCTCCCTTCGTCTTTGTTTCGAAGTGGCGCGGATGTACATAGCGTTCGCCCATCATCTGTATGATAGCGTCTTTGCTGCTGGCTGTTGCATATTCCGACAGGTTGACGGAGTCCGTACGCATATAAGTGATAAATCCGGATTCGTACAAACGTTGTGCGATCATCATCGTTTGTGCTACGGTATATCCCAGTTTGCGTGCCGCTTCCTGTTGCAGGGTGGAAGTTGTGAATGGAGCCGGCGGTGTTTTCTTTACCGGACGGGTGGTTATATCTTCAATCGTAAAAGTCGCTCCCTTACATGCGTCAAGGAATGCTTTTGCTTCTTCTTTCGTCTTGATACGGCGTGACAGTTCCGCTTTCATTTCTACCAGCTTGCCGTCTGTATCGGGAACCAGGAATATGGCAATAACCCGGTAAGCGGCTTCTGATTTGAACGCATGAATTTCGCGTTCACGTTCTACAATCAGGCGGACAGCTACCGACTGTACGCGTCCTGCCGACAGAGATGGTTTAACTTTTCTCCAAAGTACAGGAGACAATTCAAAACCTACAATTCTATCCAGGATTCGTCGTGCCTGCTGTGCATTTACGAGGTTGAGGTCGATATTGCGTGGTTGCTCGATTGCTTTTAAAATAGCACCTTTGGTAATTTCGTGAAATACGATTCGCTTTGTGTTTTCCGGTTTTAGTTTTAATACTTCATACAGATGCCAGGCAATAGCTTCTCCCTCGCGGTCCTCATCGGATGCGAGCCATACGGTTTCTGCCTCTTTAGCTT
>OAUF01000866.1_pt1 | contig 14881 bp, 14 predicted proteins | sample 1495111 | NCBI WGS metagenome assembly OAUF01 (sample SAMEA2580002, study PRJEB22360) | human gut metagenome | reverse complement strand
GGGACAATTCTGCTTTGGAACAGCCGGTTCAGCCGTATTTTTCCTGCAGCTCCCGCAGCATTTGCAGGTAGGTCTCCTGCGTTTGGGTCTGCTGCGCGTTTTTCTCAAATTCCTGCACCCGCTCATCCACCGACTGCAGAACATCCTGCGCCAGATGCTTTTCCGCGTAGGTATAAACAATCTGGTTTTCTTTTTCGATATGGCGCTGCAGCAGATTGGCATAGCCGGCCGCCTCGGCCAGAATATTCAGCTTGTAAATGGTTTTCGGGTCGTCCCGGTACTGATTGAGCGCTGTTTCCAGATTGGAAAGGTGCAGCCGCCCCAGGTCGTGCTCTACCAGCATGCCGTGCTGAATCAGATTGACGCCGATTTGGCCCAGACGCTGCGTCATCTCCTGAAACAGAATCTGCTCCTCCTTGCCATGGTGGTGCTTGTCGGCATAGTTTCGGGCGAAAGCAAGCATTCTGCGAAAATCGCCGTCGTCCACTTCCTTTCCCTCCAGCACACCGCAGCAGGCCTTCCTGATGACAGTCAGCAGCTCCAAAATATGATCGTGCTCCTCTACCATCAATTCAATGCTGTACATTTCGTCATCCCTTTCCAACTGTAAACCGTCCGTTTTCTCCGGCGGAAAAAGTCAGTCCGCTCCCGGAGAGCATCCCCTGTATCATTCTCGCGCGAAGCGCGTAATATACGGCCGCGTCGCCGCCGGCCTTCTCCCAAAATTCGTGATGCAGGCACTGGGTCTGCCGCCACGCGACATGATCCTCCTCCTGCTCCAGAACCTGATTGACATGGTCGCAGGGCATACCGTCCAAAAGGGTGTCGCCAAGGAGCCGGAACGCCCCTGCGGCGCTCGTCTCTTGCGGCACGGCATTGGCCTGCCCAAATCGGTAAGAAATCTCTTCCAGCGCAGAAAGCCGGGAGGCGTCCGCCTTTAAAAGCTCCGTAACGAGCACGGCGAAGCGCGCTTCCTCCGCATGGATTTTCTGCTGCAGCCACCCGTGAATATTCCCCTGGTCGATGCTCTCTTCCAGCGGGCGCAGATCGGCGGGGCCGCAGTCGGCATCCAGCTTTTCGGCAAAGGAGCCCCAGCCGTTTTGCTCCGCCGCATGCAGAATGCTTTGAATCCACTCCTCCTGAAACTGAATCTTATGATAAAGCCAATGGTGAATCGGGCCTAAAAAAGCGCTCATATCGGTATCCTTTCCTGAAAAAGAGGGCTGTGAACGACACACATATGCATCTTTCACGGCCCCCTCTGCTCTGTTTTATTTTAGATTATCTCGCAACCCGCTGATTGAGCTGACCAAGCACCGCTTTCGGGTCAAGACCGTGCACCATGCAGGCCTCCGAAAGGGACTCCATCTGGGAAGAAGGGCAGCCCAGGCAGTGCATGCCGCACTCCACCAGAACGGGGGCGGCGTCCGGATACTGCCGCAGGATTTCGCCGATCAGCATATCCTCGGTGATGGAGGGCTTGCTCGCCGCATCCTTGCCGAAAAACAGCTCCAGGTCGTCCTCTACGCTGCCGATTCCGGCAATGCCGAAGTTCTCAACCAGTACCTTTGCCACATTGGGAGAAAGGAAGGCGGGCAGCGTCGGGCCAAGGTGAATGTTCTTTACGCCGAGGTGCAGCAGCGCCAGCAAAACGATGACGGCTTTCTGCTCGTACCAGGCAATGTTGTATACGATCGGCAGGTCGTTGATATCGTCCAGGCCGAACACTTCCTTCAGCTTGAGCGCGATCACAGCCAGCGAGTAAGAGTCGTTGCACTGTCCGGCGTCGAGCACGCGGGGAATGCCGCCGATATCGCCGAGGGCGAGCTTATTGTATTTGTATTTTGCGCAGCCCGCAGTCAAAATAACCGTGTCCTTCGGCAGTTCTCTGGCAAAATCGGTGTAGTAATTTCTCGATTTCGCACGGCCGTCACAGCCGGCCATGACCACAAACTTTTTGATCGCGCCGGACTTAACCGCATCAACCACGGCGTCTGCCAGAGCCAGCACCTGATTGTGCGCGAAGCCGCCGATGATCTCGCCGCGCTCGATCTCCGCGGGGGAGGCGCAGCGCTTTGCGTGCTCGATGATCTCAGAGAAATCCTTCTCCTCGCCGATCTCGCCCGGGATATGCTTGCAGCCGGGGAAGCCTGCGGCGCCTGTGGTATAAAGGCGGTCCTTGTAGCTGGCCTTCGGCGGCACGATGCAGTTGGTGGTCATCAGGATCGGGCCGTTGAAGCTCTCGAACTCTTCCTTCTGCTTCCACCATGCGTTGCCGTAGTTGCCGACAAAGTGGGAATATTTCTTGAACGCCGGGTAGTAATGGGCGGGCAGCATTTCGGAATGGGTATATACGTCCACGCCGGTGCCCTCGGTCTGCTTGAGCAGCATTTCCAAATCGCGCAAATCGTGACCGGAAACGAGAATGCCGGGGCGTGTGCCAACGCCGATATTCACCTTGGTTATCTCCGGGTTGCCGTAGGCGGAGGTGTTGGCCTCGTCCAGAAGCGCCATGCCCTTCACGCCGTACTCACCGGTTTGGAGCGTCAGAGCGATCAGGTCGTTCACCGTCAGGGAATCGTCGAGCGTTTTCGCCAGCGCGCTCTGCAGGAACGCGTCGACCTCTCCGTCGTCCTTCAGCAGCGCATTTGCGTGCTTGCTGTAAGCGGAAAGGCCCTTGAGGCCATAGGTGATCAGCTCGCGCAGGCTGCGCACATCCTCATCCTTTGTGGAAAGCACGCCCACCTCGGCCGCTTTTGCCTGAAAATCCGCACGGCTTGAAGAGGTCCAGCGCGCCGCCTCGGGCAGAGCCTCGGGGTGAGCGACCTGCTTGAGCAGATCCTGCTTGCGGAACAGCGTTTCAAAAACGCGGTCAATGATCGCGTCCTCATCAAAATTCGCGTTGGTGATCGTGGCAAACAGATTCAGCGTAATCAGGTGATTGGTCTCGGCGGAAATCTCCTTGCCCTCTGCCCGCAGCTGTGTGGTAACAGCGGACAGGCCCTTTGTCACATATACCAGCAGATCCTGCATGGCGGCAACCTCCGGATTTTTTCCGCAGACACCCATCTGCGTGCACCCGGTGCAGCCGGCAGTCTCCTGACACTGATAGCAAAACATTTTATTTTCCATGAAAGTATCCTCCTTCATTTTTGCTCGGTGGCCTCGCAGCCTTTTGTTGTTCTCATCATACCAGCCGAAATTAAAAAAATCCGTAACACCGGTTACGGATTGGGAAAATTATCATCCAGTTTTTTGAAAAATTGATTTTGCGTGAAAATAGAAATGTCTTCCCCTGCCGCAGGCGAGAGAAGACATAAACGGCCTATTCAAAATGAAATAACAATATCAATTGTTTTGCAGTGCATCAAAATCGACAATTTGAATCTTTCGTTTTTCGATTTGGATGATTCCCTCCTCCTGCATCTTCATCAGCTCTCTGGATAAAGAGGGCCGCGCGGTGTTCATAAAATCGGCCAGCTCCTCCCGGTTCATCGAAAGCGTCACCCGGCCGTCGGGCGACGCATTTTGCAGCAGCACCTTCGCGATCTTCTGCCGGAGGGTAGCACACGATACGATTTGAAGCTTGCGGTTCAGGTAATACGCCTTCTTCGATTTTGACGACATCATATTGGAAACCAGCTTTGTGTGGTAGCCGCAGTTTTCCCCGCAGGTGTTGTACAGAAAATCCCTTGGAATCTGCAAAATCTGCGCGGGAGCAACCGCCTGCGCATAGTGGTCGTATTCCCGCTTGTTCAAAAACAGAAATACCTCCCCAAACAATTCCCCGGGCTGCTCCAGCGTGGCCACAATACTGCGCTTCCCCGAGCTGGAATCGTTGCCTACAACGACCGCCCCTTCCAGCAGCACCAACAGCTTTCGGGGAACATCGTGCTGGCGGAAAATCATCTCGTCCTTTTCGTAGCGCACGATTTCCGACCGGCTGCATGTCAGGCAGTTTTCGATGTCGCTCTCCGACATTTCAAAAAACAGCGGGCTCTTTTTCATTTTTGAAATCATAGTTCATTCCCTTCCTACCGCAATGCCGTAAACCGGAAGACAGTGAAATCCTTCCTCCGCATTTCTATTGTACCATGGCCCCCGCACGAAGCAAAGAGATTCTTATTTCTAAAAATAAATTGAAATACATTGCAGTCAAACACAAAATCAGATATCATCTAGATGAAGGTGATAACATGACGCATTTGACAGAACAACTGAAGAGCTTTTCCCTTTTTGAGGGAATGGTTCAGGAAAACATACAATCCGTCCTGCATTGCATTGGCTATACCGTTCGCACCTACAACAAAGGGGAATTTATTTCTCTGACCAGCGAACAGGTGAAATGGGTTGGAATCCCGCTCACCGGCTCCGTACAAGTGCTCAAGGAAGATTTGTGGGGCGACAGGGTGATCCTGGCATCCATCTCGCAGGGCCAGGTGTTCGGCGAAACCTTTGCCTGCAGCCGGGACACCGTCTCGACCGTGTCGTTTCTTTCGGCGGAAACGTCGCAGATTCTGTTTCTGCCGTTCCACCAGCTTTTAACCTCCTGCGGCCGTTCCTGCGCGTTTCATCACAGGCTGATTGAAAACATGGTGACGCTGATTGCAGAAAAGAATTTTCAGCTCATGGAAAAAATCGAAATCATTTCCAAAAAGAGCCTGCGGGCAAAGATACTCACCTACCTGGGGCAGGAAGCCCGCCAAAATGGCAGCCTGCGGTTTGAAGCGCCGTTTGGGCGGGTGGCGCTCGCGGAATATCTGGGTGCGGACCGAAGCGCATTGACCCGCGAGCTGCACAGCATGAAAGCGGACGGGCTGATCGAATTCCACAAAAACACGTTCACCCTTCTTCAGCCTCAGGCTGGGGGGTACGACGGCTAACGAGCCATTTTAACCCGCCGTACATTTCGGAAGGGTCATCCCTTCCCGTTTTCTTCGTACAGCCTGCGCAGCTCCTGAACATTGTATTTCAAAATCAGCCCGTGTCCCGGAGCGATGATCTGAATAGGAAGCTTCGTTATCTCGAACACCACTTGTTTTTCTTCCGCAGAAGCGGGGCCGAACACTTTGGTGTAATACTCCTTTGCCGCCTCCAGCAGCCGGCCGGCCGGGTAATCGCGGTCAATCGGCGGCTCCGCCGCGGCATACTGCCCAAACAGGTCATTCGAGAACAAAATACGGGGCGCCTGCCAGAAGGTGACCATGTTGTCGTCCCAGTGCAGGCCCGGCGTTTCAATAAAAGAAAAACGGTGCTCCCCCATTTCTATGGTGTCTCCGGTGTGAACAACCCGGTAATCCGCCGCAGGCAGCACCGCCGAAAGGCGTTTGCGGCAGTTCTCCGTACAATAAACCGGCACATTCGGATTTTTTTGAAGCACCGCAGGCAGCGCGCCGCTGTGATCCTCCTCCGAGTGATTCATGATGACGGCGTCCAGCGGCTTTTCGTCAATCGCGTCTGCCAGCTCCTCCAGGAGCATGGGGGCAAAGCGCTCCGGCAAAGTATCGATCAGAACATTCACCTTCCCGGTGATCAGGTAGGCCAGAAAAGAAAATTCCCTGTCCGGCTTGATAATTGTTTTTGCGATGGTACGGCATTGATTTGAAATGAGATATCTCATTGTTTTTGCCTCCTTATTCCTTTGGCATTATTCAAGCAGAAAAAATCCGTCAAAGATGTTGCGTGTGCAACATCTTTCAAAAAATATCTCTTATATACTGTTTTTGATGGAAACAAGTGATACCCTGACCATTTTTCGGTAAACTAACGAAAGATAAATCGAACGGAGGTACTCCAATGGGAAAGAAATTAACAGATAAAGTCAGCTGGGTCGGCAAGGTGGACTGGGAGCTTACCAGATTTCACGGGGATGAATATTCTACACACAGAGGGTCGTCCTACAATTCTTATTTGATACGCGACCAGAAAACCGTGCTGATGGATACGGTGTGGCAGCCCTTTGACAAGGAGTTCGTCGCCCGCCTGAAGCAGGAGGTTGACCTGAACAGCATAGATTACATTGTGATGAACCACAACGAGGTCGACCACAGCGGCGCTTTGCCGGAGCTGATGCGTGAAATTCCGAATACGCCGATTTACTGCACGGCCAACGGCGCAAAGATTTTGAAAGGCCACTACCATGAGGACTGGAACTTTGTGACCGTGAAAACCGGCGACACGCTCGAGATCGGAGACAGCAAGCTGATTTTTGTGGAAGCGCAGATGCTTCACTGGCCCGACACCATGTTCACCTATATGACGGGAGAAAACATTCTTTTCAGCAACGACGCCTTTGGGCAGCACTACGCAACCGAGTCTTTGTATGACGACGTGGTGGATCAGGCGGAGCTGTTTGCCGAGGCTTTGAAATATTATGCCAATATTCTCACTCCGTTCAGCAAATTCGTCACCAAAAAAATTCACGAGGTTTTGGGTCTGAACCTGCCGGTCAGCATGATCTGCCCGAGCCACGGCGTGATCTGGCGGTCTAACCCGACGGCGATTGTGGAGCAGTACCTGAAATGGGCGGACGATTACGAGGAAAACCAGATCACGCTGGTATACGATACCATGTGGAACTCCACCCGCAAAATGGCGGAGGCCATCGCGGCGGGCATCCGCGACACAGACCCCTCCATCACCGTTAAGCTGATGAACTCCGCAAAGGAAGATAAAAACGATATCGTTTCCGAGGTATTCCGATCCAAGGCCATTTTGGTAGGCTCCTCGACCATCAACAACGGCTACCTGTTTTCCATCGGCGGCATGCTCGAGATGATCAAGGGGCTGAAGTTCAAAAACAAGCGTGCGGCGGCCTTCGGCAGCTACGGCTGGAGCGGCGAGGCAGTTAAGCAGATGACCGAAGAGCTGGAAAAGGGAGGCTTTCAAATCGTGAACAGCGGGCACCGGGCCCTGTGGGTTCCCGACGAAGACGAGCTGGAAAGCTGCCGGGAATTCGGCAGGCAGTTTGCCGCCGCCCTTTAAAAAGAAACACAGGCTTTCACAGGCCGCAATCAGCAGATAAAGGAGGAATTCTATGAGCGCTGAAATCAACAACAGAGAATACCGCCAGCAAGTGTTAAAGGAACTGATTTCTCAGCTGCACGACGGCAAAAGCGTGGATGAGGTAAAAGAACGGTTTGCCGAAGTGTTCGGCAATGTTTCCGCGGAAGAGATCGCGCAGGCAGAGCAGGCTTTGATTCTGGGCGGGCTGCCCGTGGGCGAGGTGCAGCGTCTCTGCGATGTTCACGCCGCAGTTTTTAAAGGGTCGATTGAGGAAATCCACCGGCCGTCCGACCCGGCCAAGATTCCCGGCCACCCGATCAACACGCTGTGGCGGGAAAACCGGGCGCTGGAAGCGCTGATTCAGGACTTGCAGAGCAAGCTGTCCTCCGAAGCCGGCACGCAGAGCGAGCTGAAGGACGGCCTTGCCGGACTGATGGAAATCGACCGGCATTACAGCAAAAAAGAGAATCTGCTCTTCCCTTATCTGGAGCGGTATGGGATCACCGCTCCGCCCAAGGTGATGTGGGGCGTGGACGACGAAATCCGGGACGAGCTCAAGGAGATTGTGAAAGAGCTTGCGGCGGAATCCGCCGGCCCGCTTGCGCCGCGGCTGGAGGCACTGTTCAATCGGATTACCGAAATGATCTTTAAAGAGGAGAACATCCTCTTCCCCATGCTGATTGAAAACCTGACGCAGGACGAATGGAAAACCATCGCCGACGAAATCGCCGACCTGGGGTATTGCCTGATTGACGGCGCCCCCGACTGGAAGCCCTCGGCGGAGAACAAACCGCAGGCGGAGCTGCGAGAGGAGGCCGGCCCCGGCGTTATCACCCTGCCAACCGGCGTCTTGAAAACGCAGGAGCTTGTCCGGATGCTCGACACCTTGCCGATCGACATCACCTTTGTGGACAAGGACGACACCGTAAAATACTTTTCGCAGGGTGCGGAACGGGTCTTCCCGCGGACAAAGGCCATCATCGGGCGAAAGGTTTCCAACTGCCACCCCCCGGCCAGCGTGCACATCGTGGAAAAGCTGGTGGAGGATTTTCGGGCCGGCCGGAAGGATCAGGAGGACTTTTGGATCAAGATGGGCGACAAATATATCCTGATCCGGTACTTTGCGGTCCGAAGCGAGGCCGGCGAATACCTGGGAGTGCTGGAGGTCACGCAGAACATCCAGCCCATACAGGAGATTACTGGGGAAAAGCGGCTCGTTGAGGACGCCGCACAAACAAATTAGGAGGGCATTCATATGAGCGCACAGTATTTGAAAAACATTGAATTTGAAAAGGAACTGGAGCTTTCCTCTTTGGTGCAGTACCAGGAGGGTCAGGTCGTAAGCCGCACTCTGGCCCAGAATCCGGCGGTCAGCATCACGCTCTTCTCCTTTGACCGGGGAGAGGAAATCAGCACGCACTCCTCCGACGGCGATGCCATGGTGACCGTGCTGGAGGGCGATGCGCAGATCACCATTGGCGGGCAGGTGCATTCCGTAACACAGGGGCAGACCATTGTGATGCCGGCGGGAATTCCGCATGCGGTCGCCGCGGAAAAGCCCTTTAAAATGCTGCTGACAGTGGTGTTCCCCTACCCCAGAGCCTGATCATTCTTCGGCAGGCGCTTTCCGTTATGACGAATACCGACAAGCTGAATCAACCGGGCGGCGGCCGTATTCAATGGCCGCCGCTTTTTTATCGGTTGATTTCTCCTTACCGAACAAAATTCAATCACATCAGAAACAGAAATGTGTTTTCATGTTGCAAATCCAACGGAAATGCGCTTTTAAATGAAGTATGATAATACCAGAGTTTTCCACAGACAAGAGCCGTCATAACCCGCATCGAGGAGGAAAAGCATATGGGGAATCTGGATATGTTAAAAAAACAGCACGAAGAAGTTCTTGCGCTTATAAAAACCATCCGTGGCATGGTTGCCGAGCATCCGGAAGAAAAATCGAAGGAGATTGCATTCCATATCAACGCCTTGTCCGGCAAATTAAAAATGCACCTGATGTCGGAGGATCAGTTCCTTTACCCCTCACTGATGCAGAGCAGGAGCCAGACCATTCGGAACACGGCGCAGACCTTCAACCGCGAAATGGGAAATCTTGCGCAATTATTTCATTCCTTTGCGCAGCAATACAACACCCCCTCCAAAATCATTCAGAACAAACATCAGTTTATTGCGGAAAGCCAGAAGATTTTTCGGCTGATTGAAGAGAGAACAAAAAATGAAGACACTAAGCTGTATCCGCTGATCACAGCGAAATAATGCGAATACACTGGGATTTGACTCCATTGCCCACCCCCGGCGCGCCGCGAAAAAGCGGCTGGAAAAAACAATGTAAATGCACAGAGACGAAGGGACGGTTTCGGTACCGCCCCTTTTTTGTTTGCGGATATAGGGAAATCCACAACCACATTTCCATATTTGATATCCACCCGGTGTCATCCAATCCTCATATTCCATTCTGTCTGTTCTATGGATGATGGATCCCGGAAAAAACGAACCGAGCCAACGTTCTTTGGTTAAGCCCCCTTCACATGCTTGTATTTTCCAACATAGTATATTTCATATATCAACACCTGTGAAAAAGGGGGGCGATCCGTTGGTAACTTTAAGCTATCTACACATCTTATATATCGCGCTGATCCTCGTTATGCTCGTCCTGATGGCCTTTCGCAAAAGCATTGTTCTGCCCTGCGTGGCAGGCATACTCATCATCGGTTTGGCAGCTTCCCAAAGCGCGATCGGCGGCATACAGGCGCTGTTCAACGCGCTTGTCTGGTCCGGGGGAGAATTCTGGGGCGTTATCGCCGTGATATCACTCGTCGTGGCAATGTCCAAGGCACTCTCTGCCCTCGGCGCGGATGCGCTGATGATCCGCCCGTTCAGCCGCTACATGAAAAGCAGGAGCGTAACCTTCCTCCTGCTGGGCTTCATCATGTTTGCCGTTTCCATCTGTATATGGCCTTCCCCGGCAGTCGCGCTCGTGGGGGCCGTCATTCTGCCCCTTGCACTTGAGACGGGCATCCCCGTTGTGTGGGCCGCGGTAGCGATGAACCTGTTCGGCCACGGCATGGCGCTTTCGGGAGATTTCTTCATACAGGGCGCCCCCACCATCACCGCAAAAGCCGCAGATACAACGGTTGGCGCGCTGATGCGAGAAAGCGTTGTGCTCTGGGCCGTGATGGCCGTTGTCACCGCAACGGTGGCGTTCATCATGTTCCGGCGCGATGTGAAGGGACTGCCGCCGGTCAAGGTGGAGCGGGCCGCCGTTTCTGCGGAAAAACCCCAACCGGCCGCGGTGGCGATCGCGATCGCCACGCCCGTCGCATTCTTGCTGGACGTTATATTCATGCTGTCCTTCAAGCTGCAGGGTGGGGACGCCACAGCGCTTGTGGGCGGCACGGCGCTGCTGATCCTCGTGGCCGCAACCTGCGTCAACGGCGGTGTTATGAAGGCGTTCGACAAGGTCATAGAGCATCTTAAGGCAGGCTTCGGCTTCGGCATCGACATTTTCACGCCGGTCATCTTCATCGGGGGATTCTTCTTTCTCGGCGGTGCGGACGGCGCGAAGGCCGTTCTTGGCAGCGATACGGGCATCATGAATGATATCGGCCTCTACCTTGCGCAAAACGTGCCGATTTCGCGCGTGCCCGTGGTGATTGCGGAGGCGCTCGCGGGCTTTGTCACCGGGCTTGACGGCTCCGGCTTCCGGGCTGCCCATTGTCGGCGCGACAGCAGCCACCTTTGCGCAGGCGCTGCCCGTCAACAAGGAAATGCTCGCCGCTCTCGGCCAGATCGTCACCATATGGGTGGACGGCGGTACGCTCATTCCGTGGGCGGTCATTCCCGTCGCCGCGATCTGCGGTGTAAGACCGGAGGAGCTGGTGCGCAAAAACCTCCTCCCCGTGTGCTCCGGGCTCGCCGCGACCATCCTCGTCGCCTGCATTCTTGTGTAAATGAAATAAGATGATAATGCCCTATTGCCTTGGTATCCTCCCACAACCGAGGTTCTCCGGGTACGGATTCTTCGCTTTGGGGCACCCGTTTACCTGCCGCACTTCCATTGTGAATTCAAGATGTAAAAGGGCGGTTACAAAATACACCTTCCGAAAAACAGTGTACAAAAATGCGCGTTGATCCGGCATGCCGAATCAATGCGCATTTTCCTGTTTTTTTCGTCTGTTCGTCTGTTTGAATCTGCCTGTTTCCATAAATCAGGCTCCCCCTTTCGGGGCGGTCTCAATTCGCCGCACGCTCTGGCAGGCTGTTCATTCAAAGTGTTCAGGGGGCGGTCCGCCGAGGCATATTCCGGATTGGGGTCGGGTCAGGGCTCGATGATCGGACGGGCCTTCTCTTTTGTATGCTTCGCTTTCCCTTGCAGCTCCGGAACAGGCGGAACATCGTTTTTGGGCAGATGCGTTTTGTGATTGCTCTCTGTTCCGTGCGGCTCCTTCGGGTCAGGCCGGCGCATTCCTGCTTTTGCCATAGACTTGCTCCTTTCGTTTGTTTTTCTTAGCATTCCCGCACCGGCGCGGCGTCATCCTCCCGTTTTGTTTCTAAAAAAAGCGACTGCGCCTAACGCCAAAAAGCCGGATGCAAAAAGCATCCGGCGCTAAAACAATTCCGCAGCGTCAGCTGCGGTTCTTTACCAGCTTGTTGAGTTCGTCCATAAAGGTGTTAAGATCTTTAAACTGCCGGTATACCGACGCAAAACGGACATACGCAACCTCGTCGATATTCTTGAGCTTTTCCATCGCGTACGTTCCAATCAGGCTGGAGGGAACCTCACGATCCAGAGAATTTTGCAGCATCGTTTCGATCTCGTCCACAACGCGTTCGAGCGTATCAATGGAGACCGGACGCTTCTCGCATGCACGCAAAAGGCCGTTGAGCAGCTTGTTGCGGTCAAACGTCTGACGGGATTTGTCCTTTTTAATCACCACAATGGGAACCGTTTCGATCACCTCATAGGTGGTAAAGCGTTTGGCGCATTTCAGGCATTCCCTGCGGCGCCGGATTCGCTCGCCCTCGTCCGTTGGGCGGGAATCGATTACCTTGCTTTCCTCAAAACCGCAATACGGGCATTTCACAGGCATGACCCTCCTCTGTTCTTTTACAGCAGCTTTTAAAATTATAGCATTATCCTTGCGTAATTTGCAATATTTTCGGCGATTTATTTCACCAGTTGTTCTACAAAATGCCTGCTGTGAAGCAAATGATCCAGATTCGGGAAGCTTTTCCGGTAAACCTCGATGATAAAATCTCCGCTGTACCCGAAGTCATCCAGCAGCCTCATCAGCCGCGCATAGTCCATGGTGCCGTCGCCGGGCAAAAGGCAGTCGGATTTGCCGTTGTTGTCATTCAGATGGATGTGCACCAGCCGATCCCCCATGGCGCGGCACATCTCATAGGGGTCCTTGCCGGCGCGCACGGCCTGCTTGATATCGAACACAAAGCAGCAGCCATCGCCCAGATACTCCCGCATTCGGCGGATAAAGCCGGGGTCTTCGCTGCGAAAGCGATTGACGTTCTCCTGCGCCACCTGTATTCCGCATCGGCGGCCGGCCTCATGGAGCAGCGCGTACCGCTCGAAGTATTCTTCTTCGCTCAGCGTGCTGTACAGGTAATCGCGCTGGCCGTGCAGCACCAGAATTTCAGCCCCGAGCCGGCCGGCGGCTTCAAAATATTTACGGTAAAAATCCAGAGAATCCGTAAAGCGGCTGTCGTAATCCGAAAAGAACATCATGCTTTCAAAGCCGGATGTAAAGGGGTGGATCGATTTGACAGCTGATCCCGAAGAATCCAGAATCGATTTCAAATTGTTCAGATAATCCGGCCTGAGCTCGCCATAGGTATTAAAAAAGATCTCGAATAACCGAAACCCCATATTGGTCAGCTGGGCCAAGGACCGGGCGGTCTCCTGCGGATACAGGCACGCCGTAGATATACCGTATTGGATAAGCAGTCCCCTCCTTTGGCGGTGATACTTGTACACAGGTACATAAGTTTATTATATCATCTGCTGCCCTGTTTGGTGCAACAAACAGGCAGAATGTTTTGTTTTTTCAATGATTCAGGGTTGCATTTTCCCGATCGCCCGGCGGTTCGCATGCCCCGGCCTGTGGGGCATGCCCGCGCAAGCGGAATCTCACGCGGGGGAGCACTCACAGAAAAATGGCAGAAAAAACAAATCAATGCTTTGGCTCGAAAAGCAAGCCTTGCGCCGGCAGCATTCACCTTCAGCGAAACTTAAAAAATTGAACGCAACCATGTGGTTATTATATCACCGACGCTGCAAAAATGTCCACAAAATTGCCCGTTTTCCCTCAAAGGAGCCGATGTTGCGCGTTGTTCTTGATTTCATCGCGAAATTCCTCTATAATAATATAGAAAGAGAAGCGGCGGCCGGTCTACGGCCTTTGGGCGGTTGAACACCGCCTTTTCTATTGTTCTGCCGTTTTAAGAAGGAGCTTGCATTAACATGGCTTTGCTGAGTACGAGCAATTTAAGAAAGACATTCGGCGCCGAGGATCTGTTCAGCGGCGTCTCCTTTGAAATACAGTCCGGCGACCGGATTGGCCTTGTGGGGGTCAACGGCTCCGGAAAAACCACCCTGTTTAAGATGCTGACGGGCGATCTGCCGAGCGACGGAGGAGAAATTCACCTTTCACGCGACGCTGTGATCGGCTATATGGAGCAGCATGTATGCAATAATCTGGAGCAAACCGCTTACGCCGAGGTGCTCAGCGTATTCGCCCCCCTGCTCGGGATGGAGCGCGAGCTCGAGGAGCTCAGCCTTGCTCTGCAGGGCAAGCCGCAGAACCAGGCCGAGCTGATTGAGCGCCAGATGCTTCTCAATGAGCGCTTTCTGCGTGAAGGCGGCCTTACCTGCCGCTCTCGTGCCCGCTCCGCACTGCTGGGCCTGGGGTTTGACGACGAGCAGGCCGCCATGCCGGTCGGCGTGCTGAGCGGCGGGCAAAAGGCCAAGCTGCAGCTGGCAAAGCTTCTGCTTTCCGGCGCGAATCTGCTTTTGCTGGATGAGCCGACAAACCATCTGGACATCGCCTCCGTCGAATGGCTGGAGGATTTTCTCAAAGGGTATTCCGGCGCTTTTCTGGTCATTTCGCATGACCGTTATTTTTTGGACCGCGTGACGGGGCGTACCTTTGAACTGGCAAATCACCGGCTGACGTGCTATAAGGGGAATTACACCGCGTATCTGGCGCAAAAGCAGGAAAACGACCTGACGGCGCAAAGAAAATACGAGAACACCAAAAAAGAAATCTCCCGCCTGGAGGGAATGGTGGCGCAGCAGCGGCAATGGAACCGCGAGCGCAACATCCGCATGGCGGAAAGTAAAATGAAGGTGATCGAGCGGCTCGAAAGCACGCTCGTAAAGCCCGACGAGTCGGAGGACAGCATCCGCTTCCGCTTTGAGCCCTCGCAGCGCGGCGGCAACGATGTTCTGGATGCCGCGGGCCTTTCGCTGAGCTTTGACGGAGCCCTCCTGTTCCGCAATGTCAATCTGGAAATCCGACGCGGCGAGCGCATTTTTTTGATCGGCCCAAACGGCTGCGGCAAGACCTCTTTGCTGAAAACGCTGCTCTCACGCTACCTGCCGGACAGCGGCGAAATCCGCTTCGGCGCGGGGATCGACGTCGGCTACTACGACCAGATTCAGGAGGATCTGCACCCCGAAAAAACCGTGATCGACGAAATTTGGGATTCGTACCCGTCCATGACGCAGACGGAGGTTCGCAACGCGCTGGCGATCTTCCTGTTTCAGGATGACGACGTATTCAAGCCGGTCGCCGCTTTGAGCGGCGGGGGGCGCGCCCGCGTTCTGCTGCTGCGTCACAGGCTC
>OAUF01000865.1_pt1 | contig 14884 bp, 8 predicted proteins | sample 1495111 | NCBI WGS metagenome assembly OAUF01 (sample SAMEA2580002, study PRJEB22360) | human gut metagenome | reverse complement strand
TGTTAAAGAAGCAAGGACCCCAGCCGCTTCGGTTTCTACCGTGTCGCGGCGGACCAAGCCGACAAGCTGCTGGAAGTTATCAAGGACTTGCTGAAAGACCCCGAGGGCAACAAGGAGATGCTTGCGCCCCACAAGGTGGACACCTCCGGCTACGAAAAGAAAGTACAGGAGGAGCAGTCCGCCGAAAAGCAGGAACAACCGGAACAGAAACAAGATGACGAACCTAAAAAACAGGAAGAAATGGAACAGAAAAACGAACAGAATCAGGAAAGCCCGCAGCAGGCGCAGAGCAACCGGGGCTACCAACCCATCGACGAGAGCAAGATCAACTGGCAGGAGTTGGAGGAGAAATGGAGCGTGAAGCGCGACGACCTTGAAAAGTCGGGCGACCTTGACAGGATGCTCAACTACGGCAAGTCCGACTTGGTGAGGGTGTCGCCCAATTTCGGCGGAGAGGCTTTCGAGCTGGATGCCCGTCTCTCCTTCAAGAAGGACGGCGAGGGCAACGTCAGCCTTGTGCCGCACTTCATCCGCAAGGAGCAGAAACTCGACGAGTACAAGGAACACAAGTTCTCCGACGACGACCGGAAGCACCTGCGCGAAACGGGCAACCTCGGCAGGGTCGTGGACCTCGTGGACAGGGAAACGGGCGAGATCATCCCCTCGTTCGTCAGCATCGACCGCAAGACGAACGAAATCACGGATGTCCCGGCAAACAAGGTGCGCATACCGGAGCGCATCGGCAAGACGGAAATCACCAAGCAGGAGCAGGACATGCTGCGTGCCGGGCTGCCTGTGCGCGACAAACTCATCGAGCGCAAGGACGGCAGGAAGTTCGTCACCACCCTGCAAGTGAACGTGGAGCAGCGCGGCGTGGAGTTCGTGCCGGGAACCGGCAAGTCGCCCCGTACCGCACAGACACAGGAAACCAAAGGCGACACATCGAAAAGTCAGGCGCAGGGCGGGGAAAATGCCGCACAGACCAAGAAGGAGCAACGCCGCAACACGTGGACGAACGCCGACGGCAGCATCCGCCCCATCAGCAAATGGAGCGGCGTGGACTTCACCGAGCAGCAGAAAGCCGACTACGTGGCTGGCAAAGCCGTGAAACTGGAGAACGTGACCGACAAGCAGGGCTTCCACGCCACGATGTACATCAGGTTCAACCCGGAGAAGGGACGCCCGTACCGCTACGACACCAACCCCGACAACGCGCAGAAGGTCGCGCCTTCCAACGAGAGCCGCACGCAGGTGGCGGTGAACAGCGAGGGCAAGACCAACGAGGCTACCAAGAACCTGAAGGAGCCGTTGCGGAAGGGACAGACCGCCCCGAAGGACACCGCACAGCAACAGCAGCAGGAGAAGCCGCAAAAGAAAAACAATAAGGGCATGAAGATGTAATCCGGTGTCCGCCACTAAATCCGAAGTAACATTTGTAAAATTCAAAACGACAGAAAAATATGAAGACAATCATTGCAGAAAAGCCGTCTGTGGCACGTGAGATCGCCCGTATCGTGGGCGCGACAAAGAGAGAGGAAGGATATTTCGAGGGAGGCGGCTACGCCGTGACATGGGCATTCGGCCACCTCGTCCAGCTTGCCATGCCCGACGGCTACGGCATACGCGGCTTTGTCCGTGACAACCTGCCCGTCATCCCCGAATCCTTCACGCTCATCCCCCGTCAGGTCAAGACGGAGAAGGGCTACAAGCCCGACAGCGGCGTGGTCGCGCAGATAAAAATTATAACCCGTCTGTTCAACGGCAGCGAACAGATCATCGTGACGACCGATGCCGGGCGTGAGGGTGAACTTATCTTCCGCTACCTCTACCATTACATCGGATGCACCACCCCCTTTGTGCGCCTTTGGATAAGCTCGCTTACCGACAAGGCTATCCGCGAGGGACTGCGCAACCTCGAAGCAGGCAGCAGATACGACAACCTCTATCTCGCCGCCAAAGCGCGGAGCGAATCCGACTGGCTCGTGGGCATCAACGGCACGCAGGCACTCTCCATCGCCGCCGGACACGGCACATACTCCGTCGGACGGGTGCAGACCCCCACGCTGGCGATGGTGTGCGCACGCTACTGGAAGAACCGCCGTTTCACGGTGGAACCGTTCTGGCAGCTCCATATCGCCGCTGACGGAGGCGACGGTGATACCGTGAAATTCTCGTCCACCGAGAAATGGAAGGAAAAAGAGCCTGCCACAGCCCTATATAATAAGGTAAAGGAAGCAGGTACAGCCACCGTCACGAAAGCGGAACGCAAGGAGAAGACAGAGGACACTCCGCTCCTGTACGACCTAACCACGCTCCAGAAGGAGGCCAACGCCAAGCACGGCTTCACGGCGGAGCAGACACTCGAAATCGCGCAGAAGCTCTACGAAAAGAAGCTCATCACCTATCCGAGAACCGGAAGCCGCTACATTCCCGAAGACGTGTTCGCGGAAATCCCCAAGCTGCTTGCCTTCATCGGCAACCTGCCCGAATGGAAGGAGAAGGTGCAGCCGAAAGCCGTACCGACACGCCGCAGCGTGGACGGCGGCAAGGTGACGGACCACCATGCCCTGCTCGTCACGGGCGAGAAGCCGCTGTTCCTCTCCAAAGAGGACAACACCGTCTATCAGATGATAGCCGGGCGTATGATCGAGGCTTTCTCCGAAAAATGCGTCAAGGACACCGCCACCATTACGGCGGAGTGTGCCGGAGTGGAGTTCGTGGCAAAAGGCAGCATCATCAGACAAGCCGGATGGCGTGCCGTCTATGGCAAGGAGAACGGAGAAGAGAACAATAAGCCGGAGGAAACTGCCGCCATTCCCGACTGGAAGGAAGGCGACACGCTGGCACTGAAAGCCGCCTCCATCACGGAGGGGAAGACCAAGCCCAAGCCGCTGCATACCGAAGCTACCCTGCTGTCCGCTATGGAAACGGCTGGCAAGGAAATCGAGGACGACGCATTGCGTCAGGCAATGAAGGACTGCGGCATCGGCACACCCGCCACCCGTGCCGCCATTATCGAAACGCTTTTCAAGTGCGGCTATATGGAACGCTGCAAGAAGTCGCTTGTTCCCACCGAAAAGGGGCTTGCCCTCTACTCGGTCGTGAAGGCGATGCGCATCGCCGATGTCGCCATGACGGGAGAATGGGAAAAGGAACTGGCACGCATCGAGCGCGGGGAACTGCCCGCCGATGACTTCCGCAAGGAGATTGAGGCATATACACGGGAGATTACTTCCGAACTGCTCTCATGCGACAAACTGTTCGCCCGCAGGGATTCCGGCTGCAAGTGCCCCAAGTGCGGGACGGGAACGATGCAGTTCTACGGCAAGGTGGTACGTTGCGACAACACGGAGTGCGGACTTCCCGTGTTCCGCCTGAAGGCAAACCGTACCCTCTCCGACGATGAAATCAAAGACCTGCTCACCGACGGACACACGAAGCTGCTCAAAGGCTTCAAGAGCAAGCAGGGCAAGAGCTTCGATGCCGTAGTCGCCTTTGACGGGGATTATAACACGGTTTTCGTGTTCCCTGAAAGGAAAAGTAAAGCGACCTCTGCGAAAAGAAGAAAATAATCTCTAACTTTGCCACTGGTTCAGAGTAATGAATTGTTCTTCGATACCGGATTACACTCATGCTTTGGATTTAGTGGTGGCACTCGGAGGGATACCGGGTGCCTTTTTCTTCTCCTTTTCCAACGATTATCCCTATCATCATTATCTATCCACTAAATTCCAAAGTAATGAACAACAAGAAGAAAAACGAGGGGCGGACCGACTTTTCCTATTACGGTCTGTACCTGCTGGACTACCTCACCACGAACAAGTTTGAACAGGCGACCGATGAAACCTTCATCCGTGAACGCGCCGACCGTGCCGCCGAAGCGTATGAACGGGCAAGGCTCGAAGGCTATCCCGCCGACGGAGCGCAGGAACTGGCGATGAAGGTGCTTACGGAGGGGCTTCACTACTCCAAGTACGCCATCCTGCGCGAAGTCGTGGAGAACGAGTTTGCCGGTGAAGTGCCGGAAGCGGAGCGTGAAGCCTTTACCCGAAAACTGCTGCCGCTTGTCGGAAACGTATTCTCCATCTATGACCTCTCGGACGACAATTTCGCCCTGTCGCCCGAATACGACCTGCTCTACACGGAGCTGACGGGAGCCGTCGTCCTCTATATCGAAGAGTATGGCGTTTAACCGCAAACAGAGGCTGCGGGACAACATCGAGGCGATAAGGACGGCATTCGTCCTTGACAGGGAACAGCGCACACCCACCGCACGCGAACGGCTGTTGCTGGAGCGTTATTGCGGCTTCGGGGGACTGAAATGCATACTCAACCCTGCAAGGGAATTGACGGATGCCGTACACTGGGCGAAATCCGACCTCGAACTGTTTGCCCCTACCGTGGAACTGCACAAGTTGCTACGGGAGAACACAAAAGACGATACGGAGTACAAGCGGTACATGGATGCCATGAAGCAGTCCGTGCTTACAGCCTTCTATACCCCGCCGGAGATAACCGGAACCATCGCGGACGTGCTGCATGAACATGGAATCCGTCCCGACCGGGTGCTGGAGCCGTCGGCAGGTGTAGGCGCATTCGTGGACTCCGTGCTGGAGAACAGACCGGATGCGGACATCATGGCTTTTGAGAAAGACCTGATGACGGGCAAGATACTGAATCACCTGCATCCCGGACAGAAAGTAAGGGTACAGGGCTTCGAGAAGATAGAAAAGCCGTTCATGAACCACTTTGATCTTGCCATCTCCAATATACCGTTTGGTGATGTAGCGGTGTTCGACCCGGATTTTTCGGGCAGCAAGGATCCTGCAAGGCACTCGGCGGCACGGACGATACACAATTACTTTTTCCTGAAAAGCCTTGACGCGGTGCGTGAAGGCGGAATCGTGGCGTTCATCACCTCGCAGGGGGTACTGGATGCCCCGACCAACGCGCCCATACGCGAGTATATGATGAACCATGCCAATCTGGTGGGCGTAGCCCGCCTGCCGAACAACCTCTTTACGGATAACGCGGGAACGGAGGTGGGCAGCGACCTGATTATCCTGCAAAAGAACAGCGGAAAGAACGGTGAACTGTATTACAACGAAAAACTCTTCGTGCAGACCGAACAGACCCCTATCGGCACTTCCGTAAATGGGTATGTATGGAGCATCGGCTCGCTTTCACACACGGATTTGATCAGAAGTACCGACCCGTACGGGAAACCAGCCTATAAACTCCTGCACTGTGGGGACATCGCACAACTGGCGGAAGACTTGCGGGAGCATCTGAAAATAGAACTGCAACAACTTGACAGGAAACTGTATGAGAGACACAGGCTGCATCCGACAAAGGAGGAAAGCACGGCTGCGGAAGTGCAACCTGCTCCGAAAACAGAAAAGGTATCACCTTCTGTAATAGCCCCCGTTTCTGTAATTGAGCCTGTCAAGGGAGTGGAGAAGCCGCAGGCACAGCCCATAGAGGAAAAGCCGGAGATTGAGCCGCGCCAACCCAATCATTCGTCAGCCGTACAGCTTACCCTGCTCGACCTTTGGGGTATGCCCATAGAGGAACCGGTAAAAAAGAAAAAGGCAGCGAAAAAGGAAAGCAAGCCGAAGCCTATGCCGTCCACGCCTAAACCGCAAGTCAAAGTTACTCCACCCGTTGAAGCCGCCAAGCCGGTAAACGGTAATAAGGAAGAAAAGCCGGAAAATGCCGAAAAGCCAAACGACCCGGACGACATTTACGCCACTCTGGATTGGGAAACCAATCCTCCCATTAACGGCTTCTATGAGACAATGATGAGCCTGACAGCGGAACGGCGCAAGGCCCTACGGCTTGAGGCAGAACGGCACAGGCAGGAACAACTGAAAAAGATGGGTATCAAAGACACGTTGAACCCTGCTTTTGCGCCTTCTTCGGACAATATGGATAAAAAGCCGGAACAAACGGAAGAAATAAAGCAACCTGAAACACTGGCAGAAGTTGTGCCTACTTCCGAAACGGTTGCCACTTCCCTGTTCCCGGAACTTGAAACGGAAAAGCCGAAGGAGGAAGTCATGGACCTTTCTCCCCGTCCGTTCAACGGCCTGCTGGAGCCACACCACCGTGACGGCTCGATGGTGCTGGATGCTTCACGCAATCTCGGTTACCTGAAAGACCTCACGCCTTACGGTGCGACCTTCCAACCGCTCGACCTCCGTGGCTATCAAAAAGAGAAAGCGATGCTGTATATATCGCTCCGTGACGCTTACGAACGTCTGTATAGCCACGAGACGGAGAACCATACGGAACACAAACCGCAGCGCGGGTATCTCAACACCTACTACGATGAGTTTGTCATGCGTTACGGTAACCTCAACGCCAGACAGAACGTGAAACTGGTGATGATGGATGCCGGAGGGCGCGACATCCTTTCGCTGGAACGTGCGGAGGACGGCAAGTTTGTCAAGGCGGACATCTTCGACCGTCCCGTTTCCTTCTCGGTGGAGAGCCGTGTCAATGCAGGCTCTCCCGAAGAAGCCTTGTCCGCATCGCTCAACAAGTTCGGCACGGTCAATCTCGGCTATATGCGGGAGATAACCGACACCACGGAAGAGGAACTGCTTGGTGCCCTCAAGGGGCGCATCTTCTACAACCCGCTCGTAACCGGTTACGAAATCAAAGACCGCTTCATCGCGGGGAACGTGATAGAGAAGGCGGAACGCATAGAGGGCTGGATGGAGGACAATCCCGAAAGTGAGCGGATGCCGGAGGTGAAACAGGCGTGGGAGGCATTGAAGGAGGCCGAACCGCAGCGCATCGCCTTTGAAGACCTCGACTTCAATTTCGGGGAACGCTGGATTCCCACGGGTGTGTATGCCGCCTACATGAGCCACCTTTTCGACACGGACGTGAAAATAGCCTACTCCGCAAGCATGGACGAGTTTTCCGTGGCGTGCGGCTACCGCACCATGAAGATCACGGACGAGTTTTTAGTAAAGGGCTATTACCGGAACTATGACGGTATGCACCTGTTGAAGCACGCCCTGCACAACACCTGCCCCGACATGATGAAAAGTATCGGCAAGGACGAGAACGGCAACGACATCAAGGTACGCGACAGCGAGGGCATACAGCTCGCCAACGCGAAGATAGACGAAATCCGTAACGGGTTCTCCGAATGGTTGGAAGAACAGTCGCCGCAGTTCAAGGAACGGCTCACGACGATGTATAACCGCAAGTTCAACTGTTTCGTGCGCCCGAAGTATGACGGCTCGCACCAGACTTTTCCCGACCTCAACCTGAAAGGGCTGGCAAGCCGGGGAATCAAGAGCGTTTACCCGTCGCAGAAGGATTGCGTCTGGATGCTGAAACAGAACGGCGGCGGGATCTGCGACCACGAGGTGGGAACCGGCAAGACGCTGATAATGTGCATAGCGGCACATGAGATGAAGCGTCTGAACTTGGCGCACAAGCCGATGATTATCGGGCTGAAAGCGAATGTGGCGGAGATTGCCGCCACCTATCAGGCGGCCTATCCTAACGCCCGCATCCTCTACGCTTCTGAAAAGGACTTTTCGACCGCCAACCGTGTGCGTTTCTTCAACAACATCAAGAACAACGACTATGATTGCGTCATCATGTCGCACGACCAGTTCGGGAAGATACCGCAGTCGCCGGAGTTGCAGCAGCGCATCCTGCAGGCGGAGCTTGACACGGTGGAGGAAAATCTCGAAGTCTTGCGACAGCAGGGCAAGAACGTGTCGCGGGCGATGCTGAAAGGGCTGGAGAAGCGCAAGCACAACCTTGTGGCGAAGCTGGAGAAGGTGGAACACGCCATCAAGTCCCGCACGGATGATGTGGTGGACTTCAAGCAGATGGGCATCGACCACATCTTCATTGACGAGAGTCACCAGTTCAAGAACTTGACTTTCAACACCCGTCATGACCGTGTGGCGGGATTGGGAAACTCGGAAGGAAGCCAGAAGGCCCTGAATATGCTCTTTGCCATCCGTACCATACAGGAACGCACGGGCAAGGACTTGGGGGCTACGTTCCTTTCGGGCACGACCATTTCCAACAGTCTGACGGAACTGTACCTGCTCTTCAAATACCTGCGCCCCAACGAACTGGAACGGCAGGACATCCGCTGTTTCGATGCTTGGGCTGCCATCTTCGCCAAAAAGACGACCGATTTTGAGTTCAACGTAACGAACAATATCGTTCAGAAGGAGCGTTTTCGCTATTTCATCAAGGTGCCGGAGCTTGCCGCCTTCTACAACGAGATTACCGACTACCGCACGGCGGAGGATGTAGGTGTGGACAGACCAAACAAGAATGAGATACTGCACCACATACCGCCCACACCGGAGCAGGAGGACTTCATACAGAAGCTGATGCAGTTTGCCAAAACCGGCGATGCCACTCTGCTTGGCAGGTTACCCCTGTCGGAAACGGAGGAAAAGGCGAAGATGCTCATCGCCACCGACTACGCGAGAAAGATGGCTCTTGATATGCGCATGATAGACCCGAACTACGAGGACCATCCCGACAACAAGGCAAGCCATTGTGCCAAGATGATTGCAGAGTATTACCACAAGTACGAGACGCACAAGGGTACGCAGTTCGTGTTCTCCGACTTGGGGACATACCAGCCGGGGGAAGGATGGAACGTGTACAGCGAGATAAAACGCAAGTTGGTGGAGGATTACGGCATACCGGCAAGTGAGGTGCGCTTCATTCAGGAGTGTAAGACGGATAAGGCTCGTAAGGCGGTGATAGATGCCATGAACGCAGGGACAGTGCGAGTGCTGTTCGGCTCCACAAGTATGCTCGGAACGGGCGTGAATGCGCAGAAAAGATGCGTCGCCATCCATCACCTTGATACACCGTGGCGACCGTCCGACCTGCAACAGCGTGACGGACGGGGTGTTAGAGCCGGGAACGAGATTGCCAAGCATTTTGCCGAGAACAACGTGGATATCATCATCTACGCGGTGGAAAAGTCGCTGGACAGCTACAAGTTCAATCTGCTGCACTGCAAGCAGACGTTCATATCGCAGCTCAAAAGTGGAGCGATGGGCGCACGTACTATCGACGAGGGAGCAATGGACGAAAAATCGGGTATGAACTTCTCGGAGTATATGGCGTTGCTCTCCGGCAATACCGACCTTTTGGATAAGGCGAAATTAGAGAAGCGTATCGCCTCGCTCGAAGGGGAACGCAAGTCGGTCAACAAGGGCAAGCGCGATTCGGAGTTCAAGCTGGAATCCAAGACGGGAGAACTGCGCAACAACACGGCTTTCATCGAAGCCATGACGGAAGACTGGAACCGTTTTCTTTCCGTTGTGCAGACTGATAAGGAAGGCAGCCGCCTTAATCTTGTCAAGGTGGACGGCGTGGATTCAACGGATGAGAAGGTCATCGGTAAGCGTTTGCAGGAAATCGCCAAGAACGCCACGACTGGTGGACTGTACAAGGCTGTCGGGGAACTTTACGGCTTTCCGATAAAGGTGGTCAGCGAGAGGACACTCAAAGAAGGTCTGGAGTTCACTGACAACCGCTTCGTGGTGGAGGGTAACTACAAGTACACCTACAACAACGGGCATCTGGCGATGGCAGACCCGATTGCTGCCGCACGAAACTTTCTGAACGCATTGGAGAGGATTCCGACCATCATCGACCAGTACAAGTCTAAGAACGAAGTGCTGGAAAAGGAGATTCCGCAGTTGCAGGAGATAGCGGGCAAGGTGTGGAAGAAGGAGGACGAGCTGAAACAGCTGAAGTCCGAACTCGCCGCACTGGACCGCAAGATACAGCTTGAGCTGGCTCCGGCTCAGGAAAACACAGAAGAGAACCGGCAAGGCAACGAGAAAAAACAGACGGAACAACAGCCGGAAAGCCCGCACGTGGACTTTGTACGCAGTCATTTAATTATAGGGAGACCCGGTTTATCGGAATCCAAAGGTGTAAAACTTTAATATCGAAGTCTTGACAGAAAAAGCCAGTGGTTGAATTTTTCACCACTGGCTTTAATTCTAATAATTTTTCAATCTAATATGACCGAATCTATAACGTTAAATCATAGATTATGTGTCTATTTGTGAAGAAAAAGACGTAACTTTGTATCAAAATCAAATAAGCATAACAATGGAGCCATCTATATACAGTTTTTCACTTTATACCGCACTGCCGTTGATGTTATTCTTCGGCTTTTATTTTTTGTTTGCAAAGACTCCTGAAAAGAAAATTTTCAAGAATTATCTCCGCTCCCGACAGATTATGGGTATAGCTATGCTGCTGCTTTCGGCAAATTATTCGGTACATTTCTTCTTTGGTATCCGATTCAAAAATGCGGATTCTGCCATATTGATGAACATGTCCACATACTTCCTGTGCTATTCTCTGTTCAGTTCGGCATTGATAATGTTGCTTGATCGTTTTTACATTACCAAACGGCGTGTGTGGACACATATCATTTTATGGATTATATTTTCAACTCTTTCCGGAGTTGTGTTGTTCCTGTTGCCAAGCGGAATCATGCAAAAATTCTCTTTATTTGCTTTAGCTGTATGGTTAGTCGTTTTTGGAGTCGTTTTAGCTCGCAGAGTCATAATTGCATACCGTAGAGCCATTCGGATTTTCAATGAAACTCAGGCGGATGATATAGGTACATATATCGAATGGCTTTCCATATTCACTTATTGGGCTGTTATCTTCGGTGTCGGATGCGGATTGCTGACATTTCTGCCAGACAAATATGTTTTTATCTGGATTTTGTCGTCAATACCGTTCTACAGCTATCTTTTCTACAGCTATCAGAACTACCTGCTGTTCTATGAACAGGTGGAAAATGCTTTTGAGCAAGATATACAGTCTGAAGAAGAACTTCTGACAGATACAGAAACAGAACCTAAAATAGTTTCTGAGAAAGAAGTTCCAGTGTCCTATACAGAAATTATAGAGAAAGTGGCCAACTGGATAAAGACAGACGGCTATGTCCAGCAGGGACTTACCATAAAAGAACTGTCCGAAATACTTCATACGAACCGTACCTATCTTTCCGCTTATATCAAGACTACGTATAAAATGACATTCCGCGAATGGATAACCGGTCTCCGGTTGGAGTATGCGAAAAACATACTGAAGGAGCATCCGGAGATCAATATACAGAAGCTGGCTGAGTCTTCCGGTTTTCTTTCCCGCAGTAACTTTATCAAATTATTTACCGAGAAGGAAGGATGTACGCCTGCCAAGTGGAAAAAAGCAAATCTGAAGTGATTTGCGTGGTAAAAATCCGATGAAAAAGCTCTCAGAAACCCATTTTCCAAAAGTGCTCATACTACAAAAAGTGCTAATTCGACAGCCACAAAAGTGCTAATTCGACAACTCAAAAAGTGCCGATTTGACAAAATAAGTGCTCAGACGACAATGTGAAAAGTGCTCAAACGACAATTTTTATAAAACGCTGTGTTTTAGCAAAAAAAGTTTTTGTAATATTTTGGGCGCTGAATGGCATTTATTACCTTTGGAGATGACAAAGATAATGAATTCAAGTTTATATGAGCAGAAAAATCACTTTTCTTACCCTGTTTCTGTGGCTGATGACGCTAACTTTTCCTGTCATTGCGCAGCAGAAAGCAGACACGACCTACACCTTCCGGTTCGTTACGCAGAAGGACATGTTCTACGTGCCTTGGAATGGCAATGACACGGAACTTGCCCGCCTGTTGGAATGTATCGAAAACAACAAAGCAACAATTCTTGACGGCAAACTGCCGCTATTGGTTGACGGATATTGCAATTCGCAGAGCAGTGAAGTCAAGAACCTTGCAACAGCGAAGATTCGTGCCAACCGTGTGAAATCAGAACTGATTACACGAGCGAAAATCAAGGAAGAAAACTTCATTACCCGCAATCATGTGACAGAGGGTGATTTTGTCACCGTGCGCCTGACGGTACCGGTAAAGGAAACAGCCGTGACGGATGCGGAAGCAGAAGCACGACGCAAGGCGGAAGCCGAACGCTTAGAAACCGAGAAGCGTGCCGAGCAGGAACGGCTTGCCGAAGAGCAGCGCAAGGCGGAAGAAGCCCGACTTGCCGCTGAAAAGGCAGAAGCCGAGAAAACCGCTCAACAAAATACACTTGCCGACACGCTGTCGGAAACCAAAATCACAACTGATTATCATCTCTCCCTGCGTGCCAACCTGCTGCGCTGGGCTACCTTGACACCAGATTTAGGACTTGAATGGCGCATCTGTCCATCGTGGGGCATTGCCGTAAACGGCTCGTGGACTTCTTGGAGCTGGAGTGACAAAGACCGCCGCTATGCACTCTGGGAAGTGGCTCCGGAAGTACGTTACTATATGGGTGAGAAGAAAGCCTGGCATCTGGGCGCGATGTTCAAGGCTGGACAGTTCAACTACAAGCTTTCCGAAACAGGCAAGCAGGGCGACCTGATGGGTGGCGGCATCACCGCCGGCTATCAGCTGCGACTAAACAAGGCATTAGATCTTGATTTCAACCTCGGTTTGGGCTACCTGAATGCCGATTTCGAAAAATATGAAGTCATCGATGGTGTGCGCGTGCGCTGTGGCAACGAGACAAAAAATTGGTGTGGCCCCATCAACGCCGGTGTGACATTGGTATGGAAGTTATTCTAATACGGAGGAATAGAGTATGAAAGCAAGACAATATATAAATATGGTAGGAATGGCAGCCGCCGTGCTGCTCTCTTCCTGCGTGAAGGACACGCTTTATGACACGCCGCATCCCGACTATGGGAAGATTGCGGTGACAGCCGACTGGTCGGCACGCGGTGAGGGTATCGACATACCTACCACATGGACGGTTACCATGGGTGACTATACGGGTACGGAGACTTCCGCCACCCATGCCCCCAACCATCTGTTTGCTCCGGGCAGCTACACCCTTGCGGTGTGGAACCCTGCTGAAGGAATCATGGTAAATGGTACCACCGCCACCATTGCCGCAGCCACGGGAAACCGGGCAGGAACGGATGCCTTTGTGAACAATGCCCCGGGATGGTTCTTCACCTATACGAAACAGGTGAGCATCGAGAAAGACAAGGACTATCCGCTGACCGCCGCAATGAAGCAGCAGGTACGCGAACTGACGCTTATCATCAAACCGACGGGGGATGCCGCCGGACGCATCACGGAGATTGTTGCCCATCTGACGGGTGCAGCCAGAACTCTCGATTTCGCTACCGATACCTACGGAGCCGCTTCAAACGTCGTGCTGCCCTTCACCAAGATAACCGAAGGTGACGATGCCGGCAAGTGGAAAGCCACGGTGCGGTTGCTGGGTGTGACCGGCACGGAACAACTGCTGACGGGTGAAATCCGCTATGCGGACGGCAACCCGACCCCCACGACGCTGAAAAGCGACATCACGGAAGCCCTCAAGGGGTTCAACACCGGAAAGGGCGAATCGCTGACCCTCGGCGGAACGCTGGTTGAGACTCCCGAAGGCATGGAAGTGGACGGAGTCGAAATCAACGGCTGGGAAGAAGTGAAAGGTGATGATGTAAATGCCGATTTGTAAATAATTAGCAAACCGAACGCAGAAGCAAAGCTTGCTTTGATTTTGCTAAGGTGCAGCAATTATTGAAATGGAATTTAACTAATATAATAACAGAATATAATGAAGACAAGATTTTTTGCACTTGCGATGCTCGCCCTCGCACTGGTAGCCTGCAACAACGACAACGAGAACCTGAACGGTGACCCCGTGGCCGCCCAGTTTACCGCCGACATCGCCCCCGCCACCCGCGCCAGCGGAACCACCTGGACTGCCGGCGACCGTATCGGCATCACCGACATCGGCAACGATTCCCAGTACGGCAACGTGCCTTTCATCCTGAAAAACGGGAAATTTGAGGCAGAAGGAAAGGTTATCTATATCGAAGATACAAAGACCCATACTTTCCGCGCCTACTATCCGTACAACGCGGTGGGAGGCATCCTCACAGCCACGACCGATGCCACGGCGCAGCAGAACCAACCTGCCATCGACTTTCTCTTTGCTTCAGGAGCCACGGGAGACAAAAACAACCCGGTAGTAAGCTTCACCGACAAAACCGCCAAAGGCGGTGAAGACAACTCCTTCCACCACCGCATGAGCCAGATAACCCTTACCTTCGAGGCGGGCGACGGCGTGAATTTCAGCGTGGTCAAGCCTGAACGTTACACGCTGGACGGATTGTTACTCACCGGTACGTTCAACACGGCCGACGGTATTGCCACCGCAGACAACGGGGCACAGACCGGAGAACTGACCATGAATCTGGCAGACGGCAATCTCACGTCATCGATCATCCTCTTCCCGCAGACAGTTGCATCCCTGCCGTTGGTTGTGAATTACAAAGGTCAGGAATATCATGCCACACTCACCATGCCCGAAGGCGCACTGCAGGCGGGCAACAACTATACCTATACCGTCAAGGTACGCAACAAAGTCCTTGAAGTCAGCGAAGCCACCATTGCAAAGTGGAACGATATAGACGGCGGAGAAGTGAATGCTAGCCTGTAAGATATTAATAATTAATTGATTAGGTTGAAGAATTATGAGACATAGAATTTTTATCCCCGCAGCCACCGCACTGCTGTTCGCCCTCGCCGCCTGCACGCAGGACGAACTTGCTGGCGATAACCGTCTGCCCGAAGGTGAATACCCCGTCGTCATCCGTGCCACCGGACTGTCCGTAGAAGCAACGCCGCTGGCAGCCCCTTCCACCCGTGCCGCTGTGGACGGCGACTGGCAGGGCGTCACTTCCGTGGCACTCAAGTTGGGCGATGCGGTAAAGGAATACACCGTAACGGCTTCTACCGATTTCAAGAGTGCCACGCTTTCACGCGAGAACGACCCGTACTACTGGACC
>OAUF01000861.1_pt1 | contig 14926 bp, 12 predicted proteins | sample 1495111 | NCBI WGS metagenome assembly OAUF01 (sample SAMEA2580002, study PRJEB22360) | human gut metagenome | reverse complement strand
GGAGACCGTTCTCCAGCACCTCCGCCTCGCGGTCGGCTTCGCCTCCCACAATACCCAGAATGGCGGCGATTGCCACACCGCGCATTCCTCCGGAGTTTGGCACCGTGACACCCATGACGTTCTTGATGATATTTCCGCTGCTGCGAACGACGCACCGCTCTGGCATCGCGCCCAGCAAATCGCGTGCGCGGGCTGCCGCATAAGCAATGGCAATCGGTTCTGTGCAGCCCAATGCAACAATCAGCTCTTCCTTCAAAATCTTGAGGTGATTTTGGTAATATTCTGTATCCATAATAGTATTCCTCTCTGTAGAGTCAAGTAAGCTCTCTACTGCTTGCCCAAAAAACAAAAATTGACTTTCATCGTTTTGCTTTCCGGCGGGCGAGAAAACGCTCGGTTCCAAAACAAAAGAAACATTGAAACAACAAAGAATGATCTGTATAATAAAAGAATGAATAAATCAAATGATTGTAAGGCGGAGTGCAAAAGATGAATTTCTTAAATTTGCAATACTTTGTCACGGTAGCAGAGGAGCTAAGCTTTACCAATGCCGCAAAGCGGCTGTATATTTCACAGCAGAGCCTGAGCAATCATATTTCAAAGCTCGAAACATACTATGGCATCAAGCTGTTCGACCGCGGAATTCCTATGGCCCTAACCGAGGCCGGCCAAGCTCTGCTGAGGCATGCAAAAACAATTCTGATTCAAAAGCGCGAGGCAGAGCAGGAGTTGGGAGACATCGCCAATTTTTCAAGCGCAAACCTTACGATCGGTATTCCCGTTACCCGGGGAACTGCCATGCTGCCTCTCATCCTGCTGCCATACCATAAAAAATTCCCTCAGGTCAATCTGCATCTGGTGGAAGGAACTACTTCGCAAATTACAGAGGCTCTTCTTCAGGGCGCAACGGATCTGATTATCGGCTATCACCCCATCGAGTTTCCTCAGGTTCACAGCATTAACCTGTACCGGGAAACCTATTCTATCGTGATTCCCAATGATCTTTTAACAGAAAAATTACAAAATACCGGACGAGATCTGCCCAAAGGTCCGGCCCCCATTTCCCTGTTCAAGGACTTTCCGTTTATTATGCAGTCTGCACACACATTTTCGGGCAAAATTTTTCAGGATTGCTGCAGCGCGGCGAATATGACTCCTCATGTGATACTGGAAACGGAAAATCTGCTGACCTGCGTTTCTCTGGCGGTTGTCGGTATGGGAATCTGTATCTGTCCGGATACCTTTCTGCACAGCACCACTTTGCTGAAATCCGAAACGCTGTCCGAGGTGACGCTGATTCCGCTCGACTATCCCGCAGGCCAGTACGATATTTCTATCAGTTATCTGAAGAACAAATACCGCACGCGCGCGCTAAAGGAATTCATCACAATGACGCGCCAAACTTTCAGCTCAGATCAATCGTGATGCTTTCGACGGACTCCTTTACCTTTTTCACATATTCCAACATGCTTTGATCCAGTGGGTAACGGATGACGCAGCCGGGGGTAAGGATCAGGTGACGCCCGTTGGTGTGCTTGCAGCATTCAAACACCTGATGCTGAATGGCGTTCTTATTGCGGGCGGTGATGTCCGCACGGCTCAGGCCGCCCATCAGGCATTTTCCGGTCAGGGTCAGTGCCTCGTCAATGGCCGGCAGCGTTTCCCACGCATGCCAGTTAAAAATTGGAACGGGATAATTTTTGAGAATTTCAAACATGATGTTGTTGCCGTGCGCGTGCAGAACGTTCATCCATCCGCCGCTCGCCGCGTTCAGTACCCGAAGGTCATACGGCTTTCCGTATTCCTCGTACAGCTCGGCAGTCATAACGTCATACGAGCTCATTTGCGAGGCAAAGAACACGCCGTCCGCACCAAGCCCGATCGCCGCCTTTGCAAGGTTTACGGTGGTTTCCGTAATCACCTCGAGGGCGTGCTTCACCTGCTTGTGGCAGCCCTGCTGAATGTGACTGACAAGCTGCTTGTTGCTCAGCTTATCCGCTGTGGTGATCGGGCTGAAAATGGTAAAGATGACGGGTACGTTTTCGCCCTTGAGCTTTTCGAGCAGCAGCTTGAGATAAAGAAGCTCCCGCGCAAGGCTGCCCTCGCTGCAGGAGCAGACGGAAAGCCGGTTCCAGTCGTCAGGCTCCGCAATAGGCGTACTGACCACCTTGGCGACGCCCCCCTTCTGAATTTCGGAATAATCGATCTCGCAGCCGAAATCTTCAATGGCATACATACCGTTATTCATTGTCTTGATGAAATCAATATCCAGCGATTTGTAAAATTCAAACGTATGCTCCGCGTTGAGCTTTGGGTCCAGATCAATTCCCGGAACATGGCTCCAAAGAGAGTACGGAATTTGGTCGGGGCGGGCCCCGGAAATCGCGGCCTGAATTCTTTCTCTTTTATTCATGGCTTACTCCTTTTCAAAAAGTGATGGGCGCAGCCCTTGCCGGTGTCGGCAAGAGGCTGTTTCCATCCGCAAAGGGTTTGCTGTGGATTCGGTGGGGACGGACGGCTTTCCGAATGAGAGCGCTCCCTCCCGATGAGATCCAAAACGAGGCGGACTCTCTTAAATTGTAATAATATCGTTGCGGTACTTGGTCAGGCTTTCAAAACCGGAGTCTGTTACCAGAACCGTGTCGGAATGGCGTACTCCCCCAAGCTCGCGGCTCATCAGGCCGGGTTCTACGGTAAAGATCATGCCGGGCTCAAGCTTCAGCTGATTGCCCTTGGTTACGCTGGGGAATTCGTGGGTGGACAGACCCATTCCGTGCCCGCAGCGGCCCGGAAGAATATCACCGAACCCGTACTTTCTGAAAATCTCCATCGCAGAAAGATACAGGTTTTCAAACAGCTCGCCCGGGCGGATCATGCTAAAGACCTTTCCCCGTGCTTCCAGCATTGCCTGATAAGCCCTTTCTCTGGTCTCGCTGACCTTGCCGACCATGACGACGCGCTCGTTTTCTACGCAGTACCCGCCGACTCTGGCCCAGCTCATAGGCAGAATCAGGTCGCCCTGTGCCGGAACGTGATCGCGCGGGCAATCGCAGCCGTAAGCGATCCGCTCGTTTGCCATGCTCCATACACACAGCGAATCAATCTGCGCCTGCTCCTTGCTGCTGAACCCGGCCACCTCATATTCCTGAAATTTTTCGTGCCAGGCGCGGCGCATCCGGTACTGGCCCTCGGTGCAGGCTTCGGCCTCGTTCATCCCCTTGCGCAGGCACTCGATGTGCGTGCTTACACCAAGGTCAACCAGCTCGGCGGACTTGCGGCATAAATCAATTTCATAGGCATCCTTGACGATTTTCATCATTGCGATGTCGTGGGAAACATCCTCCAGCTCGGCGCTGGGAAAGCTTTTTTGCAGCGCCTTGCAGCTGCTGATGCTGATAAAATCGAATTCCACACCAATTTTTTTTACATCTGCGGCAATTAATTGTTCCATTGCGCCGTTGGCGTTTTCGGAAAGAGCTACATTGTTTCCCCATGCGCCGTACAGCTGGATGTTTTCCATCGTGCTGTCTTCGTGCGCGTGGTCGTTGCGGATGCAATGTACCAAAAGGCATGGCTCCTGATTTTTCGCCAGAAGAAAGTAAGCCGGGTGACTGGTGAGAATCGGATTAAAATTGGTGAAATAAAATACGTTTTCAGGTTGAGAGAGAACAATTGCTTCAATCCCCTTGCGCTCCATTATGGCGCGCATTTTTTCTATTCGTGCCGCTGTGTATGGTTTTGCGTTCATCATAAGAGAATATCCTTTCTGTTTTGAGCAGAGTTTTATTCAGGTAATACCTGATCGGGTTTAAGATAGAAGGATTGGCGCGTTGGGGCCCATCGGTAGGTTGAGAAAATACCACAGCAGCAGCTGAATCATCATCAAAGCACCATACGTAAGTGCAAACGGCATCATATTGGCCAGCAGGGTGCCCACGCCGCATCTTCTGTCGTAGCGCTGCGCCAAAGCCAGCAGCATTACAAAATAAGCGTCGATTGCGCAAATCGGATTCGTAACCGCATCGCCGATGCGGTAAGCCATCTGGATCAAACCGGGGTGGAAGCCCAGTACCATAAACATGGGAACAAACACCGAGGCCAATATGGCCCACTTAGTGGAGGCGCTGCCGATAAATAGATTCAGAAGCATGCACATCAGCATAAACAGAATTAACACCATCCAGATCGGGAATCCGGACACCTTGAGAAGATTGGCCCCCTTGATCGCGAGGATAATTCCCAGATTTGACCAGTTGAAATAGTTCAGAAACTGCGCGATGAAGAACATCAGCGCTATGTATCCGCCCATTCCGGCCATGGTTTTTTCCAACGCTTTCGCAATATCTGAAATTCCCTGGAATTTACCGGACACAACGCCGTATACTGTACCGGGAACAGCAAACATCAGGGCAATAAAGATCGTGATGCCCTTCATCAGGGGAGCGTTCGTTGCAATGGGGGAACCGGTTTTCGGGTCGCAGAGAACTCCTGTAACCACCAGTACAACCACCACAGCGGCATAAGCAAGCACAGACAGTCCCGCCATTTTCAGCGCCTTTTTCTCCTTCGCCGATGTCAAGGAAATCGTGTCCTCCGCTTCCAGATCGCTGAAAGCCGGATCATATTTCTCCATCCGAGGCTCCAGCACCTTGAGCGTTAAAACGACGGAAGCAATGGTCAGAATCGGCACGGAAACCGCTGAGAAATACCAGTTAATTGCCGGGGAAAGGCTGATGTTCGGATCAATCAGCTGTGCGGCGGCTGTGGTAAAGCTTGCATTGACAACGTCCCATGCGGTAATGATCAGGCTGGACGCATACCCGCCGGACACTGAAGAATAAGCAACAAACATGCCGGCCAAAGGATTTTTTTTCATGCCCATCCAGATCATGGCGCCCAGAGCAGGCATAACCACAAACCCGGCGCCTCCGGCACAGCCTGCCATAATGCTGACAAAGCTGAATGCGGCGATTACCACCGTATCGGAGCCCTTGGAAAAATCGGCAAAGCCCTTCAATGCCGTGTAAAACAAACCGGAATGGTCGCATAAGCCGACGCCCATCATACAGACAAGCACCATTCCCAGTGCCGGCAGTGTAATAAAGTTATTTACAGCCTGAGTAATCATTTTAACCAAGCCGTCAACCGACAACAGGTTATAAGCCGTAACAATTTCGCCCGTAGCGGGATTTACATCGGATACTCCGAACATCGAACAGATAAAGGACAGCAGAATGACCGCGATGGACAGCCAAATGAACAGCATCATCGGGTGCGGAATTTTGTTTCCCAAATTTTCCGTTCCCTTTAAAAAGCGTTCAAAGCGACTGGGTTTCGCGGTAGAGGTGTGTTCCATTGATTGATAAACCTCCCTTTTTAACCCCTTAATAATGTGATTTTGTACTAATTCTGCAGCGCTAACAGATTATTACTGTATTTAATATAGCAGTAATCGTTGAGTACTGCCAACAGGTTTTTACAATATGCTACAATCATTTTGTTGTGTCTGGATTTTTATATCATTAAATATTGATGTTCTTAAAAGTGTTGGAGGATACCTCTCTTACTACCGAATGTTTACTTTTAATAAGAATACGAAGGATATTGCCTGCAAAGGGTGGTATCCTTTCTGTTTTCAGGTATAATAAACACGATGATACCGAAAAGAGAAGGATGATGAAATGACTCACTCTCATAGAAATTCCAATCACTTAGCCAGGGAGAAAAGCCCCTACCTTTTACAGCATGCCAATAACCCCGTCGACTGGTTCCCGTGGGGAGAGCAGGCGTTTGAGAAAGCCAAACGCGAGGACAAGCCCATCTTTTTGAGCATTGGCTACTCAACGTGCCATTGGTGCCATGTGATGGCGCATGAATCCTTTGAGGATGACGAGGTCGCCGCGGCGCTCAATCAGGGGTTCGTGTGCATTAAGGTGGACCGCGAGGAGCGGCCGGACATCGACGCGGTGTATATGGCGGTCTGCCAGGCCATGACCGGCTCGGGCGGGTGGCCGATGACGATCCTCATGACGCCGGAGCAGCGCCCGTTCTGGGCGGGAACCTACCTGCCTAAACTGTCTACGTTCCGTTCCACCGGTCTGTTGGAGCTTCTGGCGCTCATCCGCGAGCAGTGGAGCACGAACCGCCGGCAGCTTCTGAGCGCCGGGGAAGAAATTACAAAATACCTGCGCGAGCAGGCCGGTTCATCTCCCGAATCGGCCGAGCCGGAGCTGGATTTGCTCCGCGGCGCCGTCGCTCAGCTGAGCGCCTCCTACGATTCCCGCTGGGGCGGCTTTGGCGGCGCGCCCAAATTCCCGGCGCCGCACAATCTGCTGTTCCTATTGCGCTATTCCGTGCTGGAGGGGGAGGAATCCGCGCAAAAGATGGTGGAGCATACGCTGGCTCAAATGTTCCGCGGCGGGCTGTTCGATCATATCGGCGGCGGATTCTCGCGTTATTCCACCGATGTGAAATGGCTGGTTCCGCATTTTGAAAAGATGCTTTACGATAACGCCCTGCTGGCGTACGCGTATCTCGAAGCCTATGCCGTTACCGGCAGGCCGCTTTACCGCAGCGTGGCAAAACGCACGCTCGACTATGTACTTCGTGAGCTTACGGATGAACAGGGTGGTTTTTACTGCGGGCAGGATGCGGACAGCGACGGAGTCGAGGGCAAATATTATGTCTTTACCCCACAGGAGGTACAGGGAGTTTTGGGGAAAGAGGACGGCGAGCGCTTCTGCAGCCGCTTTGGCGTAACCGAAGCGGGAAATTTTGAGGGGAAGAGCATTCCGAATCTGCTGGACTTTTCCGCGTATGACGAAGAGAACCCGCATATTGCGCAGCTGTGCCAACGGCTGTATGCGTACCGCCTGGAGCGCACCCGCCTGCACCGCGACGATAAGGTGCTGACCTCCTGGAACGCGCTGATGATCGCCGCTCTGGCCAGAGCGGGGTGGCTGCTCGACGAGCCGGAGTACCGACAGGCGGCGCAGAGGGCGCAGCGCTTTCTGGAAGAAAATCTGGTGGATGAGCGCGGGAGGCTGTTGCTGCGCTGGCGGGAGGGAGAAGCGGCAAACGACGGCCAGCTGGACGATTATGCCTTCTACGCCTTCTCTCTGCTGGAGCTGTACCGTTCCACGTTTGATTGCTCATATCTTCGTCGTGCCGCGCAAATCGCGGAGCAGATTCTGGAGCTGTTTTCCAGCGCGGAGCAGGGCGGCCTGTATCTCACCGCCGATGACAGCGAGCAGCTGATCAGCAGGCCCAAGGAGGTATACGACGGTGCGATTCCCTCGGGCAATTCCGTGGCGGGAGAGGTTTTTGTACGCCTTGCCGCGCTGACGGGCGAAGAACGCTGGCGGCAGGCCGGTGAGCGGCAAATCCGTTTTCTCACCGGATGGGTCAAGGAGTACCCGGCCGGGTACGGAATGTCGCTGATCGCGCTTTCTTCGGTGCTTTATCCCTCGCAGGAGCTGGTCTGCACCGCGCAGGAAGAGGAGGCGTTCGGGGAGGTGCGCGATTTCCTGCGCCGGCATTCGCTGCCGAACCTGACGGTTCTGCTCAAATGCGCGAAAAACGAACAGGAGCTTGCCGCGGCAGCACCCTTCACGGTGGAATATCCGCTGCCGCAGGACGGAGTGCGGTATTACCTTTGCCAAAATGGTACCTGCGCAGCCCCCGTACAGGAGCTGGATGCAGTGAAGCGGCAGCTTTCCTTTTCACGGCAGAGTGACTGATCAAAGAGCGAGTAGTTTTGCGTCCGAGAACAAGCAAAACAGGGCAATCAGAACAAAGGCTGGCCAAATCGGCCAGCCTTTGTATTTTGCGGTGCAGTGTGCTATCATAAATCCAATTGGCTGCGTCTCATGAGGAAAGTGCGGACAAACGGAGGGAATGGGAATGGATTCACGAATTCAAAAGACGATACAGAGCCTGCAAAGAAACAATATGGCCGGCTATTACGTGGAAGATGAAACGGAACTGACTGCGCTGTTAAAAAAGCTGATCCCTGAAGGGACCAGTGTGGGCTGCGGGGACTCCGTCACTCTGGAACAGACCGGCGTATTTGATTTTCTGCGAACGGAAAACTATGTGTTTTACGATAAGCACCGCCCGGGGCTTTCCTCAGAGGAGAAACGAAGCATCTATCTGCAGAATTTCGGCGCGGATACCTTTATTACCGGTACCAATGCCATCACTCAGGATGGGAAGCTGTTTAATATCGACGGCAACGGCAGCCGCGTTGCGCCCATGCTGTACGGGCCCGGGCAGGTCATCGTGGTCGTGGGCAAAAATAAAATCACCGAAACGGTGGAGAACGCGATCCAAAGAGCGCGTCAGATCGCGGCTCCTCTGGATGCCATCCGGCTGGGCAAGCACACTCCCTGCACTAAGCTTGGGCGCTGTGTGGACTGTAAGCACGAAGAGAGAATCTGCAACGATTTTGTTTTGATCGCCAGGCAGCGCGTGGTCGGGCGAATCAAGGTGATTCTGGTGGACCAAGACTGCGGGTACTGATAAAACCGGTGTTTTTTACCTGCCTTCCATGTGTTTTCTAATGCCGTTTTTCATCGGCTTGTTTGTGCTTATCCCACTAACCAATTTTTAATTTTATCTTAATTTTGTGGACAATAAACAACGATTTTTACATTTAGTTCATAATTTATCTATTGATATTCTTTAAAAATACCGTATACTTAAGATGCATCCAAGAAAAGATGCAATGGAGAAAGGAGGTAAAGCAGTGAAAAAAAAGAAGGCGGCTGTTCTCGTATGTGTTACCGGCCAGCGTGATTGCGATCGGTTGATCCGGGTGGGAAAAAAGCTTGCCGAAGAACAGGCGCTTCCAATGCAGGTGTTGTGCGTTCAGCCGCAGTCCGCCGGGTATGGCGCGTGCAGCGAAGAACTGGAGTACCTGTATCAAACGGCGCGGGAAGCAGGCGCCGAAATGACGATTATTTTTCAGGATGACAGTCCCCTGGTTGCGGCGGGATTTATTCGCCAGATCGGTGCGGTTCATGTGGTAACCGGCATGGCAGGGTTTGCATCTACCGGATTTATTGAAGTTTTGCATAGTATAGTGCCCAGGATTCCGATTTCCATGGTTTCAAAAGAGGAAGTCGTTTATAACATGTATCCTGTCGATTATAAAAGTCAAAATAGTCAGGCCATCTCTGCGGTCTGCACATAAAAGCTGAATCAGAACATAAGCGGTCTGCCGGGGAATCCGGCAGGCCGCATTTTTAATTGCTGAAATAGAGGAAGCTTCTTCCGCTTTTTTGCGGGGAGCCGAGGCAAAAATAAACCCCGGAAGCACTGGAATTTCTCCGTGCTCCCGGGCTTATAAAAGGGAGGAAATCGATCAGTTTGCGACAGTAAGCCGGATTGCCGATTCGGCAGCCGTAGTGGTCGCTGTGTGTAAACCCGACGCAGCCGTGGCCGTGACGGAAGTGCCTTTTGTCCAGCCGTATTTTTCAATCAATGCTTTCGCATGGGGGAAATCATCGTTGATGGGCATGCCGGACAGTGAAAGAGTAATTTTTCCCTTATAATCGCCAACCAGCTTTTGCAGCTCGCTGCCCGGTGCGGGGGTGACTGCACGGGTGCGGAAATCCAGCCACATCTGGTTTTCGCCGTTTTTATAGGAATTGGTATAGTCCGGGGACTGCTGGATGTCGAGCTTGATCGCATCGATCAGCTCCTGCAGCTTTTCACGGTCAGGCACCAGCACATGCTCATCGTTATTTGAGCCATACAGCTGAATGGATTCGATCATTTCAGGGGTCAAATAGTAAAGGGCGTTACCAGAGACTTTGAATTCGTTTGTATTTACCACTTTTTTCAAAGCCTCGTCGTAACGGCTGTTGTTCTGAGAAATCAGGTCGGAGGAAAAATACCGTTTTACCACGGAACCGTCCTTCATGTGGTAGGTCAGCTGTACATCCGAGTAAAAAGAAGAACCCTGAATTTGGTACGGGTATCCTTTGGCACGGATTTCGTCGACCAGCAGGGTGTGGAGCGCAGTTACCTTTTCCACATTTTCAGCTTCTCTTACGGTCTGCGGAACCCATGCGATCTGTCTGCTGTTCTTTTCATCCATAATGCTGAAGCCATTCGACGGGTAGCTGCCGCCTATATTGGTCAGGCGGGTTTCCACATAGCTGACCCCTTCCGCTTTCGGAATTTTGGTATCGTACCCGAATGCGCCGGTAACACAAATTCCGTAAAAAGCGGCAAAGGCAACCAAAAATATGCCGTAGTAGGCAAAGCTCTTTTTCAGTCCCTTAAAGCCGCGTCCGTAAACGGCCTCGGCAATGATATGGGCGATGATCGATGCGACGAACAGCCCGACGAAAAAGCTGGTGGTAGAGCCGAAGGTGGAATGGAAGATCAGCGCGCCGGCCAGGCCCGCGGCGGTTGTGGCCACAAACCGGATCAGGGTTTTCGGAATCGGGAACGCGTAGTTGCTCTCTGCGCATTCACTCTTTCGGCTGCGGTACAGGTACAGAGCAGAAACGATCATCACGACGCTGAGAATCAGCCACCAGATGAGAAACGCCACGGAAGAGAACGTATCCGCTTCCAGACTGCCGTAAATCAGGGGCAGGTAGGAGGCGACAAAGGGGGAAAGCGCCGTGTAGGGGATCGACTGAAAATCAAGGTCCATACTCATGCCGGGGATGATCATTCCGGCGGTTGCGCGCCCGAGGAGGATCATCAGCGGGTAGGTAATGTTTACGACGACAATCGAGATCACCATATCAAAGGTGGTGCCGCTGCAAACCGCCATAAAGGAGCAGAAGAAAAACGAAGCGCATGCCATCAGGAAGACCCAGCCCAAAGAGGTGAGGAAGAATCCCATAAATTCAGAAAGGGCAACCTGATAAACGGCTGCAACCACAAGTGTGAGTGCGAAATTCAGTACCAGCGGAATCAGCAGTGCCACAAAGCAGCTGAGTACCCGGCCGCCCAGCAGAGCGCTGCGGCTGACCGGCAGGGAATGGAACAGATCCACGCTGCGCTTTTGATGCATGTATTGGAACGCCAGCACCGAAAGGATCAGCACCATCAGCAGCGACAAAGAAGCGGTGCACAGCGGGAGCACAACTTTCAGCGCGTTTAAAAACCGCTGCGACATGTCGATCACGTATCCGCTTTCCATATTGATGCGCTGGGCGTTGTTCATGGCCAGAATTTCAACCAGCGGCAGCGTCACAAAGTGAAGGCCGCAGAACAAAGCAATCAGGCCAAAACGATGACGCAGCTCCCAGAGAAACGTTTGAATCAGTTCACCGCGCAGATTATTTGAGGATGTTTTCGATGTCATAACCGGCCACCTCCATTTCACTGATAAAGACTTCCTCCAGCGTAAGGGGAAGCAGTTCGATAAACACCGGGTTCAGCGCGTTGAGCTTTTCCAGTATTTCTTCTTTCTGCCCGCGGATGACAAGGTTCAAAAGAGAACCGCGGGAATCCTGCTTGATGATGTCGAGCCCCTGAAACATATCCTGTGTGGGCATTGGCTTAAAGATGGCCTGCACGCGGTGAATGCCGAGCTTCAGAGCGTCAAGCTCCTGCTCGAATACAACGCCGCCCTTGTGCATCAGGCCGACATGGTCGCACAGATCCTCCAGCTCGCGCAGGTTGTGGCTGGCGATGACGACGCTCATGCCACGCTCTGAAACCTCGCTCGAAACGAGCTTTTTGAGCAGTTGGCGCATCACCGGGTCAAGACCGTCGAAAATTTCATCCAGCAACAGATAATTTGGACGAACGGAAAGGGCGTTGATCAGCGCCACCTGGCGCTGCATGCCCTTACTCATGTTGATGATGCGGGCGTTTGTGTCAAGCGGAAACAGCGAGCACAGCTCCTGATACCGCTGCGCATCCCACGACGCGTACGTTTTGGAATAAAAATCGGCCATTTCCTTCATGTTGGACTGCTGGAAAAAGTACGGATAATCCGGAATAAAAAACAGCTTGCCCTTAACGGCGCTGTTTTCAAACGGCGCCTGACCATCCACAAGAATTTCTCCATTTTCCGGCTGGTAAATGCCCGCCAGACTGCGCAGCAAAGTGGATTTACCTGCGCCGTTGCTGCCGACAAGCCCGAAGATGGAGCCTCCGCCGATGGTAAAAGAAATTCCGTCTAAAGCGACTGTGCTGCCGAATTTTTTTACCAGTGATTTGACTTCAATCATTGCTCAGAACCCCTCCCGTTAAAATGGTTTTCCACCCGTTGAATCATTTCCGGCTGAGTAACCCCGCATTCTGCCGCATTGACGATCGCTTCACTGAGTTTTTCCAGCGCTCTCGACTTCTGCCGCGACAAGACGGAAAGATCTGGTGAGATATAGGAACCTTTCCCCGGAACGGAGTAAATAATTCCATTTTGCTCCAATAATTGATACGCTTTTTGCACGGTGTTTGGGTTGATCCCCAGATCCTGGGCCAACGTGCGAACGGACGGCAGCTGTTCATTCGGTTCCAGAGCGCCCAAAGCAGCCATTTTTGAAATGGATTTGTTCAGTTGCTCATAAATGGGCAGCCTGCTTTTATAATCCAGCGGAAACATCCGGTTCACCTCTCTGTGTATTAATGTGTATTAATTCGATTAGTACAGTCAGAATATAACATGCGCGCTTCCTGCTGTCAAGAAGCGCGCGGTATATTTTGGGTTACAGTTCTGTAAGCTTTTAGGAATCCGCAGGCGGCTCCGGCTGTGCGGTGTTGTCCTTCTGCGTAGGTGGAATGGGACGCTTGCCCTGCTTGTCCAAATCGGAATCCGACACAAAAAGCCGGGGCAGTACGCCGGTTTTACACAAAACCTGGTACAGCACGAAGAACAGTGTCATATAGATCAGGATGCTCACCCGGCCGGCTACCAGCGCAAAATAGATCGCGGCCAGCATTGAAAGCGGGTGAATATCTATAGAAGCGGAAACGATCTTCGGCTGGATCACCTGACGAATCGTGGAAATGAGCAGCCATGCAACGATCAGGGCTACCGCGGTAAAATAGTCGCCCTGTACCAGGCTGATCACGGCCAGCGGGACATAAACCGTTCCCGGGCCCAGAATCGGCAGAACGTCCGCAATACCGGCGATCAGGCTGAGCACCAGCGGGTACGGCACCCCCAGCAGGAAAAACACCAGCAGGGTTTGCAGAAAAGTGATGAGGTAAATCAGCAGGAAAGAAGCCAGCAGCTTTCCGCTCATCGCCAGGCTGTGACGAGAGGCCGAGCGAATGTTGATCACCGTGGTCTGCGACAGGAAGGACGCCACATGGCGTTTGATTACAGGCATATCCTTCGCAAAAAAGTAGGTGGAAAAGATCATGACGATAAACATCGTCAGTATCGCGGGCAGGGAGGTCAGAATCCGCAGAACGGTGTTCAGAACAGAGGTGAGGATGCCGGCGCCCGTCTGCAGAAATTTGATCAGCTGTTCCTGATTCTGGCGGATAAATTCCGAATCGATCCTGTCCACATAAATCCCGAGATGCCCCATCAGCTCATTGAGCGGCCCGACGATTTTTGTTATGTCGATGGAAGAGAGCCTCACCACCAGCGTGGTGATTTCTGTTACAAGCCAGTAGCCCAGCAGCGCCATTAAACCAAACAGGATGAAGAAAGACAGCAGGGTGACGAGAATGGACGCGAACCCCGGCCGCAGGTGCAGCTTCTCTTTCAGAAAGCGCACCAGCGGCTGCAATATCAGCGCCAGCAGGAACCCCGCTACAAACGGGAAGGTAAAGCCCAGAGTCAGGGCAAAGAGATAAAAACAGATCGTGTACCCGATGAAAAACACGAACAACGGCTTTAATCGGGTCAGTTGAAGCTTGTCAAACAGAGTGGTCCCCTCCTTTTTGGGTTGCCGGCCAAGAAAAATGCGGATTTTTCTGCAGATGCCGCCGGTTTTATCTGCAGAGGAACAAAAACAGAGGCGATCAGGCCAACAACCGTTTGCCTAATCATATGCGGAAAATGAAGGAATGATATCATCCGTTCGGGAAGCGGCCAGATAAAATGCCGCGCCGTCCGACCAGAGGGATACCATGCTTTCTCAGGCGTCCGAACCTTTCTTCAGATGCGCTGTGAGTTGCTGCAAATGTATGATATCGTGAAGTTATTATACTCTAAAAAGGATATCGCGTCAAAACAGAATACGCGGCGATCGGTAAATTTACCGTAAACTTTCTGTAACAATTTTCCTGTTAATTCTATTTTGGGGCTTTTTCTGAAGAATTTATTCAAAAAAACAGATTTCTTTTCCCGAATGCATCCGAGCGAAAAAAGCGTCCGGTGGGGAGGAGACAAATCATCCGCCGTTTTATTATGACGAAAGTGGAAACAATCGTATCAAAATAAGTACAGAATGTAAACACTGATGGATAGTTCTTGACAAAAAAATTTGTGCCCGATATTATTGTATCAGAGTAAAAAACAAACCTGCAACAAGCAATAGAAGAGAGGTGATCGAGCGTGTTGGAGAGAATCAGAAGAGTCATGTATGGACGCTACGGCGGCGATCAGTTGATGGTGGGCAGCCTGGTGGTTTATATGGTGCTCGTAACGGCTTCACGGCTGACGAATTTCTATCCGCTGACGCTGGTGGCCTATGTGATTTTCGGGTGGAGTATGTTTCGCATCCTTTCCCGCAACATTCCTCGCCGCTATGCGGAAAACCAGATGTTTTTAAAGTATTGGAACAAGGTGCCCAAGTGGTTCCGCTCCCAGCAGAAATATTTGCAGGATCGTAGAATATACCGTTACTTTAAATGCCCGAAATGCACGACCCGGCTTCGCGTGCCGAAAGGCCGCGGCAAGATCGAAGTGACCTGCCCGGTGTGCAAGGCTCAGTTTATCCGGAAATCCTAAGTGCTTCTTGGGGATTTCCGGCTTTTTTTATCTAACAAAGAGCGG
>OAUF01000847.1_pt1 | contig 15274 bp, 15 predicted proteins | sample 1495111 | NCBI WGS metagenome assembly OAUF01 (sample SAMEA2580002, study PRJEB22360) | human gut metagenome | reverse complement strand
CCGAAATCTGGTTGACCGCCTCCGCCTGCTCCTGCGCGGACTTACCCATCCCGATCACCGCCGCATTCGTCTGGTTGCCCAGCTCGATTACGGTCTGAATGGAGGCGGCAACCTCATCCACCGCAGAAGCGCCGAGCTCCACCGCCTGATTGGATTTCGCCAGCAGCTCCGCCGTCTGCTTTACGGCCTCGGCAGATTTTGCGGCAAGATTGCGAACCTCGTCCGCCACCACAGCAAAGCCCTTGCCCGCCGCGCCGGCACGGGCCGCCTCAATCGCGGCATTCAGCGCGAGGATGTTGGTCTGAAGCGCAATATCCTCAATCGTACGGGTGATTCCCATAATTGTTGCGGAAGATTTGCTGATCTCCCTCATATGCCCCTCAAGCACCCCCACACCGCCGCTGATGGACTGGATTTTCTGATTGGACTGTTCGTACAAGGCCACCGTGTTTTCGGCATTTCTGGCATTTTCCCTCGCCGATTCGTCAATGCGGGCGATCATGGAGGAAAGCTCCTCCACAGAGGCCGCCTGCTGGGTGGCGCCTGCCGCCAGCGCCTGCGCCGCGCTTAAAACCTGCTCGGCGCCCGAGTTTACCTGCGCCGATATTTCATCGATCGTAGAAAGCGTATTGCTCAGCGAATCCGAAATTCCCAGGAGCGCCTGCTTTACGGGGGCAAACTCCCCGACGTACTCGTGCTTGAGGTGAATGCGCATATCGCCTCCCGCCATGGTATCGAGCGTGTCCGTAATCTCCTGAATATAGCCGCGATAATCTCTGAGCTGAGCCACCATACGCTCGAACTCCCGCGCAAGCCGGCCGGTTTCATCCTGCGATTTGACGGACACCATTACATCCAGATTTCCCTCGGCCACCTCGCCCGCCGCTATCTGCAGCTGCCTGATCGGCGCCGCAAGACGGCTGGAGATCAACAGAATCATCAGCAGAACCAGCACCATCGATACCAGCATCACAATGCCCCAGATCCACACAATCCGATGATAGTTTGCGTAGAACTCCGCGTTTGGCAGGCCGGTTGCGACCATCCAGCCCGTGTCCCCCACCGGGGAAAGGTACCCGTGGCTCTGCGTTGTGCCGGAGGTGTATTCGATCAGGCCTTCCGTATGGGCTGTGGCGGCCTGCTTGAAGTTGTCGGACAAATCGACATCCGTAAGGCTCTTGTTCACGTTCTCCTGCGCGGGATGGTAAATCACCTGGCCGCCGGAGGAAAGCAGAATGTAAAAGCCGGTATTGCCCAGCTTATAGGCCGCCAAGCTCTTGTTCAGGTTGTCCAACACCAGATCAAGGCCTACCGCTCCGATAATTTCGCTGGTGTTCGCCCGAAACACAGGGATTACCATGGTTACCACCTGCTTTTTCGTGGTAAAATCCTCATACGGATCGGTCATGGTCATACCGCCCCGCTCTTTCATCTGAACAAACCACGGCCGTTCAGAGGTGGGAAAGTCTTTGGCGCTTTCCCCCTTGGAATCCACATACTGCTTTGCGTCAACATCGGCAACCCAAAGCGACAGAATATTCTCGTCTTTACCCACCATGCTCTTCATCGTATCGTATAGGCTGGAAAATCCCGCGTACTGCTCCATCGCCTGACCCTGACCGGTAGCGGACATCATCTTCTGTATCTCCACATTTTTCGAGAACTGGCCTGGGAGCGCCATATACTGCTGAAAAAAGTTTTCGATCTGCCTGGACGCCGCTTTGGAGTCGGAGGCCAGCTGCTGGTTGGTCAGCTGGCTGACATTGTTCCTGACGATCATCAAGATAACGGAACCGACAATCAGGTAAGATAAAATGACCGGAATGCCAACGAATAAAATGATTTTTCCACGCAGACTTTTTTTACGTTCTTTTTTCTCATTCCTTCTCACACTGCATACCCCCTATTTTTTATCCGGTTCAGCCCGTTCGGCCCTCCCGCTGCGCCAAATCTCAAGTTTCCCGGATGCTTACACGATATATCGGCAATAAAAAGAAAATCATTATTATAAATCGATGGAATTGAAAACATATATTTTAAGAAAAATTTGTATTTTTTTGTAGGTAATGTAAAAATCTCAATAAAAAAAGGTGTATATTTCCAAATTAGGAAGTATACACCTTTTTTCTTATTTTTTAAAATGTATTGGAAGCGCAAAAACAGGCAAACCGTCGCCGACCGGCGAAATGCTTTTGATTAAAAGGGGAGATCGCCCGGCGCGGGGGCAAGGTGGAGTTCGTCCAGCCTTTTGCGTAGCTTTAAGAAATCTTCAAACGCGGCGGGCTTATTGTTGGGATTGCGCAGCAGGGCCGCCGGGTGCAGAGTCGCCATCATCAACACACCGTTTCTCTCGTAAAACTCGCCGTGTTCCCTTGTGATCTTGATATCCGGCTTTAAAAGCTTCATCGCCGCCACGCGGCCCAGACAGACTATGATCTTCGGGCGCACCAGAGCAACCTGACTGCGCAGCCAGGGCAGACAGGCGTCCTGCTCACCGGGCTCCGGATCGCGGTTTTTCGGCGGGCGGCATTTTACGATGTTCGCAATATAAATATTCGTATGGCGATCCAGATCGACCGCCGCCAGCATTTTATCCAGCAGCTGGCCCGCGCGCCCCACGAAGGGCTCGCCCTGCAAATCCTCGTTTTCTCCCGGGCCCTCCCCGATGAACATCACATCCGCACTGCGGTTGCCCACGCCGAACACCACATTTGTGCGCGTTTCACACAAGCCGCACTTGCGGCACTGCCCGCAAGTCGATTCCAACTCTTCCCAAGTCATATTCATATGATTTATCCTCCATCAGCAAGCCGGGCTTGCGTCTACCCTGCGGATAAGACTGCAAGCAGCCAGCTTTTCGTTTCTGAATTTATCTATTCAAACAGAGCCGGTTTTCAGCGGATATCCCCGCGAGGAAGCCGCAAAGATTTTGCCTTAAAAAGAGAAACAGAAAATCCTTGCCGGCACAAAAGAATCGCACCTCCGCAGGCGCAAAACGCTGTCATGGCGAAGCGGATACCGCAAATTGCTTTGCGGTTATTATACCACAAAGAAGACATTTCCGGTTGCATTTTTTTCGCCCGCCTGATAAAATAGAAACGGAAAACTGGACGCTGTTCTCGGTAAATCGCAGAAAAGAGTTGTTTTTTTTTCAAAAATCGTTTATACTATTTCAGTTAGCTTATGAAAAAGCAAGGCAGAATTACGTGCAATAGGATATGCGGGCGGGCGGGCTCTGTACGGCTGGCCGCCGTGAACCATGTCAGGCGGGGAACCGAGCAGCATTAAGCGGATTGGCCGGTGCGATGCAGGTTGTGTCTGTTCGTCCGCATATCCTATTGCATGTGTCGTCATTTTGGCGAGCTGTCTTGCTTTCGGTTTATTGGCGCAAAGGCAGGTGGACACATCCCGATGTATCAGGTCTTATACCGCAAATGGCGGCCCCGGCAGTTTTCAGATGTCGTAGGGCAGCCTCAGGTTACGTCCACTTTAAAAAACGAGCTGCTCTCCGGCAGACTGGCCCACGCATATCTGTTCACCGGCTCGAGGGGGACCGGCAAAACCACCTGCGCCAAAATCCTGGCCAAGGCGGTCAACTGCCTGAATCCCCAGGGCGGCGACCCTTGCGGAGAGTGCGAAATCTGCCGCGGGCTCGACAACGGCTCCGTGCTGGATGTGGTGGAGATCGACGCCGCCAGCAACAACGGCGTGGAGAACATCCGCGCCCTGCGCGAGGAAGCGAATTTTACGCCCGCCGCCGCAAAATACCGGGTATACATTATCGACGAGGTTCACATGCTTTCCATCGGCGCGTTCAACGCACTGCTGAAAACGCTGGAGGAGCCGCCGGAGCACGTGATTTTTATTCTGGCCACCACCGAGGTGCACAAGCTCCCCGCGACGATCCTGTCCCGCTGCCAGCGGTTTGATTTTCACAGGATTGCCCCGGCGGACATTGCGGACCGCCTCACCTACATTGTCGGCGAGGAAAACGCCAGCATTGAGCCGCAGGCCGCGCTGCTGCTGGCCAGATTGGCCGACGGTGCACTGCGCGACGCGCTCTCGCTGCTCGATCAGTGCCTGGGGCGCAGCCGCGACGTCACTGTGGACGTCGTCACCCAAACCGCCGGACTGGCGGGGCGGGAGCATTTGTTCCGGCTGGCGGACGCCATCACCGGCAAAGACGCGGCCACCGCGCTGCGGGTGATCGACGAGCTGTATACCGCGTCTAAAGACATGGCGCGGCTGTGCGAAGAGCTTTCGAGTTATTTTCGCGGGCTGATGCTGCTGAAAACCATGAAGGACGCCAGAGACATTCTGGCGGTTCCGGAAGAAGAATATCAGGCCATGTCCGCACGGGCCCTGCCCACCTCCCTGCCGGTGATCCTGCATTGTCTGGATACGATGCAGGATGCGCTGGGGCGGATGTACCGTGGCGGCAGCCGGCGAATTGAAATGGAAATGGCGGTTCTGCGCCTTTGCTCACCAGAGCTGGATTCCGGCATGGACGCGCTGGTTCGGCGGATTGCCGCGCTGGAGAGAAAAAGCCCCGCTCCCGCTGCGCAGACAGTGCCGCCGGAGCCACAGGCTCCCCGCATACAGGAACCCTCTGCCGCGGCGCCTTCTCTCGTTCCCACCGCACCCCCGGCGCGGCAAAAGGTACCGGACGACGCGCCGCCTTGGGCGGAGGAGCCGCCGCCGGCCCCCTATGAACCGGCGGTTCCCACACCGCACTTTGTTGCCGAGAAACCGGTAATGGAGAAAGCCCCAGCACCGCCCGCCGTTTCACCGGCTGCGGAAGAAACCCGCCCCCCCCGGCCGGCCCCAGCTCGCTTGAGGAGCTGCAGGATTCGGCCCGCCCGCTCGATGTGTGGCCGGAAATTCTGCAGACGATGAAGGATTACTCTCGGGTCGTCGCCGCTTCGTTCGCTGGCTCCACCGCCTATGTGAGCGGAGAATATGTTTTGATCGACGCGCCCAGCCCCACCGCGCTTGAGCTGCTTCGCCGCCCCGCCCAGCGGGACAAAATGCGCGACGCCATCAAGCAGATAACGGGACGTACCTATAAACTGGGGCCGTACAAAAAGCCCCAAACAGAACAGACAAAAGAGCAGGACCCGCTCAAAGCCCTGGCGGAAAGCGCCGCGGCGGCGGGAATCCCAGTGATTCAACAATAACGGGAGGTTTCGACATGAAAGCAAGATTACCGGAAGGCTACGGTAAAGGCGGCGCCGCCAATTTACAGCAGCTGGCGCGGCAGGCCCAGAAGCTGCAGGAGGAAATGGACAAGGCCACCACCGAGCTGGAGACCAAGGAGTACACCGCCACCTCCGGCGGAAACGCCGTAGAGGTTGTCGCCACCGGCAAAATGGAGCTGAAATCCATCGCCATCAAGCCCGAGGTCGTGGACCCCGAGGACGTGGAGATGCTTTCCGACCTGATTCTGGCCGCAGCAAACGAAGCGCTGCGCGCCGCCGCCGCCGACAAAAGTGAGCGGATGGAATCCCTTTCGGGCGGCCTGAACGTACCCGGGATCTTTTGATCTATGTCCGCCTATTATGTGGCGCCTCTGGCGCGGCTGATCGAGCAGTTTGAACGGCTGCCCGGCATCGGCCATAAAAGCGCCCAGCGCCTTGCCTATTATGTTCTTGGGCTCTCCAAGGAGGAAACGGAGCAATTCACCGGAGCCATCCGGGAGGCCCACGAGAAAATCCATTACTGCAAAGAGTGCTGTAACCTGACGGATCAGGAGCTTTGCCCGGTCTGCCGCAGCGCCGGGCGTGACCGCTCGATCATCTGTGTGGTGGAAGACCCGCGCGATGTGTTCGCGCTCGAGCGCACCAACGAGTACAAGGGCCTTTACCACGTGCTTCACGGCGCGATCTCCCCCCTGAACGGCGTAGGCCCGGATCAGCTCTGCATTAAGGAGCTGCTGGCCCGCATGAACGACGAGGTCAGAGAGATCATCATGGCCACCAATCCCACGGTGGAGGGCGAAGCCACGGCGATGTATCTGTCGCGTCTGCTCAAGCCCATGGGCATTACGGTAACGCGCCTCGCCTACGGCATTCCCGTCGGCGGCGATCTGGAATATGCCGACGAGGTAACCCTGACCCGCGCGATGGAGGGCCGGAGAGAAATTTAGAACGGAGGCTTTTTTGTATGGCCGAAAAGCTCACAACCAAAACAATCGCTCAAAACAAAAAAGCCTTTCACGACTACTTTGTGGAAGAAAGCATGGAGGCCGGCATCGAGCTGGCCGGCACCGAGGTGAAATCCCTGCGCCAGGGGCGCGCCAACCTGAAGGACGCGTGGTGCTCGGTGGTAAACGGCGAGCTCCTTCTCAACGGCATGCACATCAGCCCGTATGAGCAGGGCAATATCTTCAACAAAGACCCCTTGCGCGTGCGCCGCCTGTTGATGCACAAGCGCGAGATTATGCGGCTGTTCGGCCTTGTCAAACAGGACGGCTACTCCCTGATTCCGCTGTCGCTGTATTTTAAAGGTTCGATGGTCAAGGTGCAGGTGGGCCTTTGCAAAGGTAAAAAGCTGTACGACAAACGGCAGGATCTTGCGGCAAAAGCCGCGAAGCGCGACATTGAGCGCGCAATGAAAGACAAAAACAGGGCATAATATCCGGAAGAAGCCCGTACCTATATTTTAAATATGGGGATGCAATGGTTTCGACGGGGGTTGTGAGCCTGAGTAAGCGAGTAGCGGTGCGGAACCGCTATAAAATCCGTAAACTTAAAATTAAACAACAACAATAAAGTTGCTTTAGCAGCCTAATTTAGGCTGCTCGTTCTTACCGGGAGTACCGCGGCCCGGATAAGGGCGTCATTTAGCGGTGAACATGAACCGGGCCACGCCTTTCACCCGGTCATGGCTTAAAGGCTACTGAAGCACAGAGCCTGCCGACGGGCGCTGTGCGGAGGGAATGTTAAAACACCGGCTACACTCGTAGAAAGCTCTGGTAGGCAATCTTCGGACAGGGGTTCGATTCCCCTCATCTCCACCAACCTTATCACTATCCGCATTGGCCTTAGGGCTGATGCGGATTTGTGCTGTTATGCTGTCTTCAGACACAACTACCTCCCCTACAAATGCTTCCACGAGTTGCCGCAGAACATCCTTGTCGTTGCTTTCGAGATTTTCCCGGCATTTTCTCAGATAGGCAATTATACTACCTTTGCTGACAATTGGTTCACCGACGGAAGAATCCAAACGTGCAAGCCTGTCTTCTAGACCTTTCTGCTGATCTGTGAGTTTGTTTACCTGGCTCGATGCATTTTCCTTTGATAGCATATTGTCGTAGTATAAATCCCAAGTTTTAGCGATTTTGTCCCTAACTTTCTCGATCTGGTTTAGGATTGATTCCCTCTCCCCTGCTGTCGCTTGGAACTTATGATTCAATTTTTCACAGACCTGTTCAGCCAGCTGCTGGATAATGCTCTCCGACAGCACGGCACGAATTTTGGAAAGCACAAAGGACTCTATTTTTTCGCATCGTATCGGCTTGTTTACGCATTCGCATTTGCGTCGAGCTCTGCCATTACAGGCGTATTGATAATTTTTCTTCTTGCCCCTTCCATAAGCATACCCGCTACCGACATATGCGGATCCGCAGTCTGCGCAAACCAGTTTCCCAGTCAACAGATAAAAATAGCTCTGGTTGTGCCTGGGCTTACGCCTACGACTATTCAAGATCGCCTGCGTTCTATCCCAGGTTTCTTTTGTGATGATAGCGGGCAAAGCTCCTTCAATTCGCGTAATCTGATCGTCTGGCTTGTACTGATGATTCCCGGATTTTTTGGACAGCCTTTTGTTCCATACATATCGGCCGATATATTTTTCGTTCCGGATGATTTCCGCGATGCTGCCTTTTCCAAATGCCCGTCCAGCCTTAGTCTTATACCCCCTACTGTTCAACTCGTTGCAAATTAAAGCGTACCCATATCCTTTGGAGTACATCTCAAAAATAAGACGCACGGCCGGTGCCTCTTCCCGATTAATTTCATACCCTCGATCAGGAGTTACATTATACCCCAGAGGCGGTATTCCCCCATTATGCTTTGCCGAAAGAGCGTTTTCGTTTAAGCCTTTACGCACTTCGCGAGCTAAATTCTTGGAGTAATATTCTGCCATACCTTCCAGTACGCTTTCAAGAATAATGCTTTCCGGGCTATCGTCCAACTGCTCCAGCACAGACACAACCTTCACGCCACACTTCTCCAACTCCCGGCGATAGAAAGCACTATCGTATCGGTTCCGGGCGAAGCGGTCAAGCTTATGTACGATGCAAAGCTGAAACCCGCCTTTCTTTGCATCCTCTACCATTCTCAAAAATTCTTCTCGCTGATCGGTGGTGGCCGAAACTGCTTCATCGACGTAAGTCCGCGAGAGTATGATCTTATTTTTCTTACAGTAGTCTTCGATGGCCCTAACCTGCGCATCAATACTTTCCTGCCTCTGATTGTCCGAGCTGTATCTCGCGTATGCAACGGCAGTTTTTATTCCTGTACCCATGAAAATACCTCCTGAAAATGGGCATAAAAATGCCCGGGATATTGATTATTCCGGGCTAAACTGGTACAATATTCTTGCATTGTTATGTACTGTCAGCCCTTGGTTGATGGTGACCGCTCTATCCTGGTGCAAACAGGGTGGGGCGGTTTTTTTATTTATACTTTCCAGCGGTGCCCGCAGTTCAGGCAGGTGACTACTACTTTTCCGGAGCCGATGCCGCCAGCGGCTGCACCTAAAACCCCAACCGTAAATACGCCAACTGCGGCCTTCCCTACCCCAAATCCTTTCTTGTTGGCACTCAATGAGGTAGAGCCACACTTTGGGCAACACGCTACGCCGTTTGCTTTGTTTTCTTTGATGCGTTCTTTTTTAGAAAGCGGTTTAGATACCTTCACAGCGGTTTCGGGCATCCGACCAGAGGAACTATTCATTGCTGCATAACCACTATCTATGAATGCTTTCGCTTGCTTTAATTCGCAACCTGTCTGGTCTCTAACATATTTAATCGCCTGTATTTTATCTTTACCAAACATACTTGCAATTTCTAAAATATCCAAACCGTCAAAAGACGCAGATGATTGAGGTTTCGCTGAAACTGCTTTTTTATCAGACAGCGCAGAAAATGTCTTGCCCCGAAGCCTTTGAACTTCATTAAAGACAACAACCCAATTATTAGGATATGCACTTATTTTTTGAGGCTTAAATCCTACCAATTCTTCTTTTAGTTTTAACTTCGACCATTTTGTATCGTAAAAATCATCTAGCCTAAAATCAGTATAGCTAACATGTGTAACAATATCTGTATCTGGATTTTTCTCATTAATTTTGCAGAAGATAATTTCATTTTTATTCACAAACATAAAATAAGAATCAAAGACAGAGTACAGATTTCCTACATATAGAATGACTTCTTCAGGTTCAGAAAACACATGATGCGCGAGTGCTGCATTGATAACCTTTTCGTCTTTTTTATAATATTTATCCGGCCCCAGGTGAACAGACAAGTCTATTTTTGCAGGCTCTGGCTGCGTTACTGCTGCAGCAATTGGCGCTCCGCATTCAGAACAAAATTTTCCCCCTTGAATTTCCGCTCCGCAATTAGGACAAATCACATTATTCCCTCCCATCGGTTTCACGCACTCTGCGCATCCAAATCTTCGTTCTCATCTTCGCATTCCGTAATACCGTCGTCTTCATCTGACAGATCAATGTTGTCTGACTCCTCAGGCGCGTAATCTATTGAAAGACTCTGATTGTACTGCTGAGCCAGCATTGTGCGATTAAATTCTGCGGAAGGTTCCAATTCGTCTACCAATTCTTCCAATTCATCTATGCTGACTTTAAAGAATTCTTTGCGCATATTGACTTTGTTTAGTCTTCTGTCATTTAGGCGTTTATGCATATTGTTTTCAAGGAATACGGCATTTTCAGAAAAGATAAAACTGTGGACGTCAAACGGAAATGGAACGCTGGCGCTTCCAAGTTCATCTACGCGCTCCTGAGGCTCTAAGCGACGTGTCATTCCAACTTTGAACACATCTTCGCCGAAAGACCCCAAATTACTGATAACGTACACATACCCAGCCTGACCATTCTGCAATCTTGTAATTTCTTCTTTTTTGTGTTCAACTCCGCTTAGCTGCTCACGAAGCTGAAGAATTCTTGCTTCCAACTGTTGAATTTTATTATCGTCTTCGGCAGCACGAAGCTGCGCCTCGACACTTTCGATCTCCGCTTTATATTTGCTTTCTTCTTTTTCGACTTGCTTCCTTTGCTGAGCTAAGCGGCGGCGCTCCTCTGCTTCCTGCCGCATTTGTTCCCGAATAGCGCGCTGCTCTTCTTTGATTCTTTCTTTCTGAATAAAGTACTCGTATTCGATTGCAACTGCTTGAAGAAACAAATATTCAACTTCTCCAATAAATTTAGAAACCGTTGGAGCGATGCTTTGATTTCCATCGGCAGCAATTGCTTGATATTTTTCACAAATTAATTTAATTGCCGACTCAGCTTTATCTAACTTCCCGTAGCTGATAGAACTTAATACATTTTGCAGCTCTGCTTCCAGAGCAATTACCATCAATTTATAAATTGTAATGTTTGCTTTGGTCGTATATCGATCCTGGTATTTCGCCAAGACTTCCTTTATTAATTTATAATTCTGATTGTATTTTTGGCGTAATTGCTTCACATCCATACAGTGAAGCTTAACGCTAATCGTAGGACCTAATTCTTCTGCGATCTCATCTTCAATAGCGGGAATAATGATATCTGAATCAAATATATGCTGGTTAAAATATTTAGACATGGAATATTCCATGCTTTTGTACAAAGCTTGCGTCTTTTGAACTTTTCTCTGCGCCGTAGCTAAAGCTTTGATAGCTTTTTCATGCTTGCCAGACATGATTTCTACGTCAGAGGAAAGGATTTCAATTTTTCTACTTAGTTCTTCCGATTCTTTGGTTTTAGCAGCGAGCCTTCGATCGGCCTCTTCTTGCGCTTCTTTAATCAGCTTTTCTTTAAATTCCTCTTGACCCGAAACCTCTTCACTGAGTGCTTTAAGGTTTTTATGTAGCTCTGCGGCTTGCTGGATTAACATATCATTGCGCTCACAGTCCGCACAAACTCCACGGGCGTTAACTTTTAAGAAAAAGCCCTTCTTCCCACAGTTATTGCATACAGCCACTTTATTTTCCCTCCGAATCGTTGACATATTGTTCCAATATGTTACAATATTTTCAAGAGGATTTCTTTTCTCGGGAGCCTCTGCCTCACCCCTTTCACTATTTGCAGTAGTGGAAGGGTTTCTTTTTTTATTGTTCTAATGTAAGCTTCTTAATTTCTTTAAGCCGATACTCGACTAAATCTTCGCTCACACTTAGGCAACGCGCAGTTTGCTGAATGGTTAAATCTCTATAATCATCAAAATCGGAATCATGAGGATACAATAAATTAATGGCGAATTGGTTCGCCTGCCGTTCATAACGTCCTGCCTTGAGATATGTACGTGTATCAAGAAATACGGCATTGATGTCTTTATGCATCAATGAATGCCCGAGCTCATGTGCACAAACAAACCTTTTCACTTGGTCAGGTAAACCACTATCAAGGTAAACTATGTCTTGTCCGTCGTAGAACTGATAGAATCCTCGCACCCCTACAAGGGGAACCTGCAAAACAATATAATCCAGATAGCCACATAATTCATAAGGATCATTCGTTGAATATTTTTTGATTAAGCCGTTCACGATTTCCATTTCGTTCATGCACAAATACCTTCATTGCTTTTTCTTGTTTTTGGTTTTCGCTGCTGCCATGCCTAATTCCATGGCACTCCGGATACTCTCAATTGCTTCTGGCGTTAAAGGGTCGCCATCAAACATAAGGCCTTTTTGTTCCGCCATCATATCAATTATTTCATCAATTTTATTTTTAATATCACGCTCGTCCTCTTTTGTGAGGGCGGGCGTTTCTTTTTCAGCAGACATAAGATCATCTACTGAAACACCAAAATATTCAGCTATCTTTAATTTATTCGCATCCGTAGGAATGGATTTTTTCCATCTGGTCGCAACGGATTTTTGAAATCCCATTTCAACAACCGCAACTGTAGGTGAAACACCCTTTTGGTTGCAAAGTTTTAAAAAGTTGTCATAGAACACAATATACACCTCTCAATTTGTACAGTGTGAACAAATATGAAAAAGTTCACACTTACCCCTTGAAAGTAGAAAGTGTTTACGCTATAATAGCCACATGGAGTTGAAAAGGTTTACACTTCTACGCAAAGGGCATTAATTTAATCATTTTTGTTTGGCGACTTTAATGATAGCATATTGTGTTAACTTTTTCAACCCTATTCAATAAAAAAGATTGGAGGTTGTAATGTTGCCCGAAAAATGGACAGGCGATTTAGTAGGAAAAATGCATGTAAATCGTGTTTCTTACGAGGAGCTTGCAAAAAAGTTAGGTTTTACTAAACCCTATATTTCAATGGTTCTGAATGGCTCGCGTCGACCGCCAGATGCTAAAAAAAGGTTTAATGCCGCATTGGATGAAATTCTGAAAGAAAAGGTGCAGTAGTAACTTTCAGTATACCATCCCTCTCCTCCATTTCAAGAGGCGGGAAAAGCACTGTCCAATTTAACGGACAGTGAACGATTAGAAAGGAAGTGCCCTATGGATCGAGAAATGACTGTCGACTATGTCATCGCACCAATTGATTTATCTTTCTTGGCTGACGCGTTTGCGGAACAATATTTAAGGCAGCCTGCCACGTCGTCCTCAAATCAGACTGAGCCGGCCGCCTCATGACCGCCGCCTGCACCCACTGCGGGCGGCATAAGGACAAGAAAGGATTGATAACCATGACAAAGATTTATGTGTATGATCAAGACCCCAGCGGCCTTATCTCCGCTGCCGAAGCAGATTTTAGTGATATCTCCGTCGCTGGGTTGCAGTTGGCAAGCATCACTCAGGTTGCCGAGCTTGTCCGCGCAAATGGCGATGCCTCAGCATTTGCCGGTCCTATCCTCTGCCGTGACGGCGAGTATGAGTATGATTACGACGCGCACCGGTACGTGGCTCTATAAGCATCAGGACAAGCCCTGCCGGCTATGTCTGCCCGGTCTGTGATTTACGGCAGCGGTACATAGCGGCGGGGGTGATAAAAAGAAAGGGCGGTGAATCAGAATCTTACTGCGAGAAGTCCATACTGTCGAGATTGACCGGTGGATAAAGGAAAACCACTACCTGCATTCCACCCCTGCGGGTGCGGTGCTTCGACTGGAATTTTTGGATGATAGCCAACGGCGTATCGGTGCCATGATGTGGTGTAGACCAACCAGCCCGAAGATTGACCAGCAGCATATTTTAGAGCTTTCGCGGATGTGCTTTGTTGATGATACTGACCGTTTCGCGGAAAGTCGTGCGCTCGGTATGGCCCGAAAGTACATACGAAAACACTACTCTCATATCACCGGTGTGATTGCGTATTCTTCTACCGCCGAAAAGCACAAAGGCACTATCTACCTTGCTGATAACTGGTTTAAGATCTCTGAAACTAAGAGCAAAAACGGCAGTTGGGAAAATCGCCCCGGTCGCACGGATCGTGATCTCAGTACAAAATACAAATTCGGCAGATCGCCGTGAAAGGAGAGTGAAAACAATTGTACATGTCATTTAAAGACATCGCGGTCGAACTGAAAAAGCCGCTGGATTACAAAATCCAAAAGGCCATTGAAGCGATCACAAGCGGCTTTGCCGTAAACCAACATACTGCCGCGATTGCTTTTTCAGGCGGCAAAGACAGCACGGTGCTGTGGCACCTGATTCGTACCTATTTCCCGGAAAAGACCGTTGAAATCATTTACGGTAACACTGGAGTGGAATTTCCGGAATCGTTGCAATTCGCCCGAAAACTCGGTAAAGAGTGGGGCGGCGAGCATTTCCACGAAACCAAACTTTCCCGCACCAAAGAAGAGGGACTGAAATACAAGGCACAGCGCGAAGTGATGGATTGGCTTATCCAGGAGAGCAGGATCGGAGAGGTACTAAAGGCTGACGGCAAACTCAAATCCACCCGGACGCTGGAACGCAAAGCGACGCCCGAAATGTGGGAGGATTTCCGTTCCAGGAAACTAATCTGGCCCAAAGATACGCCAATGTCATATTGGTGGTGCTGCGATCAGTACGGTTTCCCGATCCTCGGCAAGGCGGCCAGCAAGCTCGACGCCAGGCGTATTAATATCGATTGCTTCCTAAAGTTTTCTGAGAGCGCCAGCAACAAAGAGGAGCTGCTTCAATATTATGACGTCCTGAAGGAGTGTAAATTTTCTCAGCACTGCTGCAAGCTCCTGAAAAAGGATCCATCGGAACGGATGCAGGCGGAACTTGATGTGGACGTTATTTTCAAAGGCTTGATGGCCAGTGAGAGCCGGACGCGTCGGACAAACTTTGCGACTCGCGGGTACCTCTTTAAATCCCATCGCGACCATTTGGGTGAAGATCCTTTCTACCATTGCAACCCGCTGCAAATCTGGACGGACGACGATATCTGGGAGTACATCCGTATGTTTGATGTACCGTATGCCCCGCTTTACGACATAACCTGGACGGACAGCAAGGGGATAGAACATAAAATCCCGCGAAATGGCTGCTTTGGCTGCGCTACGGACATCTTGTTCCGCGATCACCATCTGGCAGCGCTCCGGCATACTCATCCCAGCCAGTACAAAGCCCTTATGCAGTTCGATATGGCAGCGCTCCGGCATACTCATCCCAGCCAGTACAAAGCCCTTATGCAGTTCGGTATGGCAGACGAGCTGAAAAAGCTCTATCATACCCGTGCCAAAGGAATTCCTACCATACTTGACGCCTTTGACAACCCGGACGAGCTGTTCGACCAGATCGGCGGCCAGATTGACAGCGAGGGCATAGACGACGAATACGACCCAGAATTCCCAGACAAAATCTCCCGCGAATGCTTAGGAGAGGAGGACTAACCCATGCACGATTACTTAATTTTCACGCTGGCTGTATTTTGCGCTCTGCTGTCAATCTTGTACGCACGGCTGGCTGGCCGGGTGTACCGCCTAGAGCACCGCACCCGAGATGCTTTCCAGGCAACAGAAAACGCCTTAAATAAAGGAAAAACCGCCTCCGATTGCAGTCGGAAGGCGGCGCACAAGTAAATATTCTACCCACATACTAATCTGAAAGAGAGGATTTGTCAAGATGCAAGAGAACATAA
>OAUF01000843.1_pt1 | contig 15359 bp, 10 predicted proteins | sample 1495111 | NCBI WGS metagenome assembly OAUF01 (sample SAMEA2580002, study PRJEB22360) | human gut metagenome | reverse complement strand
TGCAGGTAGCCCAGCGGGGCCGGCGGCCCGCGCAGAAACCGGCAGCCAATGCTGCCCACAACGTCTCCGATTGCCAGAATATTCATTCGTTTCACTCTTTCTATCTGTTGAAAAGTATGGCGTCCGCCGTTTGCAGGCCCGCAGAACGAACCGCCGGGCGGAATGAATAAAAAAGGGAGTCTTTCTCTTTATTCTACACCATCCGCAGAAAACAACACAAGGGGCGGCAAAGAAAATCCCGCCGCATATCAAAAAAAGAGAGGGAACAAAGCTGTTCCCTCTCCCCAGGCCGCGGGCCGGTTACTTCGCGTACTCGATCGCCCGGCTTTCGCGGATAATATTGACCTTGATCTGCCCGGGGTACTCCAGGTCCTGCTCGATCTTGTCGCAGATCTCGCGGGCCAGCAGTACCATGCGGTCGTCGTTGACCACTTCGGGCTTTACCATAATGCGAATCTCCCGACCGGCCTGAATCGCATAGCAGCGCTCCACCCCGTTGAAGGAGGAGGCCACGGATTCCAGCTTTTCGAGCCTCTTGATGTAGTTTTCCAGATTTTCGCGGCGGGCGCCGGGGCGCGCTGCGGAAATCGCATCGGCTGCCTGTACCAGGCAGGCGATGATGGTTTTGGCCTCCACATCGCCGTGGTGGGCCTGAATCGCGTGGACAACCGCTTCGCTTTCTTTATACTTTCTCGCTACGTCTACGCCGATATCAACATGCGAGCCCTCGATTTCGTGGTCGAGCGCCTTGCCGATGTCGTGCAGCAAACCGGCTCTGCGCGCCAGCGTGGGGTCGAGCCCCAGCTCCGACGCCATAATGCCGCAGAGATACGCCACCTCAAGAGAGTGGTTCAGCACGTTCTGACCGTAGCTGGTGCGGTAACGCAGCCGTCCCAGCAGCTTGATCAGTTCGGGATGGATTCCGTTCACGCCGGCTTCGATGACGGCGCGTTCACCCTCCTGCTTAATGGTGGCATCCACCTCGCGGCGGGCTTTTTCAATGGTTTCTTCAATGCGGGCAGGATGAATCCGGCCGTCGGAAATCAGGCGTTCCAAAGCGATGCGGGCAACCTCGCGGCGCACCGGCTCAAAGCAGGAAAGCGTGATCGCCTCCGGCGTGTCGTCGATAATCAGGTCCACACCGGTCATCGTTTCAATGGCGCGGATATTGCGTCCCTCCCGGCCGATGATGCGGCCCTTCATATCGTCGTTGGGCAGCGGCACCACAGAAATGGTTGCCTCCGCCACATGATCGGCGGCACAGCGCTGAATCGCCAGCGAGATGATCTCGCGGGCGTTATTTTCCGCTTCTTCTCTGGCCTGCTGCTCAAACTCGCGTATTTTAACAGCCTTTTCGTGCGTCAACTTGTCCTCAAGGCTTTTCAGCATATATTCCTTGGCCTGCTCTACGGTGAAGCCGGAAATGCGCTCCAGCATATCAAACTGGCTCTTCTTAACAGCCTCCGCTTCGGCAAGCCTTTCATCCGCTTTTTTGTTCTTGGCGTTGATCGCGTTCTCCTTCGACTCAAGCCCTTCCAGCTTTTTGTCCAAGGTTTCTTCCTTCTGCTGAATTCTGCGTTCCTGCCGCTGGACTTCTTTTCTGCGTTCGTTCAGTTCTCTTTCCGATTCCGTTCTTTGCCTGTGAATCTCGTCTTTACCCTCAAGAATCGTTTCCTTTTTCTTCGCTTCAGCCGCTTTGATGGCATCGCTGACGATGCGCTTGGCCTCCTGCTCGGCCGAACCGATCACGGATTCCGCGACTTTCTTTCTATGGCCTATCCCTGCGAAAAAAGCAACTATTCCAAAAATAACAGCGCAGCCGAGCGCTATTATCAAACATAACCATAGGGGAACACTCAAATTACGGACACCTCCTTGCTGTGAATTTTTTCATATTTTTTTGTTTAAATTATTTAGACTGGGTGCGTCAATCCCATAGATGTGCCGTCAGGCGCATCTTATTTCTAATTGTATTACTTTTACTGCCCCTCTGTCAAGAAAATTGATGCGGGAGCCGGACAAAATCGTGAAATATCACGAAGCGGTTCCCTTGACAAGGCCGCCGCCGGGTGGTAGTATGAAGTCAGAATACAGAAAAGCGTTGATAAGAAGATCCGATTCAGTGCTTTGCAGCAGAGAGCGCCCGTCGTCGGCTGAAAGCGGGTGCGGCAAAGGGAATTTGGATTACCGTCTTGGAGCGCGCGCCGAATAACCGTTCCCCGGTTTAAGGTGCGACGGCAGGCACCGTTATCGGCCGCAAGGAGGGCAAAGCCACTTGGCTTGCCGAACCGGGTGGAACCGCGGGATTACAAGTCTCGCCCCAGGAATTTGGGGCGGGGCTTTTTTTATATCCAACGCGCAAAATGGACGTTACCGCCGGAGAAAGAATTCAGCGGCCTTTCGCGGATGAATTCGATCCCCAACAACAATGAACAGATTCAGGAGGAAGCATCATGATTAAAATAGCACTGAAAGACGATGTCAGAGAATACGATTCCGGGATCACCGTCGCGGAAGTGGCGAAATCTCTTGGCGCGGGCCTTTACAAGGCCGCCTGCGCCGGGCGCGTGGACGGCAGAGTCGTCGACCTGCGCACCCCTCTTGCCGAGGACTGTTCCGTCGAAATTCTGACCTTTGCGCAGGAGGAGGGCAAGCAGGCCTACTGGCACACCACCTCTCACATTATGGCGCAGGCCGTGAAACGCCTGTTCCCCGACGCGAAATTTGCCATCGGCCCTTCCATCGAGCGCGGCTTTTACTATGACTTTGACCTGCCCCGCACCCTAACCCCCGAGGATCTGCCGAAAATTGAGGCGGAGATGAAGAAGATCATCAAAGAAAATCTGCCGATCGAGCGGTTCCTGCTCTCCCCCGCCGAAGCAAAGAAGCTGATGGAGGAACAGGAGCAACCCTACAAGGTGGAGCTAATCGAGGAGCATGCGGGCAAGGGCGAGGACATCTCGTTCTACCGTCAGGGGGAATTCGTCGATCTGTGCGCGGGCCCGCACCTGCTTTCCACCGGCGGCATCAAGGCAGTAAAACTGACTGCCGCAACCTCCGCCTACTGGCGCGGCGATTCCAAGAACAAGGCGCTGCAGCGCGTATACGGCATCTCGTTCCCCAAAGCAGCGGAGCTGGAGGAATATCTTGCCAAGGTGGAGGAAGCGAAAAAGCGCGACCATAATGTGCTGGGCCGCCAGCTCGAATACTTTACCACCGTCGATTATATCGGCCAGGGCCTGCCGATCATGCTGCCGAAGGGGGCGCGCGTGCTGCAAACCCTCCAGCGCTTTGTGGAGGACACCGAGAAAAAGCGCGGCTATCTGCTCACCAAAACCCCGCTGATGGCAAAGAGCGACCTGTATAAAATCTCTGGCCACTGGGATCACTACCGTGAAGGCATGTTCGTGATGGGCGACGAATCGAAGGACAAAGAAGTATTTGCCCTGCGCCCAATGACCTGCCCGTTTCAGTATCAGGTATTCCTGAACCGCCAGCGCTCCTATCGCGACCTGCCGATGCGCCTGGGTGAAACCTCTACCCTGTTCCGCAACGAGGATTCCGGCGAGATGCACGGCCTGATCCGCGTGCGCCAGTTCACGATCTCGGAAGGCCACCTGATCTGCACCCCCGAACAGCTCGAGGATGAATTCAGAGGCTGCGTGGAGCTCGCCAACTTCATGCTGAAAACCCTTGGACTGGACGAGGACGTCAGCTACCGCTTTTCGCAGTGGGACCCGAACGACCGCGTGAAATACATCGGCACACAGGAGCAGTGGGACGAAGCCCAGGGCGTGATGGAACGCATTCTGAACCATCTGGGCCTGAACTATTCCATTGGTGTCGGCGAGGCCGCGTTCTACGGCCCGAAGCTCGACATTCAGATCCGCAACGTGCACGGCAAGGAAGATACTCTCATCACCATTCAGATTGATCAGATGCTGGCCGAGAAATTCGGTATGGAATTTGTGGATAAGGACGGCGTGAAGAAGAACCCCTATATCATCCACCGCACTTCTCTCGGCTGCTACGAGCGCACCTTGGCCCTGCTGATTGAAAAATACGCCGGCGCGCTGCCCATGTGGCTGATGCCCGAGCAGGTTCGTGTTCTGCCGATCAGCGAGCGCCTGCACGATCAGGCCGACGAGATCAAGCGCCGGCTCGAAGAGGCCGGACTCGAGGTCACCTGTGACCACCGCAGCGAGAAGATTGGCTATAAGATCCGCGAAGCGCAGCTCGAAAAGATTCCCTATATGCTTGTCATTGGGGACAAGGAAGTGGAAAACGGCGTTGTGGCTGTTCGCAGCCGCCGCGACGGCGACATCGGCACCATGCCTTTGTCGGATTTCATCGCAAAAGCGGTGGAAGAGGTTCGCAGCAAGGCGAAATAATCCGTTTATTGGCATAATTTGCCATTTATTTCCTTGATATTTCGAGGAAGCCCGGCAGAATTCCCGCCGGGCTTCCTTTTTTATTTCACGCTTATATAATTATGTAAACCAATAAACAATGCAGCTTTCCACCTTTCATGTGAATAATAGATGGGGAAAACGGAGCAAAAGACCCTGATCCCCCATGTTGTCCACGCTTGTTTGTGGAAAACTCTGTGGAAAGTGTGGAATAAAAAGGATATCCTTCGTTTTCTTAAAAACATTATGTCAAGTAAAGCAAAAAGGGATGAATATTTTCAAAAAACACCTTGAAATCAAAATGGGAATATGATAAAATTCAAGAGTTGCAGGATCAATTAAATCAGAATTTGCGGATGTAGTTTAGTGGCAGAACTTCAGCTTCCCAAGCTGACCGTGTGGGTTCGATTCCCATCATCCGCTCCAAGTAAAACCAGCCGCTTTGGCTGGTTTTTTCATATGCTGGGGAATCAAACCCGGGAAAAAGCCGCAAAAGGGAAGCAAACTTTTTAATAGCAAGCGAAAAAACGCCTTTGCCGCGGAACACGTGTTTCGACCGCTACACCCGATTCCCATCATCCGCTCCAAGTAAAAAGCAGCCGCTTTAGATGGGGCGGCATAGGTAAGTTCCTACTTCTTTAGGATTTGCACAGGATATTTCGTATCCTGTGCCTTTTCCATTGTTACGGCATCAGAGCGATAAAGTTATAGTAAATATCAATCTGCTGTGTGGCATCCTTGCCACGATAAACACTGCGCTCATAGATTTCAATACGCTCAATGAATTCACGGAGGATTTCGGGTGTCAGCTCTTTGATGTCAGTGTATTTCTCTACAATTTTGAGGAATCGTTCTACATTGACGGCTTTTCTGTGTGGCTTTCAATTTCCTGCACCAGCTGTTCCATTCTGACAGTTAGGATATGCTGTTCGTTTTAGCATACGCTCCTGTTCGTATTTCTGGCGCTCGGCATCCGGGTCATAGGGATTTACAAGATTTTCAACAGACTGAGCATGGTCATTCCAGACAGCTGCGCTTTATTCTGAATGCGGTCATAGTCCGCTGTGCTCATGCGCATGGCAAACATTTTGTCTTTTTTCATAGCATACCTCCTGAATTTCTTTTCGTTCCTGTCCCCTCGGAAAGTAGGGGGATACCATAAGGGGGACTGGTCCCCCTTATGGGGCGCACCGTGAACGAAGCGAGCTTTGTTGCTTCCGCAGAAGCAGCGTGCGCCACTCGGGGGCTTGGGGGCAGCGCCCCCGACCAGCTGTCAATACAAACAATATGCTGGCCTACCCTAAAGGGTAGTGAGCGTACCCCCAGCCCCACATACGCTCCCTTGCTTTTCCGCCCCTCTTGGGTTACAATAGGAGCAACCAATTTTTGAAACCGCTTCGGTTTCACGAGCCGTCATTCCATTGCCGTGGAGTGGCGGTTTTTGCTATTTGAAAGTCATGGACATCATCTCCCTTCGCAACGACTAAACTATAAAATATATAATATTTAGTTTTTAATTATATAGTAACAAAGCCTTGCAATCCTATCAAGACTAACGTATAATAATTTTAATATTAAGTCGTTCAAATAGGGTGACAAAGGATGCGCTACACATACAAGGTTTGGGTTGCAGATGGCAACGAGCATTTTGAATATGGAAATGAACAGAAAAAGAAAAAAGACCTGCCCTTCGGGACAAGTCTGATGGAGCTGCTTTATTTGGACGTTTGGGCATATGGCGAGTTGTTTGACGGGATGGGCAAGGCTCTCATGGAGCTGTATTCCTCTAAAGAACAGCGGTATGCGGATGAGGTGCTTACTGCATTGGACACGATAGCCCCCCAGCACATTTACTTTGAACTGCTTCGTCTGGAATGGCAGGACAGGCTGGAACAGGCAAAACGGCATAATTATGAGAATGTGCTTGATCTGCTGCCCCGCAAGGAGTTGACACACATTCCATCAAATATCCACACGATGCAGGAGCAGATTAAAACACTCTTTGCCCATGTGCTGGATTTGGATACCAGCCCCAAGGAGCCGGTGCAGAAAAAGATGGTGCGGTATTATAACTATCGTGGAAGTGACCAGCTGAACACCTTTCAGTTTCAGCCTCAGCCCATGAGCTTTGAGGTTATTGACCGCAAAACCTTTACCGAGGTGCTGTATCCGAAAAATATCTATGACATGATTGACTACTTTGTGCGAGAATTTGTGAAGCGGGAACAGTTTGTGCGCATCTGCAAAAACTGTGGAAAGTATTTTGCCCTCTCCGGGCGTTCCGATGCGGAATACTGTAATCGTCCCGTTGACGATAAGGGACGCACCTGTAGGGATGTAGGGTCAATCAAGGCCTGGACGAAAAAACGTATGAATGATGACGTTTTCAAGGTCTATCGCCGGGAGTATAAAAAACGCTTTGGCTGGATCAAGGCTGGGAAGATTGAGCAGGACGCTTTCTACGCGTGGAGTGAAAAGGCGAGGGAAGAAAAGGCCAAGTGTGATGCCGGGGAGATTTCCTTTCAGGTATTTCAGGACTGGCTTAAGAATTCATAATGCTCACCGCATGCTTCAAAATATGGTATATTAATATTGCGTTGCATCCTATTGGATACCCTGACTTAATTAGTGATCAGCTTATCTTTCATAAAAATCCCCCAGAATCATCCTGTGCTATCCGATGCAGAATTGATAAATTTATGAGCGAAAGTGAATTGGATGTATGTCGTATGCCAGGGTTGCCGCTTGAAAATGGTGCTGTAAAAAAAATAGTTGTTGAATTGCTGCAAACTAAAGTGCATGCATGGCTTTTAAGCTGGAGTTCTTATAAAAAATATATAAATGGAAAATGCCACCAAATATCCAACCAACTCAATGTAACGCCACTTGCCAAGGAAAAATATTTTGCTTTGATTCAGTGGTTTTGCAGCTATAAAAGCCAGCACTTAGATAATCAAAAATACTTAGAGAAATATTTGCAAATTACAATTGCTGGTTCAGAATTTAAAAAGGTCGATGCATATGTTCTGGCTAAATCGGACATATGCAACAGATGAATCTTTGCGTTTATTTTGCAAAGTGAAAAGGGGACAATCTTGAATACATATTACAAAGAATGGCTTGATTCCGGGGCAGCATGGATGAAAGCATATCGAAAGCAAGTATTGAGAAAATACATATGTTTTATATTACCTGCAGTTATCGTTTTTTGGCCTGCCATTGCTGCCGGGGCAACGGCGGTAAATGATGGCTCTGCCGAAAATATTGCAGGCTCCGTGTTTGCGGGGGCACTGATGGGTGGAGTGCTTTGTTGCGTGTTCCTGCTTTGCTTGCTGCCGGGACTCAGTCCGCAAAGAATGCGTCGAAATATCAATTGTACCGTTAAGCTTCTGCAGATGGGCGAAACCGAGAAGGAACAGCTTGGGCGCGAAATGCTGGAGGCGCAAAAAAATCCTGACCGCGTGTTGGATTATCAGGTCATTGGCCCAAACTCCAAGAAGACACCAGCAAGATTTCTTCTTTCCCACGGCTATGCCTGCCTGTGGGGCGGCTACCCTCTGGTCATTTTAGTGCGCCTTTCCGATGTTGCAGAAATCCGCGCCGAAAAGGAGCGTAAAACAGCGGTTACACATGGAGCAAAAACAAACACCTATCACAGCTTTCACCTGCATACTATCATCTTTTACTACAAGAATTCCGAACAGAATGGGGATAATGGCATGGGCTTCTTTGATAAAACGATTCGGAACAAGGTGTTCGAGATGCTTCAAAAACAGTGTGTTGGTGCAATTATTCCCTTGAAACGAGATTCTGCTGACCAGTAATTGTTGTTGGCAGTATTTCGGACCCTGCCATACAAAATATATATCATAAAGAATAGGACATACAGACCGTCGAAAAAGTCGTACAACCGCAAAATGGCACCTCCATTTTACTTTCTGCGTTGGCTGCGCTTGCAAAATTCAGTCACATACCAAACGTATGCTCCTTTATTTGCGTCGCTTGCCGCCTTGACTTGCAGGATTTTCAACGGACTACCAGTTCTTTGATAAGCTCAGACATAATCAATTTGTATAAGGAGTTTTCATATGAAAAATAATCGAATTCTTTCCCCGGGCAGCGAGGATCCTGAAAACAGTTCCTCAGTGTTTTTTCTGAATCCTCAACTGATAGCCAGTGCCGCAGCCTCTGTAAGACAGCGGCAGGAGAATTTTCAGGCACTAACAGAGCGCGCGGAAGGCAATGATTTGCAGGCGCAGCATGAACTGGCTTTGTGCTATTATACCGGTGACGGTACAAATCAAAATTATGAAAGAGCTGCCCATTGGTTTTCCTGTGCTGCCAATATGGGGCATGTGATTGCGCAATACCATCTCGGAGTCTGCTATGAAAACGGTTTTGGAGTAGAGCAGGACGATGAAAAAGCGTTGGAGTGGTACCGTGAAGCGGCTCAACAGGAATTTCCGCCGGCTCAATGTGCCTGCGGTTGGTTTCTGGAATTGGGCAAAGGTGTAGAGGTGGATAAGCAACAGGCCAAGCAGTTCTACCGCTTATCTGCAGAACAAAGCTATGCTCCTGCTCAGTGCAACTTAGGCTTTTTCTATTATCATGGTATCGTTGTAGAAGAAAACGATACCCAAGCGTTCAATTGGTTTGCAAAAGCGGCGAATCAAGGATATCCCCGTGCTCAATTTTTATTGGGTGAATGCTATGAGAATGGTTACGGAGTGGAACAGGATATAGAAAAAGCAATCACGCTTTATCGAAGCGCCGCTACGAACGATTATGCTCCGGCGCAAAGTAGGCTTGGCTTATTGTACCTGCGAGGAGACGGAATCGAACAAAGCGATGCGGAGGCATTCCACTGGTTTTCCCGCGGCGCGGAGCAGGAGGAGGCTTCCGCGCAGTGCCTTTTAGGCGAGTGCTTTGAATTCGGCTACAGTGTGGAAAAGGATTTCAACAAAGCGCGTGAGCTGTACTGGCTGTCCGCCGGGCAAGGCTATTCTCCCGCCCAGTGTAATCTGGGCTACTTATATTATCGGGGGATTGGCGTAGAGGAAAACAACGAGGAGGCCGTGCGCTGGTTTTCAGCGGCGGCGGAACAGGGCAACGTTCGCGCACTGTTTCTGATGGGTGCATGCTATGAAAATGGCTTTGGTGTAGAGAAAAATACAAACAAAGCGGTTGACTGTTATGCAAAAGCCGCCCAGCATTCCTACCCCGATGCGCAGTATGCGTTAGGCGTTTGCCACGAGCTTGGCAACGGCGTGGAACAGGATACGGAAAAAGCTTGCGAATGCTACCGTTCTGCCGCCGAACACGGTCAGCCTGCCGCACAATGCAGGCTGGGCTTTTTCTATTATCATGGTATCGCTGTGGAGGAAAACAACGAAGAAGCGTTTCGATGGTTTTCTAAATCCGCAGAACAAGGCTATGCGCCGGCACAGTGCAATTTGGGCTTTTTTCACTACCACGGAATTGCCGTGGAGGAAAACAACAAGCAGGCGGTGAAGTGGTTTAAAAAGTCTGCGGAACAAGGGTACCCCCGTGCGCAGTATTTTTTGGGACAATGCTATGAATACGGCTATGGTATCAAACGAAGCTTAACAAAAGCTGTGGAGCAATATCAGCTTGCGGCAGAAAAGGGCGACGCCGCCGCGCAAACAGCGCTTGGCTTTTGCTATGAAACGGGTAGAGGCACAAAAGCGGACGGGGAAAAAGCGCGTCAGCAGTATCTGCTTGCGGTACGACAGAATTACGCTCCCGCACAATGCGCTTTGGGTGAACTTTATTTTCAGGCTGAGATTTACTATCAGGCCCTCGACCTTGAACGGGATGTTCGAGAGGCAGCGCGCTGGTTTGCCATGGCGGCAGAGCAGAAGCATGCCCGCGCCCAGTATTTTCTCGGGCAATGCTATGAGCAAGGCCTTGGTGTGGAGCAGGACCCCGAAAAAGCGGTAGAGTTGTATCGCAGCGCCGCCGATCAGGGCAGCGCTGCCGCGCAGACCGCCCTTGGCCTTTGCTATGAGATGGGCATTGGCGTGGAGGAGGATAAGGAAACCGCGGCGGGGTGGTATCGGCTTGCCGCAGAACAGGAACATGCCCCGGCGCAGTTTAATTTGGGCTTTTTCTATTATCATGGCATCGGCGTTCCGGAAAACAATGAAGAGGCGGTTCGTTGGTTTTCGGCGGCGGCGGAACAGAGCAACTCCCGCGCGGAGTATTTTCTCGGGGAATGCCACCGGTTCGGCTACGGTGTGAAAAAAGACCCCGGGCAGGCTTTCTCGCTTTACAAAAAAGCGGCGGGCAAAGGGCATCTGGGCGCACAGTATATGCTGGGCGTATGCCATCAGCATGGGATTGGCACCGCGCAGGACAAAGCCAAAGCCGTTGCGGCTTACCGCACTGGGGCGGACAGGGGCGACGCCGCATGCCAGTACGGTCTTGGCATGCTGTTTTGCAACGGTGAAGATGAAGAGGTGCGCTATGCAGTAAGCTGCTTGGAACAAGCGGCGAAGCAGGGACACCGTCTGGCGCAATACGAGCTGGCAAGCCTTTACTGGTGCGGAAGAAGTGTGAAAAAAGACCGGCGCAGGGCGATGGAGCTGTACCGGCATTCGGCGGAGCAGGGCTACGGACTTTCCATGTGTGCGCTGGGAGAGGCCTATCTGGAAGAACAGGATTATGCGCAAGCGGTTTTGTGGCTGGAGAAGGCTGTTGAAAAGAAGGAACCCAAGGATTACTATCTGTTGGGCAACTGTTATGAAAACGGGTATGGCGTGGAGCGGGATGTGCGCCGGGCCTGCGAGTTTTACAGTCTTGCCGGCAACGATGCGCAAGCCAGAAAAGCAATGCTTCGTCTGGCGGAAAGCGGGAACGCCTTTGCACAGCTGAAGCTGGGAATTTCTCTTTTCCACAGCGATGCGCAAGGCGAAGAAGAGGAGCAGGAAAACCGGCAAGCCGCTGTGTGGCTGCAAAAGGCGGCGGAGCAGGGAGATGCGGAAGCACAGTACCGGCTGGGCCGTCTGCATTACGAAACAGGCAGGGAGCCTGACAGTCTACAAACGGCGGTACAGTGGTTTGAAAAATCCGCCGAACAGAATTACTTAGATGGGCTTCGGAATCTGGCCTTTTGTTATGCATTTGGGGATGGAGTGAAAAGCAGCAAAAGCAAATCACAGGAGCTTTATCGCCGTGCATTCCCCATTTGCTTGGAACTGGCCGAACAAGGCAACTCGTCAGCAATTGCTTTGATGGCAAAATCTTATTGGCTGGGCCAAGGTATAAAACGCGATTTCACCTTGGCTGCACACTGGTATGAAAAATCCGCCGAATTCGGTGATTTAGAGGCGATGTGCCGTCTGGGCGAGTTTTATGAAAGAGGGCAGGGCGTGCCTAAGGACGCTGCGGCGGCCGCAGAGTGGTACCGCAAAGCCTCCAATCACGGCAGTCCATACGGACTATACAAGCTTGCATTTTTCTACGAAAAGGGCTGCGGCGTTGAACAAGATATGGAAAAGGCCTATGCTCTCTATTGCACTGCTGCCGATTGGGGCAGCGGTGATGCGAGGGAAGCGCTGGGACGACGGTTCGGGCACAAGCCGCGGTGGAAGATACTGGCGGAGAAACAGGGAAAAGGTTCGCGTCTGTTGTCCGACGAGGAGGAGTACCGGGAGTACAGCCGCCGGCTGGAGCGCTACAACTGGGACGATGGCTTTGCCTTTCCCCAGTCGTTGCTGGATGATTCCGGCTGTGACCTTGCGCTTGCGCTGAAGATTTTCTATCTTGCGGACGGCTACGGTTATTTGCATCGGTTTTTGGGCCGGGAGCCGACCGGCTCCGAGCAATGGATGGTATTTATGAAAGACCTGTACACGAAAATTTCAGAGCACCATTTTCAGGACACAGAAACCCTCTTTCCTGGAAAAGTACATTCGTTTGCAATTCCCCTTTCTAAGGTTCAATGTTTCCGTTTGCGTAAGGCAGGTGTTCCTGCAGTGTTTCTGGAAGATTTATAACAGGCAGGAATTTTATGCATAGAGATATGCGATACCACTTTAAAGGCAGTAACGCCAAATGCAAGAATTTTTATGAATCGGAATATTTTTCGGCAGATGATTTTCTTTATTGCAGATGTGTTACGTTAATCAATGGCAGAGCTTATTATAATGCAGTATTGAATAAAAAGAAGAAACTTCGTAAGAATATGGCGTTTGAATCTTTGCTGTATGTTCCTGCGAAAGCATGGGCAAGAAAGCATAAAAAGGATCCCAGTCAGTATCCACATTTTCCAGAGCCAAGCTTCGAAACCGGCAGCAATAGGGAGCTTTGGAAGGATTGATGAAAAAGAAAATCCCCGAGCACTTTTTATAATGCTTGGGGATTTTGGGATTATAAACTCTCAACCGGATTTGTCTGATCGGTATGATTTGCTTGCTTTCTGCAACTTCCTTATGAAGCCCAGCTTTAACTGGTTTTTTCTTCCTCCTCGCCGATTCGTGCAGGAAAAGAGAGGACGGCACACCGAATTCTCATTATACTTTAGGACAAGGAGAGAGAATGACATGGAATGGATCAACCGGTTAAACAAGACCATCCGTTATATGGAAGAGCATTTGACAGAGGAAATCGATTATGAGCAGCTCGCCCAAATCGCCTGCTGCTCGCCGTATCACTTTCAGAGGATGTTCGCCTACATGGCGGAGGTTCCGCTATCCGAATACATTCGCAGAAGACGAATGTCGCTGGCAGCGGTCGATCTGCAGGACAAGGAAGCAAAAATCATAGACATCGCGATGAAATACGGCTATACTTCCCCCACCGCGTTCAACCGGGCTTTTCAGAGCGTTCATGGAATCGCCCCTTCCCTGATCCGGGAGCGGGGCGCAGAGATCAAGTCATTCCCTCCGATCAGCTTTACCATCACGATCAAAGGAGTGGAAGAAATGAACTACCGAATGGAACAAAAAGAGGCGTTCCGCATTGTAGGGGTCTCACAGCCGCTGTACAGTGAAATTGAGAAAAACTTTGAGATCGTACCGCAGATGTGGCAAAAAGCCGCCACAGACGGCACAGTACAACGCCTGGCATCTATGATGGACAGCGAGCCAAAAGGCATCCTGGGGATCAGCGTATGCGGCTGCACAGACGAGTGGAGATATTGGATTGCGGTCGCAAGCACTCAGGCTGCCGGCGACACACTGGAGGAATACACCGTACCGTCGTTTACCTGGGCGATCTTTTCCGGCGCAGGGCAATGCCCACAGGCGATCCAGGAGCTTGAACAGCGAATTATGACGGAGTGGCTCCCTACCTCGGGATATGAGTATGACAACGGGCCGGACATTGAAGTGTATTTCAACCCCGATCCGCAGAACGCTCAGTATGAGGTATGGATTCCCGTTGTGAAAAAATAAAGAACAGTGTCGCTTCCGTTGCTGAGACAAAATAGAGAGGCCAACCCGTTTGAGGTTGGCCTCTCTGTTTGCATGGTGCAGAAAGCAGCTCTTCTGCGCTTTCTCCTTACAGCTTATCCTCTCGCGCGGGTTCGCTTGATCCCCTCGCATTCAAATCCATCTTTCTCAATGAAAATGCAGCAATATTTGTTCGCTGGCAATATTACCCGCAACAACAGTCGCGTTAAAAACGGCGGAGAGAGATTTTTCCTTCAATTTCAGCAGCAGATCTCCCGCATGGTTTACAAAAAGGTGCTCCCGTTTAAAATCGTTCATAAAAACCAGTCCCTTTTACCGGATTTGTGAATGGAATCAAGACTGTTTCATCAAAGACGGCTCAAAGGCGGCAAGAGGGCTGGCATCCAGAATGTTCTGCACTTCTTCGTAGCCCTCAGGGAAAGCATAGTTGTACCGGGCGGGCAACGCAAAAACATATTTGGAGTTCTGGCCCAGCTCGGTGGGATTGACCGGCGCCGCTCCGATGGAGAATTCTCCGTTCTGAAGCTGGTTCCACTGCTCCGCCGTTAAAATCATGATCGGAATATCCTGCCGCGGAACCTCGCTGGTCCACCGCGGATCGCGGATGGTAATCTGCGGGCCCTGAAACACCCGCGCCTTACTGCCGGTATTTTGGATGTCGGTACCCTCCCACTCCCCCTTCAGGATGGTGTATCCCTCAAAATCCTGTGGAAGAGCAAAGGTAAAGCCATATTCGTCATTGGTGTAAACCAGCGCGTTCATCACTGTGGAAGACGCGCTCACCGAACTTGCGGCGGCAGACGACTCCGGAGCAAAAGAAATCCCCGCGGCGGCTCCCTCCTGAGAGTCAGCCGGTTCGCTCCCCGCCTGAGATGCCCCCGGGGCCAGCGGAAAACGCCCCTGCGTCACCCAAAAGTATGCGACCGTCCCCACGGCCAGAGCCAGCACGACGCAGATTAAAATCCAAAGACCACTCACTCTTGTTGATCTCTTCATATACCTGGCCGACATGGCGTCACTCCCTTTGCAATCATTTTTTGGTGCCGTATTCTCCACACTCCGGCAGTTTTAAAACAGAGACCATCCTGAAAGCACCGACGAAGTTTCTCCCCTTACCCTAGCAGGCCATCCCGTTATTGTCAACCATTTTGTAAAACTTTTTCTGGCCGACGCGAAGCGGATAATCGCCGCAAATCAGAAAAAAGGGTACCGCGGAAATCCACGGCACCCTTTTGATTGTGAAAAAACTTATTTCACTTCGACTTCCGCGCCAGCCTCGGCGAGCTTCGCTCTAATAGCCTCGGCGTCGTCCTTGGAAGCGCCTTCCTTGACAGCCTTGGGAGCGTTGTCTACAACTTCCTTCGCTTCTTTCAGGCCCAGACCGGTGATCTCGCGAACAACCTTGATAACCTGAATCTTATTGGCGCCGGCAGCCTTCAGCACAACGTCAAACTCGGTCTTCTCTTCTGCAGCAGGAGCAGCGGCAGCAGCGGGAGCAGCGGCAACAGCAACCGGA
>OAUF01000839.1_pt1 | contig 15410 bp, 10 predicted proteins | sample 1495111 | NCBI WGS metagenome assembly OAUF01 (sample SAMEA2580002, study PRJEB22360) | human gut metagenome | reverse complement strand
AGCACAACACTTTTAATGTTGGGGTCCTGGGTTCGAGCCCCAGGCGGATCACCAAGAAAGGGTATTCAGCAATGAAGACCCTTTTTTTATATCTCGTAAACTGCCGCTTATAGATATTGGTGTATTCATGCTGTTAAGATAAAGCTCTTGGGGGGAGGAGGAATTTGCTGCGGTTGTCCTGGAATATTTCCCATATATGTTTTTAGGACAATAGTACTTTTGTTTTATCCCAACATGGTTCTAAGTTAATATGTAAATTTGCGAGCACAAAATAATGAATAACATGTCTGAAATTGCACCTCTTATTTCCGACTTGGCGGTTATATTGATTGCGGCGGGAATAATTACATTGATTTTTAAATGCTTGAAACAACCTGTCGTTTTGGGGTATATTGTCGCTGGCATTCTTGCCGGGCCCGCCGTACCTTATATACCAACGGTATCCGATCCTACCAATATAAAAATATGGGCAGATATAGGCGTCATCTTTCTTTTGTTTGCTATGGGATTAGAATTCTCTTTCAAGAAGTTGATGACCGTAGGAGGTACAGCTGTTATCGCCTCTATAACCATAGTCTCCGGAATGATGTTTCTAGGCTATACTGCAGGAAACGCGCTTGGCTTCTCGCATCTAAGCAGTATATTTTTAGGCGGTATGCTTTCTATGTCATCCACCGCTATCGTATTCAAGGCGTTCGATGACATGGGACTCAGAGGGCAAAAATTTACAGGAGTAGTATTAGGCGTCTTGGTGGTCGAAGATTTAGTGGCCGTAGTTTTGATGGTCTTGCTTTCAACCTTAGCAGTCAGCAAGCAAGTCGAAGGAATGGAAATGCTGGAAAGTATTCTAAAGTTAGGAGCGTTTCTTATATTTTGGTCATTACTCGGAATCTATCTGATTCCAAGTTTTCTTAAAAAGATTAAGCCATTTCTTAACGACGAAACCTTATTAATCATAGCATTAGGCTTCTGTTTAGGTATGGTTATGATTGCGGCTAAAGCGGGATTCTCCTCTGCGTTAGGAGCTTTTGTTATGGGATCGTTATTGGCTGAAACCATTGAGGCCGAGAAGATAGAAAAATTGGTAAAACCGGTAAAAGACCTGTTTGCGGCCATATTTTTTGTTTCTGTAGGCATGATGATACAACCGGATTTATTGATTGAATACCTTGTCCCAATCTGCATCTTAACCATATTGGTTATCATTGGGCAAATCTTTTTTGGGAGTCTTGGTGTCCTCTTGTCCGGACAGCCATTAAAGATAGCTCTACAATCAGGATTCTCTCTGACCCAAATAGGTGAATTTGCGTTTATTATCGCTTCATTGGGAGTTAGCTTAAAGGTAACAGACGATTATCTGTATCCTGTTATTGTCGCTGTATCAGTCGTTACAACATTTCTTACTCCTTATATGATTCGCATGGCGACCCCGGTCTATCAATTGATTGACAATTATTTGCCTTCATCTATAAAACTAATGTTGAACCGTTATTCTTCCGGATCCAACACGGTCAAACATAAAAGTACATGGAATAAGCTGTTGAAATCTATGTTACTAGATGTAATACTATATACAGTATTGACAATATTCAGTATTATCATATTTTTCACTTATGTAAATCCAATTATTCGCGAGAACATATTAGGCTTCAAAGGGGCTCTATTGAGCTTATCTATTATTTTGGCCATTATATTACCTTTTCTTTGGGCTATCATTATGAAGAAGAATCATTCTCCTGAATTCCTGAAATTATGGAATGATAGTAAATTCAACCGGGGACCATTGGTTTCTTTGATAGCGATAAAGCTGCTCCTTTGCGCAAGTATTCTAATGCCAGTCATAGTCCATATATTTAATGTAGCATCTGGTGTTGGATTTATTATCACCCTGTTGATATTGCTAATGATTATTTTATCCAAAAAACTGAAAAAGCGTTCTCTCTCGATCGAGAAAAGATTTATTGACAACTTCAACGGGAAAACAACGGACTCAAACATTGGAAGTCCTTTGACTGATAATATCTTGAAATCTTTGCCTTTCAATGATTTGCACTTGATGGATTTCGTTGTTGGCCAAGAATCCTCCATTGTCGGCCGGAGTTTGAAAGAGATCAACTTCCGTCAAAAATATGGAATAAATATCGTTTCCATCATTCGAGGTGAACGACAAATCAATATACCTAGAGGAGAGGAACGCCTTTATCCTTTTGATAAGATTATAATTGTTGGTACGGATGAGGAATTGGATCTTTTCCAGGAGATAATACAAAAACAGGACAAAGAATATAGAGATCAGTTGGCGCAAAGCTTTAATAATAATATCAAAATAGAGCAATTTAATATTGAACCAGACTCTCCGTTGATCGGGCGATCTATTCAACAGTCTGACATTCGGGATAAGAACGCTTGTCTGATCTTGGGTATTGAACGAGACGGAAAGTCAATGATGAATCCTCCATCCCAAACCGTATTCAAGGAAAACGACAACGTATGGGTTGCTGGAGAATATCGTCAAATTGTTCAATTGAGCGAAGGTTTAAGTTATAATTAAGTGTTTCAGCCAAAGTGTAAAATATATTTTTCATTAGGGAAGCCATCTCTTAAATTCTACATTTAAGACTTAGGGGATTAGGATATTAGGATATATTTGATAGCTTTGCGAAGAAATGGGGGGCGTGCCCCTTTCTCGAATAAATGATAACAATAAAAGTAAATGATAATGAATGAAAAAATGAATGCTACATTGGGCAACGCTTTTCCCAAGGAACGGATTCGTTATGCGATGCTTTCTTTCTTTTTAGCGCAAGGTCTTTGTTTCTCTAGTTGGGCTAGCCGTATTCCGGACGTGAAGGATATTTTTGAGGTGAATTACGCTTTCTATTGGGGCTTGGTCTTGTTCCTGATCCCGGTAGGTAAGTTTGTGGCGATACCGTTAGCGGGTTATTTGGTGTCGAAGTTGGGGAGTCGTATTATGGCGCAGGTCAGTGTGTTGGGGTATGCCTTGGCCTTATTCGCGATAGGTACGGCACATAATATTTATCTGCTGGGTGTTTATTTGTTCTGTTTTGGGGTGTTCTGGAATCTTTGCGATATATCCTTGAATACGCAAGGAATTGGTATCGAGCGACTCTATGGGCGTACGATTATGGCCTCATTTCATGGAGGTTGGAGTCTGGCGGCTTGTTTAGGGGCTTTGATCGGGTTTATCATGATCGTATCCGGTGTTACTCCGTTCTGGCATTTTACGTTGATTGCATTATTGATTGGAGTGACTGTTTTGGTAAGCCGGAAGTATTTGCAGGAAGACGTGGCGGTTGAGTCACCGGAGGAAGAGAAGGAAGCGGAGAAGAAAGAAGCTCCGGCATTGTTGAGCTTTATCCGTAAGCCGGAAATGCTGTTGATCCAGTTAGGTATCGTCGGACTGTTTGCCTTGGTGGTGGAAAGTGCGATGTTTGATTGGAGTGGACTTTACTTCGAATCGGTACTACAAGTTCCTAAATCCTTACAGATCGGTTTCTTAGTGTTCATGGTGATGATGACGGTAGGCCGTTTTCTTACGAACTCCGCCTATAGTGTTTTAGGAAAGCAGAAGGTGTTGCAATTGGCGGGTTTCTTTATTTTTGCCGGTTTCTTTATCTCAGCCATGTTGGGCGGTATGTTCGAATCGATGATGGTAAAGGTGATCGTGAATTCCTTAGGCTTTATGTTGGTAGGCTTGGGTATCTCGTGTATGGTGCCTACTATTTATAGCTTAGTGGGCGCTAAATCGAGAACTCCGGTGGGAATTGCCTTGACGATCCTTTCCAGTATCAGCTTTATCGGCTCGTTGATCGCACCTTTGTTGATCGGAGCGATCTCGCAGGCTTTCAATATGAAATACGCTTATATCGTGGTCGGCTTGTTAGGGCTTTGTATCTTGCTAATGACTACATTCTGCAAAGCATTCAAGAATAATTAAAGATAGAGACTTGAGAATTGAAAATTAGGAGAGAGCGAATAATTTTCAATTCTCAATTTTCAACTACTCAGGCATTCGTTGTTCCGCTGTCTCTAAACATCGCAACACATCTTCCTTAGTGCCGTTGAATGGGCCTATTCCTTCGATTTTCAATGTTGTCATAGCTGCCGCGAAACGTCCGGCTTCTTCTATGCTTGCGCCTTTGGCACGTTTATAGAGATATCCTGTCATATAAGTATCACCCGCTCCGGTAGCGTTTACGACTTCTTTCGGTATGTAAGCGGGGATTTTATGGAAAGTGGAACCGTCGTAAATGATAGATCCCATGCTTCCGAAAGTCAGCAATACCTCTTTCACGCCCCAATCGTAGATAACTTTTCCTGCGTTCACGGCATCGGTATATCCGGTTAACACCTCCATCTCATGTTCGTTAGCCTTGAGGAAGTGCACGTATTTAAGTACTTCTTTTTTCTCTGGCCAATCCACGGCAAATACATCCTTGTCTCTTACTTCCCGTAGATACCCTTGCGAGTCAATCGATACTAAGCCTTTCCCCGCTAAATACTTTACCACTTCCAAAGAGAAATCATCGGCAAGCAAACTACCAAGGTGGAAGATTTTAGAGTTGATGTTCTCCAGATATTCCACGGTGAAAGGATCTGCTTTCGCCAATACACGTTGCGTACGGTTATCTTGGTTCTCTCCATAAATATTCTCGAAATAAACGGTGTGCTTACTTGGCATCACGGCAACGTCGATACCTTCGGCTCGTAGTTCCTCCACCGTTTTCATCTCAGATTCAGCCAAGGCTGTCACTAGAGTATAGTCGATATCATCGAAATGTTTTATCGCATGCGAGAAATAAAAGGAGGTTCCTCCCGGCATATGGACGGTGTTCTTAGGCGTTACTACCTTATCCAAGGTGATGTGTCCTACGCAGCAAAGTTCGTGTGTATTCATTTTTTACTCAGTTTATTATAAAGCGACAAATTTATGAAAAAAGCTTTCAAATACATAGATTACTCTCTTTTTTGACCAATAAAAGCATGAAAGAGGCGTTTTGCCCTTGTGACTTTAGTTGCATCGGCATCAAGCTATAGTTTTAAGCTTATGGAACTAAAGTTACTTCATAGGTGAACAAAAGTTTCATTATTATAAGACTTGAAGGAATAAGGAATATCTGTTGATTGCTTGATAATTATATTATATATGTACGCTCGTACATATATAATATATGATAAAAGGGTAAATTCTATTGAAAATATAGTATATGCTATTGATCGTATGAAGATAGGTTTATAAAACGACTAGTTTAAACGATCGATTTTTCTAGTCATTTGCAAAGGTACGCGTTTCTTCGACACTTGCAACCCTTCAAGGTTAAAAAAATCACCCCTTATCCGCTTTCTTATCAATCAAATAGGCTATCCATCACGAAACAACCGATTCCATAAACAAACCTTCTCCTTTATCCCTTGAAAAACGCAAGATTTAGACGATCGTTTAGACTAGTCGTTTTGTACCCATTTAGGTGGGATGCATATATAAAGAGCTTTTAATTAACACTAGTATTAATATTAATTTTAGAATTATGAACAAAAAGTTTTCTACTCTTGTAGCGGGCTTGGCTTTATGTACTGCCTTTACCGCTAATGCGAAGGTTGAAAATGGCAAAGTTTACCAATTGACCAATGAGGATGGTAAATATTTGTCTGTCACAGAGTCTTATACAAAGACTGATAGTTTGATCTTGGCTGATGCTCCTACTGCGGATATCAAGAACACTGATTATCAAAAATCCTTATGGAAAGTAACTTATCGTTTTGTCTCTTTGGCGAATACTTGGGCGTACACATTGACGAATAGCGCTACAGGCAGAGTGTTGACATTGGATAAGCAAGCTGAGTGGAACTTCAAAAATGAGGGTGCGTTTATCGCTCCGGAGAATGTGACTGCCGTTACTTTATCTGCTCAGTTGGATAATAAGACAGTTGTTTCTATCATCGCTAAAGATGATGTGGAAGCTGAAAGAACAGATATTGTTACTTTGGAAAAGGGAACGGCTGTATCTGCATCTGCGATTAACTTTACAGTAGCAGCTCCAGCAAAGATAAACATGACTGCTGACTTGTTAAATAATAAGTATGGTTCTCCTTTCGCTTTGACTTTCGACAAAAATCTGGATGGAAATCCTTTGGCAGGCAAAGAGTTGTTCGCTACAGACATTGACGGTTTAGATGGTTATGTTACTTTGCAGGATAGAACTACCGGTAAGTATTTAGTTGTGGACTCTACTTCTTGGTCTTCTAATTTGTCTTCTGAGAAATTCTGGAAACTTACTGTAGACGCACAACCTAAAGATGAGGCTGCTGCTGCTGATAAGGCTACCGGTGTAACAGCTGGTACGATCCTAGAGAATGGTCGTGCGAAAGAGTTGTATGCTTTCAAGGTAGTTTTAGATCCTTCCGATAATAGCAAGATGATCCTTTATCCGTATGCTACTCCTGTATATAAAGGCGCAAATGATACGGAGAAGAAGTCAAAAATGTGTTATGACATGGAGGTTGCCGCTAATGGTGAGATGATCGCTTTTGGTAACTTCGCAGGTACAGAGAAATTGACAATCTGGACTAAGGATGCTGCTAAATGTACTTTCGCTGAGGTTAAGCTTCCGACTACATTGGATCCAGAGTATACTTACTTTGTTAAGGATATGAACAATGCGAAGTCTGATGAGGATCATTCCGCAAATAAGAACAAAGGAAAATACTATGTATTCTCTTTCTGTGAGAACGGTACAGTTCATGCTGGTGCTGTAACAGAAGTTCCTACTGCTTTATGGTATTTGACTGAGACTAATAATTTGGCTAATATGTGGAATACTAATAGTACTAGAGGTGGTGCTATTATCCGCGTAATAGATGATGCGAAGGCTATTTATTCTTTTGGAACAGATACAGTTCAATTGGTAAAAGGCCCGAAAGTGGAGGATGCTCAAGAGTTAGCTTATAAGAAAGTTTCTAAAGAAGATTTGGTTAATGGTGCATTGTCATTCCGTTTGAAATCTGATTTATTGGAGAACTTGTATGTAACTGTTAAAGATGGCAAATTGTATGTAGCTGCCGGTGAGTTGGCTTCTGCTTATAGATTTAAGGTAGAAGAGGTTGAATTAGATGAGGCAAATTCAACTGTAGCTGAGTCAAATGGAGTGAAAGTTTACAAGTATAATGTAACAGATCGTTTAGGTAAGGCTACTTTATGCTCTAAAAATGAAAATGGAACTGATTATTATTTAATGGGTGAGCCTGATGTAGAGAATAGTGTTTATCCTGTTACATTATCTTTCTTATCTACTGGTGTAGAGAATGAATATAAGTTGGTTTCTTATTCTGAATATACTGAAGAATATGGTTATTATGGTTCTGCAATCTCTGCTTTAGCTGGATCTGGAATGCTATATACAGCTAGCTGGTGCAACACTGAGAATACTACATTCGAGTTCGCAAAGAAGGATGCTCCTACATATGCTACTTTGAATATCGGTCACGTACAGATCACTTCTTATACAGAGGATGATAACAAGATGATCGCTAGCCAGAAAGATGGTTTCGCTGTATTGAAGGCAGAAGGACAGTCTATCTTGAAGAGCGATGTATATACGCATGATTCTTTGACTTTGTGGTTGGATACTGCTTGCTTGACTTTCGAAGAGACTATGCCTTTGTATTATCTTTCTACTAATGCATTTGCGGAAGAAGGTGTGAAAACTAGAAACTATTTGATGAATACATTGGATTCTGCAGAGGTTAAGGGTTATGCTTATGAGGCTGCTGGCGCTGAGGCTGTTCGTGCTGCATTTATCGCTGGTTCTGTATGCGGTATAGATTCTATCGCAATCAAGGGTGATACAATCAATGCGATGAACTTGAATCCGGCTGCTGTCGCATTTGAGGTCGCTGCTGAGTATAGCGATGAGGCTTACAAGATCCTTTCTGTTCAAGAATATTTGAATCCGGCTTATGATGAGGAAGCCGCTGAAGAGCAAGGTGAAGAGTATGATGTAGAGAAATATTTACCTCGTAATGCTTATTTGGCTCATTTGAACAATGTTGTTTATTGGACAACTGATCCTGAGCAAGCAGAAGTATTCAAGGTAATGACAACTAGCACTCCTACATCTAATGACAAGATCGCTGCTGAGTCTGCTATCTCTGTTATCGCTAACGATGGTACTGTAACAATCCAAGGTGCCGCTGGCAAGTCTGTTGTTATCTCTAACATCTTAGGTAAGGTGGTTGCTGAGACAGTTCTTTCATTTGATAACGCTACAATCGCTGTACCTGCCGGTATCGTAGCTGTAGCTGTAGAGGGTGAGGCTGCTGTTAAGGTGGTTGTTAAATAATTATTTTATTCGAAATGATACAGTAGAGGCGGGCACGTCCCGTCTCTATCTAAATATATTTAATTAAATAATTTCCACACAGCAAAGTATCCCGTGATGGGGGAACGTGTGGTTAATACTAAAGTAAAAAAGTTCTTCCGATAGTATTTCCGTGAGGAAGGAAACCGGATAAAAAATTGCTCCCGGCGATATTCGTATCGTCGGGACTTTTTTATGGTTCGGAAAGCTTTTATATAAATAAATGCGTATATTGCGGCAAGCTTATAATTTTAGAGTTTATGGAATATACCTTACTGATACTTCTATTACTGATCATGATTTGGATAAACTTGCGTAATAAGATATCCAAATCACAGGAGAAGACGGAGGAATTATCGAAAGAGATCGCTGCCTTGCGTAGACGTTTGGAGAATAGTTCGGAAGTTGCGGACGAGATAAAGGAACCGGAGCCTGAGATCTTGAAAGAGCCGGAAGTTTTCGTACAACCTGAACCTGTAAAGGCGATTGTCGAACCTGCGAGAAATCTTCAACCCCGGAAGGTGCGGAAGCCTGTCAATTATGAGAAATATATCGGTGAGAATTTATTCGGTAAAATCGGTATCCTGATACTCGTCTTGGGTATGGGTCTTTTCGTGAAGTATGCGATAGATAAGGAATGGATAAACGAGACCTTGCGTACGATCCTTGGCTTTGGGATGGGCGGATTACTTCTATTCGTGGCTTGGCGTTTGAAGGATTCCTATCGTACCTTTAGCTCTTTGCTGGCGGGAGGCGCTTTTGCGATCTTTTATGTAACGGTGGCGATCGCCTATCATTATTACGGGCTGTTCAGCCAAACGGTCGCTTTTATCTTGCTTGTATTGTTTACCGGGTTTATGTCGTCTTTATCTATACTCTATAATCGTAGGGAACTGGCGATTATCGCTTTGGTGGGTGGATTTATCGCTCCATTCTTAGTGGGCAGCGGGGATGGAAGTTATTGGGTGCTGTTTACCTATGTCATGATCTTGGACCTAGGGATGTTCGGGCTATCTATCTATAAGAAGTGGGGGGAATTGCCTGTAATTTGTTTTGCCTTGACTTGGATCGTCTTTGCGGGTTATACGTATGCTGCGGATCTGGATTTGATGGGAAGTGTCCAATTAACGCATTTACTTATTTTCTCTATCGCCTTCTATTTGATCTTCTTATTATCGGTCGCTTCCATCGTGCGAATCAATATCCGGGGGATCAATCAATATTTATTAGGAGTGATCGGATTGAACAATTTCGTATTCCTGTTCTTTGCCCTTTGTCTCCTGCAGAATATGGAGCTTGAGCGGAATTACAAAGGTCTGGTAACCCTTTTTGTTGCGGCTATTAACTTCGCTCTTTTCTTTTGGATCAAACGGAAAGGGGAACCTTTCACTTTCTTGATGCATACGTTATTGGGTATCGCTCTTACGTTCGTATCGGTGACGATCCCGATCCAACTGGAAGGGACCTTTATTACCTTGTTTTGGGCTTCAGAGGTAATGATTATTCTCTGGTTCTATAGTCGTTTCCGTCTGCGGGTTTACGAGATATTCGTTTGGGTACTTCCGGTCTTGACGCTGGGCTCTTACGGAATGGATGTCTTCCACGGATGTATGAAGGCTCGGTACGGAGATTCTTCCCTATTTATAAATGGCTTGTTCGCTACCGGTATTTTTACGGGGTTATCGTATTGGGTAGACGCTTGGTTGGTACGTCCGACAAGGATCTCGACGAAAGGGCCTCTCTTGACGGGATGTGTCGTATTATATATAGCCTTTGTTTTCGATTTCTATTCATATGTAGATCCTTCGATCGTGTCCTTTAGCTATATCGAGACATTTACGGTGGCGGTTTTATTTGCTGCGAATGTTTTATTAGGGAAAAGCTATTTGCCTGTGTCAAGAAATGCGGGGGGATATGGACTACTCTTGGGGCTATCTTTATCCCTGTTCGGAGGAATGTCTTTGTGGGTCGGGTATGATGATCTCTTTATTCCCCGGTTCCTGCTATGGGTTTCCTTGCTTTTAATCGGGGGGCATATTTTTGTCTTGGGACGGTACTATTATAAGGCATTCGACGCAAGAGAAAAGCGTACGCATGGGATGACCTTATATATTTGTTTGCTGTCTACGATATTACTGGCCGTGGGAACGAATAATTTGTTGAATCAGTTGGGCTTGCCGGATGAATTAAGCGCAGGTTTCTCTATCTCGTTGAGTCTTGCCGGTTTTATGCAAATGGCGGTGGGAATGCGATTGCATCTGAAAGTTGTCCGGATGATTAGTTTGGCCACCTTCTCGATCGTATTGCTAAAGTTGGTGATGGTGGATCTGTGGCTCTTGCCTACGATCGGGAAGGTGGTCGTCTTTATAATCTTGGGAGTTATCTTATTGATTCTCTCCTTCTTGTACCAGAAGTTGAAAACCGTCTTGTTCGATGATAGCTTATAGGATATCCGCTAGTTTCTCCAGCCCCATGCTATGAGAGCCTTTGATCAAGATATGATAGCCCTTTAACGGCTGTTTCCGAAGCTCTTCCACCATTGCCTCCGTGGTAGCGAAGGGGGAGAACTCTTTGCCTACCTTGGAGAAATGCTCGCCGCAGAGGAACACCTTGTCGAACTGGCCTTTCTTGATCTGTGCGACAACCTCCGCGTGTAATTCGTCGCTAGTTGGTCCAAGCTCGCGCATATCTCCAAGGATGATAGCTTTAGGCTGTACGGGCATGGTGATGAAATTGTCCAGAGCTACTTTCATGCTACTCGGATTTGCGTTGTAAGCATCGATAATCAATTCGTTATTATCGGTTTTCTTGAACTGAGAACGGTTATTGGTAGGCTCGTAAGCGGCGATAGCACGGCTGATACGCTCTGCCGGGATCTTGAAGAAGCGGCCTACGGCGACGGCGGCCAATACATTATCTAGGTTATAACTACCGATTATATGTGTTTCGACGGTATGCAACTTTCCTTGTTGCTTCCAATTGAACACTAAGAAAGGATCGCAACTGACTACCTGTCCGGATGCGAAAGCATCATCCCCGTTTCCATATGTGATTTGTTCGATGCCTTTGGCGATAGACTGAAGGTACTCGTTCTCTTTCTTGATAAATATCTTGCCTTTGGAGCGACGGATATAATCATATAACTCCCCTTTTGTCCGGATCACACCCTCGAAAGAACCGAAGCCTTCCAGATGGGCACGGCCTACGTTCGTGATGATGCCATAGTTAGGATGGACGATATCCACTAATTCCTTGATGTCTCCCGGATGGCTGGCGCCCATCTCGATAACCGCCATCTCATGGTCATGAGTCAATCGGAGCAAGGTCAAGGGAACGCCAATATGGTTATTGAAATTCCCTTCGGTATATAGTAAATTGAATTTCGTTGAGAGCACGGCGGCCAATAACTCTTTGGTCGTGGTCTTGCCATTTGTTCCGGTAATCCCGATGATCGGCAATCCCAGTACCTTGCGGTGATGGTGCGCTAATTGTTGCAAGGTCTTCAGCACGTTATCAACAAGGATCGTGCGTTCGCCTATATAATAATCGGGATTGTCTATGACGGCATAGACACAGCCGGATGCCAAGGCTTTCCCGGCATATTGATTTCCGTCGAATTTATCACCTTTTAAGGCGAAGAAGATAGAACCCTTCGGACAGTTCCGGCTATCTGTCGTTATTTGAGGGTTATGTATAAATAAATCATAGAGGTCGATAATACTCATGACTGTATCGCGTTAAATATTTATTCCTGTCTAATTCGGCGCAAATGTAGCAATTAAATAAAGAATGAAGAATCTAGAAGGAGATTTTAAGAGAGAAACCTGTATCTTTGCTGGAAATAAGGAAAGATCATGTTAGATAAAATGCTCAATATTAGAGGGACACTTACTTCTTTAGCGACACCGTTGGTGATGGGAATCTTGAATATTACCCCTGATTCTTTTTATGCGGGCAGCCGCAAACAGACCGAGACCGCTATCGAGGACCGTATCCGGGAAATCTTATCGGAGGGAGGGGACTGGATCGATATCGGTGGTTATTCATCCCGTCCGGATGCCGCTGAGGTTACCCCGGAGGAAGAGATGCGCCGTTTGGAGTTTGCCTTACATATATTAAATAAGCATTACCCGGATATCCCGGTGTCCGTAGATACGTTTCGTGCGGGGATTGCCCGTCGTTGCGTAGAGGAATATGGAGTGGCTGTCATTAACGATATCTCCGGCGGTGAGTTGGATGCGGATATGTTCCAAACGGTAGCGGATTTGAAGGTGCCTTATATCATGATGCATATGCGTGGAACCCCTCAAACTATGCAGAGGCATACTGATTACCCGGATATGATGGAGGAGATCATGCTGTACTTTTCCCGGAAGGTACGCCAGCTTCGGCTTTTAGGGGTGAATGATATCATCCTCGATCCCGGCTTTGGCTTTAGTAAGACGTTGGAGCAGAATTACCAATTGATGAGCCATTTAAAGGAGTTCTCTATTTTTGAGTTGCCTTTATTAGTTGGAGTCTCCCGTAAAAGCATGATTTATAAATTACTGGGTGGAACCCCTGCGGATAGCCTGAACGGAACGACTGTATTGAATACGTACGCTCTCTTGAACGGCGCTAATATCCTTCGTGTACATGATGTGCGGGAAGCAGTGGAAGCCATTCGCGTCATAGGTCAAATGACCAACAAATAATTTTCAATTTTCAACTTTCAATTCTCAATTAACTATGTGGATGCATTTCGGTATAAAAGACTTGATTGACGTATTGCTGGTGGCTTTCTTCCTGTACCAGACCTATAAGTTGATGAAAAGCTCGGGCACATTGGCTATATTCAGTGGGGTCGTATCATTCATCGTCGTATGGATCTTGATCTCGCAGGTATTGGAGATGCGGTTGATGGGGGCCATCTTGGATAAGTTTATTAGCGTAGGTTTCGTGGTTTTGGTAATCCTCTTCCAAGACGAGATCCGCCGTTTCCTGTTGGCGTTAGGTTCGCACCGGGGCTGGAAATTCCTAGGGAAACTTTTTTCCAAGCGAGGAGGCGATCCGGAGAAAGAAGGGAAGTTTGTCGCCCCTGTTGTCTTGGCCTGTATGAATATGGCCCGGAAAAAGACGGGTGCCTTGATCGTGATCCAGCAAGATATGGACTTGACTATCTATGAGCATACGGGCGAGATGTTCAACGCCGATGTAAATGCCCGCTTGATCGAGAACATCTTCTTTAAGAACAGCCCGTTGCATGATGGTGCCATGATCATAGCCGATAACCGGATCAAGGCGGCCGGTTGTATCTTGCCGGTCGCCCAGAACGCCACCCTTCCCAAGGATATGGGATTGCGCCATCGTTCCGGGTTGGGGATGTCATTGGAGACAGATGCGCTGGTTATTATTGTCTCGGAGGAGAGAGGAAAGATCTCCGTGGCCCATAAAGGCAAGCTAAGTGTGAATGTGACAGCGGAAGAACTGCAACAAATACTCTCTGGGGAGCGGGAAGTGACGAATTACTGTTAAAAGATCTGAAACTGGTATCTCTACCTGTAATTCTTTTGCCTATTTTGTAAACTCTATATTGCATTATGCCTAATTTTGTAGCCGGATTACGAGTACAATTATTAAATAATATAAAATATCTTCCGCTATGGATTTAATGCAAGACATTATTGCGCGCGCTAAAGCTGACAAGCAGCGTATCGTTCTTCCCGAAGGTACCGAGGAAAGAACTCTTAAAGCTGCCGACCGATTACTGGCCGACGGTGTAGCAGACATTATCTTAATTGGAAACCCCGCTGAGATCAAGGAGTTGGCGTCTGGTTTTGGGTTGAACCACATCGGTGAGGCAACCCTTGTCGATCCGAAAAATCACGAGAAGAAAGCCGCGTACGCAGACTTGCTTTTCCAACTTCGCCAAAAGAAGGGTATGACTTCCGAGAAGGCTGCGGTTTTAGTTGAAGATCCTTTGTTCTTGGCTTGTTTGATGATCAAGGCGGGTGACGCTGACGGCGAGATCGCCGGTGCTGAGAATACGACGGGTAATGTATTGCGTCCTGCTTTGCAAATTATCAAGACGGCTCCGGGCATGAAGTGTGTTTCCGGTGCGTTCCTTATGTTCACGAAGACTCCTCAATATGGGGATGATGGTATTTTGGTATTTGCCGATTGTGCGGTTATGCCAAACCCGAACGCGGAAGAGTTGGCTAGCATCGCCGCCGCTACGGCTCGTAATATCGTAGGCGTTGAGCCTCGTGTGGCTATGTTGAGCTTCTCTACGAAGGGTAGCGCTTCTCACGAGATGGTAGATAAGGTAGTGGAGGCTACTCGTTTGGCTAAGGAGATGGCTCCGGATTTGAAGATCGACGGAGAGTTGCAGGCCGATGCGGCTTTGGTTGAGGCTGTAGGTAGCAAGAAAGCTCCGGGTAGCGAGATCGCCGGTAAAGCGAATGTTTTGGTATTCCCGACTTTGGAGGTGGGTAATATCGCTTATAAGCTGGTTCAACGTTTGGGTGGCGCTGAGGCTGTCGGTCCGATCCTTCAAGGTATGGCTGCTCCGGTGAACGACTTGTCTCGCGGTTGCTCCGTAGACGATATTTATAAGATGGTAGCGATCGCTTGTAATCAATCCATCGGTTTGAAATCCGCAAAATAATATAATAATCCTAACGACTTAATAATATGAAGATTCTAGTATTGAACTGCGGTAGTAGTTCTATCAAATATAAGTTATTCGATATGACCTCCGGTGAGGTTATGGCTCAAGGCGGTATCGAGAAAATCGGTTTGCCGGGCGCGTTCTTGAAATTGACGGACAAGGATGGCAAGAAGGTGGTTATCGAGAGAGAGATCCCCGGCCATCAAGAAGGCATCGAGTTTATCCTGAGCGTGTTGACCGACGCTACTTATGGCTGCATCAAGGACTATAAGGAGATTGATGCCGTGGGCCATCGCGTGGTACATGGTGGCGAGGAGTTCGCTTCCAGTGTATTGATCAATCAGGATGTAATCAATAAGGTAATCGAGTGCTCTGATTTGGCT
>OAUF01000830.1_pt1 | contig 15504 bp, 13 predicted proteins | sample 1495111 | NCBI WGS metagenome assembly OAUF01 (sample SAMEA2580002, study PRJEB22360) | human gut metagenome | reverse complement strand
GGGGCGTTTGATATTGCCCGACAATTCTGACGATGGCCGAGCCGACGATCACGCCGTCGGAGATCGCGGCCATTTTCTGCGCCTGCAGGGGAGTGGAGATGCCGAAGCCGATCGCGACCGGGGTGTCCGTCACCCCGCGCACCAGAGCGGTGATTTCACCGATTCCGGACGAAAGCTCCGACCGGACTCCCGTGACGCCCAGAGACGATACGCAGTACAAAAAGCCCTCGGCCTCCTTTGCAATCTGCCGTACTCTGTCGCGGGAGGTGGGCGAAACGAACGAGATGAAATCCATGCCGTACCGCCTGCACACCGGCTCAAATTCCCCCTTCTCCTCGAACGGGACATCCGGCAGAATCAGACCGTCCATCCCGATTTCGGCGGCGGCTTTGAGAAAGCGCTCGGTGCCGTAGGAGAATACCACGTTCGCGTAGGTCATGAACACCAGCGGGACGCCGACCGTCTTGCGCACACGGCGCACCATCTGAAAGACGTCGTCCGTCGTCACGCCGTTTGACAGCGCGCGCAGGTTCGCCGCCTGAATCACGGGGCCCTCCGCCGTCGGGTCGGAGAAGGGAATCCCCAGCTCGATCACATCCGCGCCCGCTTCGGCGATGGACTGAATCAGCCGCTCCGTTGTTTCCAAATCCGGGTCGCCGCAGGTGAGAAACGCCACGAAGGCCTTTTCGCCTGAAAACGCTTCTTTTAGTCTGCTCATTCGCTCAGCTCCTCTCCTCTGTACCGCGCGATGGCCGCACAGTCCTTATCACCGCGGCCCGAAAGATTGACGACGATGATCTGATCCTTCGCCATCGCCGGCGCGAGCTTCATCGCATACGCGACGGCGTGCGCGCTTTCAATGGCGGGGATGACCCCCTCCGTTCGCGAGAGATACTCGAACGCCTCCACGGCCTCGTCGTCGGTAATTGACACGTATTCCGCGCGGCCAATGTCGTGCAGGTGTGCATGCTCCGGCCCAATACCCGGGTAATCGAGCCCGGCGGAAATCGAATAGACCGGCGCGATCTGTCCGTATTCATCCTGGCAGAAATACGATTTCATCCCGTGGAAAATTCCGAGCTTTCCGGTGGCGATCGTGGCCGCCGTTTCAAAGGAATCCACACCGCGCCCGGCGGCCTCGCAGCCGATCAGCCGCACGGAGGAATCCCCGATAAAGTGGTAAAACGCGCCGATTGCGTTGGAGCCGCCGCCCACACAGGCCAAAACCGCATCCGGCAGACGCCCCTCCTTTTGCAGAAGCTGCGCCTTGATCTCTTTGGAAATTACCGCCTGAAAATCGCGCACGATCGTGGGGAACGGGTGCGGGCCCATCACAGAGCCGAGCACATAGTGCGTGTCGGCGATCCGGCCCACCCATTCGCGCATCGTTTCCGAAACGGCGTCCTTGAGCGTCGCCGTGCCGCTTGTAACAGGATTCACCTTCGCCCCGAGCAGGCGCATTTTGTACACATTCAGCGCCTGGCGCTTTGTGTCCTCTTCGCCCATGAAGATCTCGCACTCCATGCCCATCAGCGCGGCGGCGGTGGCGGTGGCCACGCCGTGCTGGCCCGCGCCCGTTTCGGCGATCACGCGCGTTTTGCCCATTTTTTTCGCCAGCAGCGCCTGCCCCAGCACATTGTTGATCTTGTGTGCTCCCGTGTGGTTCAAATCCTCGCGCTTGAGGTAAATTTTCGCGCCGCCGAGGCGCTTTGTCATATTTTCCGCAAAGTACAGCAGAGAGGGGCGACCCGCGTAATTATTGAGCAGCTCCGTCAGCTCCGCGTTGAACTGCGGGTCGTCTCTATACGCATTGTAAGCCCGCTCCAGCTCAATGACGGCGGTCATCAGCGTTTCGGGAATATATTGGCCGCCGTGAACTCCGAACCTTCCGTTTCCCATTTTGCTCACTCCTTTTGGCCGGATCGCTCCGGCCGGTTTTGTGGCTTTTCTATATTTTCCTGCCCTGCGCCGTGCGCCGCGGCGACGGCGGCGAGAATTTTCTCACGGTCTTTTTGCCTCTCCGTTTCCACGCCGGAGCTGATATCCACCGCGTACGGCGCAAAGCGCGCGATCGCCTGCGGGATGTTCTGCGGTGTCAGGCCTCCCGCCAGAACAAACGGGCGGGTGATGCCCGAAATCAGCGACCAGTCGAAGGGTTCGCCGGTGCCGTAGCCGTTGTCGAGCAAAATCAGGTCGGCTGTGCTTTGCTGTGCCGCCGTCAAATCCTCCGGCGCGCGCACGCGAAACGCCCGCCAGATCGGCACACCGGGGAGCAGCGCCTTTAGCCCCCCGATATATTCCTCGCTTTCGCCGCCGTGCAGCTGAACAATTTGAATCACTCCCGCACGGCACAGCGATAGGATCTGCTCCCGCGGGGCGTTGACAAACACCCCCGCGACCGGTATGGAGGAATGAATCTTTTCTCTGAGCTGCGCGGCCTGCTGCACGGTTACCTTGCGGTGACTTTTTTCAAAGAACACGAAGCCCGCGTAATCCGGCATGGCCTGGTTGACGTATTCGGCGTCGCACGGGCGGAACAGCCCGCAGATTTTAATTCTCGTCATTGCGCGGCCCTCCTGAATTCCAAAAGCGCCGCGCGGCGGTCCGGCGCTCTCATCAGCGCCTCGCCCACCAGCACCGCGTCGGCCCCAGCCGCTTTCAGCCGGGCGATATCCTGTGCTCCCGCAACGCCGGATTCCGCGACGAACAGGGCGCTTGCCGGAATTTTCCCGCGCAGGCGGGCGGCGTTTTCAAAATCGACGGTGAAATTTTTCAGGTTGCGGTTATTTACGCCGATGATCTTTGCCCCGACCTCTATGGCAGATGCAATTTCCACTTCATCGTGTGCTTCCACCAGCGCGGAAAGCCCCAATGAATTACAAATTTCTAAATATCGGGCGATGGTTTTGGTATCGAGCAGCGCGCAGATGAGCAGCACTGCGTCCGCCCCCAGCACCTTGGCTTCGTAAAGCTGGTATTCGTCCACGGTAAAATCCTTGCGCAGCATGGGGGTCGAAACCGCGCCCCGGATCTCGCGAAAAATTTCATCCGACCCCAAAAACCACTTCGGCTCCGTCAGGCAGGAGATGCAGTCCGCCCCGGCGGCCTCGTAATCCCTTGCGATGGCGAGGTACGGGAATTCCTCTGAAATGATTCCCTTGGAGGGGGAGGCCTTTTTCACCTCGCAGATCAGGGACATTCCGTCCGCCCGCAGGGCCTTTGCAAATCTCAAATCGCCCTTGGGCAGACTCAGCGCCGCCTCGCGCAATTTCCCGGGTGAAACAAGCTCTTTGGCACGCGCCACGCGCCGGGCGGCAAAGGCCGCGATTTCCTCCAGAATCATGACGCGGCCTCTTCCTTCCGGTTCGATTCCAGAACGAACTCCCGCAGCTTTTCCATCGCCCTGCCGCTGTCGATTAGCTCCTCCGCCAAGCGGACGCCCTGCGCGAGCGAGGCGGCCCTGCCCGCAACATACAGCCCCGCGCCCGCGTTGAGCAGAACCGCGTCGCGTTTTGCGCCCTTTACGCCGTTCAGTATATCGAGCGTGATCTGCGCGTTCTCCTGCGGCGTACCGCCCACCAGCTCAGATTTCTCGCACGGGGTCAGGCCGAAATCCTGCGGGTGAATCACATAGGTGGTGAATTGATCTCCGTTGAATTCGCAGACAGTGGTCGGCGAGGACAGCGAAATTTCATCGAGCTTATCCTGCCCGTAGACCACCATGCCGCGCTGCACGCCCAGATTGTGCAGCACATGAGCCAGCGGCTCCACCATTTCTTCGGCGTACACGCCCAGCACCTGCAAATTCGCGTGGGCCGGGTTTGTCAGCGGGCCGAGGATGTTGAAAATGGTGCGGATGCCCAGCTCCTTGCGGACGGGGCCGACGTATTTCATGGAAGAATGGTACGCCTGCGCGAATAAAAAGCAAATGCCGACGCTTTGCAGCAGTGAAACGCACCGCTCGGGCGAAAGGCTGATGTTAACCCCCAGCGCCTCCAGGCAGTCCGCCGCGCCGCTGCGGGAGGACGCCGCGCGGTTGCCGTGCTTTGCCACCCGAACCCCGCCCGCCGCGATGACGAGGGAGGAGGTGGTGGAAATGTTGAAGGAATTCGAGCCGTCCCCGCCGGTGCCGACGATCTCGAGCAGGTCATCCGCGTACTCCACGGGCAAAGCGCGCGCGCGCATCCCGGCGGCGCAGGCGGTGATTTCCTCAATGGTTTCACCCTTGGCGGAGAGCGCCGCGAGGAACGCCGCGGTCTGCACCGGCGACGTGCCGCCGCTCATGATTTCATCCATGACGGCCAAAGCCTCGCCATAGGTCAGGTCTTTTCGGTCGATCAGCTTCGAGGTTGCTTCTTTAATCATGACAAACGCTCCTTTCACAGCGCAAGAAAATTCCGGATGATCTGCATGCCATTTTCAGTCAGAACGGATTCCGGGTGAAACTGTACTCCGTAAATCGGGAACTCACGGTGCATCACGGCCATTATTTCGCCGTCGTCGGTTTCGGCGGTAACGGCGAGGCACTCGGGCATGGTATCGTGCAGTGCGGCAAGCGAGTGGTAGCGCGCCGCTTTGATCTGTTTGGGAAGCCCCGAAAACAGCGGGCAATTTTCAGCGAGCGTCACCACTGACTGCTTGCCGTGCATCAGCTGCTTTGCGTGGGAGACCGTGGCCCCGTACGCCTCGCAGATCGCCTGATGCCCCAGGCACACGCCGAGCAGCGGGGTGCTTTGCCCGAGCTCCTTCGCGGCGGCGACGCAGATGCCGGCGTCCCCCGGGTAGCCCGGCCCCGGCGAGAGGATGATGTGCGAGGGGGCAAGCTCCCTCACCTCCGCCACCGAAAGCTCGTCGTTGCGCACAACGCGGATGTCGGGGTTATTCGTACCGACAAACTGGTATAGGTTATACGAAAAGCTGTCGTAGTTATCAATCAGCAGAATCATGCTCCAGCCCTCCCTGTGCGGCCTCCAGCGCGCCGACGACGGCCCGGGCCTTTTGAATGCATTCCCGGTACTCGTTCTCCGGCACGCTGTCGGCTACGATTCCGGCACCGGAGCGGACGAACACCTTGCCCTTCTTTTTGTAGGCGATGCGGATTGCAATGCAGGTGTCGAGATTCCCGGTAAAATCGAGGTAACCGATGGCCCCGCCGTAAATGCCGCGCTTGTTGTTCTCCAGCTCGTTGATGATCTCGCAGGCGCGGATTTTGGGCGCGCCGGACAGTGTGCCTGCGGGCAGGATCGAATCGATCGCGTCCGCCGCGTCGCGGTCTTTTCGGAGCGTTCCGCGCACGGTGGAGCCGATGTGCATCACGTGGGAAAAGCGTTCGATCCCCATGTACTGCTCCACCTGCACGCTGCCAAACTCGCTGATTCTGCCGATGTCGTTGCGCCCCAGATCGACCAGCATGTTGTGCTCGGCGCATTCCTTTTCATCCGCGAGAAGCTCCCGCTCCAGCCGTTTGTCCTCCTCCTCCGTTTTGCCGCGCGGGCGGGTGCCGGCCAGCGGGAAGGTGTGCAGCACGCCGTTTTGCAGGCGCACCAGCGTTTCGGGAGAGGCGCCGGCGATCTCGATATCGTCGCTCGAAAAATAGAACATATACGGCGAGGGGTTCACCGTGCGCAGAACGCGGTAGGTGTCGAGCAGGCTGCCCTCAAAGTCCGCTTCGAGCCGGTTTGAGAGCACCACCTGAAAAATGTCCCCTTCGCGGATGTACTCCTTCGCCCGCTTGACCATGGCGCAGTAGGCGGGCTCGTCGAACAGCGCGCGCACCGGCGAGGTCATGCGCCCGGGGGCCTCCTGCTTCGGCGCGCCGGTTAAAAGAAGCTCGCGAAGATTTTTCAGTTCCATCTCTGCCCGGCGGTACTCCGTTTCCATATGGTCGCACCGCGCGTTCACGATTAAAATAATCTTCTGCCGGAAGTGGTCGAACGCGATCACCTTGTCGAACAGCATCAAATCCACATCCTGAAAGCCCTCTTGGTCATCCGCATTCAGAACCAGTGACGGTTCAGCATACTTGATGTAATCGTAGGAGAAATACCCGACGAGCCCGCCGGTGAAGGGCGGCAGGTTTTCCATGCGCGGGCTGCGGTTATCCGTGAGTACCTGCCGGATGATCTCTTTGGGGTGCTTTGTCTCCATTGTGATGGAGGAACCGGCCCGCAGGGTGAGCACGCCGTCTGTGCAGGTCAGCTCCAGCGCGGGGTCGAACCCCAGGAACGTGTACCGGCCCCAAACGCGGCTGCTCTCCGCCGATTCGAGCAGGTAGCAGTGGCTGCTGACGTTTTTCAGCTTTCGCAGCGCTTCGATCGGGGTGATCCGGTCGGCATACAGCTCGCAGCTGATCGGGATGACTTTGAAATCGCCCGTCTGCGACAGCCGTTTCGCCTCTGAAAACGCGGGATTTGCCATGTTTCATCATGCCTTTCTGTCAGAATTTTCCGCCAGAGACGACAAAAAAGCCCGCCCCTGACAATTACTTTGTCAAGGACGAGCTGAAAGGCTCGCGGTGCCACCCTGATTCACGGTACAACGACCGTGCGCTTAGCGGGATACCAACATATCCCCGGCAACTAACGCATGCCTTCTCGTCGCAGAATACTCGGGTTCCCCCTTTGACTGCGCCCTCTGCGGTCCATTTGATGACTTGTTTTCTACCCGACTCTCAGCATCGCGGGCTCTCTGTAAGAGCATGATCACCGTTATCTCCGCATCAACGGTTTGGTTATCAAATTTTCACTTAACTTACCACAAAAATTCGGCCCTGTCAATAGTCCGTTTTACAGAAGAATAAAGATTTCTCTTTGGAACACAATATGCAAAACCCCGCTTTTTGCTCCGCGGGCGGTGTTTCGCCAACGCATTGACCAATCCGCGACAGAATCTGCGATCGATTCCCTGCAACTTTCACAAAGAAAACGAAAAACGGAAAAACACCAAATGCGGCGTATGAAAAAGCTAAAAATTTTGCGCAGCCTGCTGCCGCAGCTCCTTTTCTTTGATGCAGGCGATATATTCTTTTCCCCATACGCCCACGGCGTCCAGAACCGGCTCAAAATCCCGGCCGAGCTGGCTGAGCGAGTACTCTACCTTCGGCGGAATCTGGTCGTACACCGTGCGCTCGATCAGGCCGTTTTCCAGCATCATGCGAAGCTGCTTGGTCAGCGTGGCCTGCGTCAGGCGCGGCAGCGAGCGCTGCAGCTCGTTAAAGCGCATCGTTTTCATGCTCAGATGGTATAAAATCAGCAGCGTCCATTTCCCCGTGAGCAGCTTTTGCGCCGTCACATAAGGACAGATGCCAAATAAATCCTCGTCCATTTTATCAAGGCCCCCTTTCAGTATCCAGAAAGATACTTACAATACAAAATAATCGTACTTGAATTTTGTTTTGTACTATGCTTCAATAGTAGCAGGAAAGAAATCATAAGTCAATCATAAAGAAAACGGAGGCATGACTCATGCAGGAAGTATGCGAATTTTTGAAACAATGCGGCACGTATTATCTGGCTACCACCGAGGGCGACCAGCCGCGCGTGCGGCCTTTTGGCACGGCGGAGATTTTTGAGGGCAAGCTGTACATTCAGACCGGCAAGGTAAAGAATGTGTACCGCCAGATGAAAGAAAACCCCAAAATTGAAATCAGCGGCATGGCGGGCGGAAAATGGATTCGCCTTGCAGCGACCGCGGTTGAGGACGACCGCGCACAGGCAAGGCAGCACATGCTGGATGCATACCCCTCCCTGAAAAAAATGTACAGTGCCGACGACGGCAATACAGTGGTTTTCTACCTGGAAAACGCCACAGCCACCATTTGCTCCTTTACCGAGGAGCCGAAAGTGATTCAGTTCTAAGCGTTGTCTTTATCGTTCAATCAAAAACGGCGGGCCAAATTGAATTGGCCTGCCGTTTTTTGATAGGAACAATCCGGTAATCCTAAGCACAAGCCCGCTTGCCCGGTGCGAAAGCAGTACCGCCCCGCAGCCCCGGCCCTGCCTGTATCGACCCGCGGAACCCCCTCCTCTTTCCGTATTATTTCGACAAATTAGAATTCGTTTTGGGGCGTAGGTTCTATCACTTTTTCTCTTGACGCAGGATTCGATTTTGAATATAATGTTGTAGACACAACAGTTTTATGTCAAACAATTCACTTTGGAAAGGATATGCCCGATGAATCAAATGAAGGTCGGCAGGGAGCTTCGTTCCCTGAACAACATGATCCGGCGTTATTTTGAATTTTCATCTCACCGGAAGGAAATTGAAACCATTACCGGCAATAACGGCTGGATCATCAGCTTTGTCGCAGAACGGGCCGGCCGAGACATCTACCAGAAAGATATTGAGGACTATTTCACCATTACCCGTTCCACCGCTTCCCGGGTACTGAGCCTGATGGAGCAAAAGGGGCTGATTGAGCGGCAGGCCGTTGCGCAGGACGCACGCCTGAAAAAAATTGTGCTGACCCCAAAGGCGCTGGAAATTCGGGGACTGATGCTGGAGGATGCCAAAAAAATGGAGGCTACCCTCATCCAGGGCTTTACGGAGGAGGAAATCGAAACGCTGCTCTCATATCTGGAACGAATGAAAACCAACATAACCAATCTGCAGGAGGAGCAATAACAATCCATGATCAAAACACTTCTGTCCAGCGTGCGGGAATATAAAAAGGAATCAATTCTCGCACCGATATACGTTACCTTGGAATCCATCCTCGAAATCGTGATCCCGACCATCATGGCGTTTTTGATCGACAACGGAATCAACAAAAGGGATATGTCCTATGTGATCATAATGGGCCTTGTTCTGGTTTTGGCCGCGGCGGTTTCGCTGATTACGGGCATTCTGGCCGGGCGCAGCGCGGCCGTGGCCTCGGCGGGCTTTGCCAGAAACCTGCGCCATGATATGTTTTACAATGTGCAGAACTTTTCGTTTTCCAACATCGACAAGTTTTCTACCGCGAGCATCATCACCCGCCTGACCACCGATGTGAACAACGTGCAGAACGCGTTCCAGATGCTGGTGCGCCTGGCCGTGCGCGCACCCATGATGATCGTGTTCGCGCTCGTGTTCTCCTTCCGGATCGATGCGCGGCTGTCGCTGATCTTCCTTGCGACCATCCCGGTGCTCGGTTTGGGCACGTACCTGATCATGTCGCGCGTTCATCCGATTTTTGTGCGGGTGTTCCGCACCTATGACAAGCTCAACAACATCGTGCAGGAAAACCTGCACGGCATCCGCGTGGTCAAGTCCTATATCCGCGAGGATTTTGAAGAGAAGAAGTTCGCAGACGTTTCGCAAACGATTTTTAACGACTTTACCGTCGCGGAAAAGCGGCTGGCCTTTACCATGCCGCTGATGCAGTTGTGTCTTTACGGCAGCATGCTGCTGCTTTCGTGGTTCGGCGCAAGGGAAATCATCGCCAGCGGAAACAACGCGGTGATCGGCCTTTCCACCGGCGAGCTGACCAGCCTGATTACCTACGCCATGCAGATTTTGATGAGCCTGATGATGCTCTCGATGGTATTCGTCATGATCATCATTTCCCGCGCATCCGCAGAGCGCATCGTGGAAGTCATAACGGAGGAAAGCGATCTGAAAAATCCGGAAAACCCTGTCACCTCGGTGCCGAACGGCTCCGTTACCTTTGAGAACGTCACCTTCTCTTATGCGCGGCAGACCGATAAGCCGGTACTCGACGGCATCACGTTTTCCATCGCGTCCGGCCAAACCGTCGGCATCATCGGCGGAACGGGTTCGTCCAAATCGAGCCTGGTGCAGCTGATTCCCCGCCTGTACGACCCGGTGAGCGGCATCGTGACCGTCGGCGGAACCGACGTAAAAGAGTACGACCTGGAAGCACTGCGCAAAGAGGTGGCCATGGTGCTGCAAAAGAACGTGCTGTTCTCCGGCACGATCAAAGAAAACCTGCGCTGGGGCAACGAAAACGCCACGGACGAGGAAATCATTCGCGCCTGTCAGCTCGCGCAGGCCGACGGCTTTATCCGCGAGTTCCCGGACGGATACGACACGCATATTGAGCAGGGCGGCTCGAACGTTTCCGGCGGTCAGCGCCAGCGCCTGTGTATTGCGCGCGCATTGCTGGGGCGGCCCAAAATTCTGATTCTGGACGACTCCACCAGCGCCGTCGACACCAAAACCGACAGCCTGATCCGCCAGGCGTTCCGGGAGAATATCCCGAACACCACCAAAATCATCATCGCGCAGCGCGTTTCCTCCGTGCAGGACGCTGATAAGATCATCGTGTTGGACGACGGCCGCATCAACGCGATCGGCACGCACGAACAGCTGCTCGAAACCTGCGCGATTTACCGCGAGGTTTATGAATCTCAGAACAAGGGGGGAACCCTTCATGAATAACCAATCCGCCGCCAAAGCAGGCAGAAGGCCGGCCGGGCACCCGCCGATGCAGCGCTTTAAGCCCGGCACCATCAAGCGCCTGCTCTCTTATATGTCGGAATACCGGTTTCGGCTGATTCTCGTCGGCATCTGCCTTCTGATCAGCGCCGCCGCCAGTGCGGCCTCCGCGCTGTTTTTGCAGACTTTGATCGACCAATATATTGTTCCGCTGCTGGGGCAGGCCAACCCGGACTTTTCCGGCCTGTTCCGCGCGGTGCTCTCCATCGGCTGCGTGTATCTGATCGGCATCTGTTCCACCCTGTTCTATAACTGGGTGATGGTCGTTGTGGAGCAGGGCACGCTGAAAAAAATCCGCGACAGCATGTTTACCCACATGCAGAGCCTGCCAATCCGCTATTTCGACACTCACCCCTTCGGCGATGTGATGAGCCGCTACACAAACGACACCGACACGCTGCGCCAGGCGATTTCGCAGAGCTTTCCGCAGATGCTTTCTTCCGTCGTTTCGGTCGCCGCAGCGTTTTTCTCCATGCTGTACCTCAGCGTGGGCCTCACCGCGTTTGTCGCCGCGTTCGCCGTTGTTCTGCTCAAGGTGATCAAAACTCTGGTCGGGCGCAGCGGTACGTTCTTTGTCAAGCAGCAACAGGCGCTGGGCAACGTGAACGGCTACATTGAAGAAATGATCAACGGACAGAAGGTCGTCAAGGTATTCTGCCACGAGGACAAGGCGAAAGAGGAATTCGACCTGAAAAACGACGAGCTGCGCTACTGTGCAACCGAAGCGAACAAATACGGCAATATCACCATGCCCGTGGTGGGCAACATGGGCTACATGCTCTATGTGCTGCTGGCGGTAATCGGCGGCGCGGCGGGAATCGCAGGCCTGCCGAACCTGAGCCTGACCGGGATGAACGTGCTCACAATCGGCACCATCGTATCGTTTCTGACCCTTTCCCGCAGCTTTATCAACCCCATCGGCCAGATCTCGATGCAGTTCAACATGGTCATTATGGCGCTGGCCGGCGCCTCCCGCATTTTTGAGCTGATGGACGAGGAAAGCGAGCAGGACGACGGGTATGTTACGCTTGTGAATGCCTGCGTCACCGACGGAGAGGTGACCGAATGCAGCGAGCGCACCGAAATGTGGGCCTGGAAGTATCCGCACAGCGACGGCAGCATCACCTACACACCTCTGCACGGCGATATCCGCTTTTATGATGTGGATTTTGAATACGAAGAGGGCAAGCCGGTGCTGCACAACATCACCCTGTACGCGGAGCCCGGCCAGAAGGTGGCGTTTGTTGGAGCGACCGGCGCCGGGAAAACGACGATCACGAACCTCATCAACCGCTTTTACGATATTGCCGACGGAAAAATCCGGTATGACGGCATCAACATCAACAAGATTAAAAAGGCGGATCTGCGCCGCTCTCTCGGCATTGTTCTGCAGGACGTCAACCTGTTTACCGGAACCGTGATGGAGAATATCCGTTACGGCAAGCTCGATGCGACGGATGAGGAATGCATCGCAGCCGCGAAGCTCGCGAACGCAGACGGCTTTATCCGGATGCTGCCGAAGGGCTACCAGACCGTGCTGGAAAGCGACGGCAGCGGCCTTTCGCAGGGGCAACGGCAGCTGATCTCGATTGCGCGCGCCGCGGTGGCCGACCCGCCCGTGATGATTCTGGACGAAGCGACCTCCTCCATCGACACCCGAACCGAGGCCATTGTGCAGAAGGGCATGGACGCTCTGATGAAGGGCCGCACGGTGTTCGTGATCGCCCACCGTCTCTCCACCGTTCAGAACGCCGACGTGATCATGGTTCTGGAGCACGGCCGCATCATTGAGCGTGGCAGCCACGACCAGCTGATCGCCGAGCGCGGCAAGTATTATCAGCTTTACACCGGCGCGTTTGAGCTGGAATAAAGGATAAACACGAATAAAAAACGCAGGGCCTCTTTCTTCTCAAAGAGCCCTGCGCTTTATTTTTGGGATTGGAATCGTCGTTTTACAGGTGCCGCAGATACCAGCTCAGCAGGCAGCCCGCAGCGAGCACAAAAAAGGAAACGACCAGAACCGTGACATATGTTTTGCGCCAGAGCACCAGATAGGCGATCCATTCCCGAATAAAGGCATTGAGCGCAAAATACAGCTTTGTGCGCGAACCGCGCCCATCGCAGGGGATTCCCAAATGCTTGGCCAAAAGCAGCGCGCGGAACACATGGTAGCGGTTTGTGACCACCAGCAGGTTGCCGGTATCGCCCTGTGCGTCCCGCTGAATCAACCGGTAAGAAAGCTGCAGGTTTTCTCTGGTGTTTACCGACTGAGCCTCCACCAGAATATCCTCCTCCGGAACGCCTTTCTCAACGGCGTAGCGCTTCATCGCCTCTCCCTCCGGGAGTACCTCGCCGCTCCCCTTTCCTCCGGAAAACACCAGCCGTGCTCCGGGATTCTGGCGGTACGCCTCCATCCCCTTCTGAATCCGGCCCGCCAGAAGCGGCGTTACCTCGGCGCCGTTCATCAGCCCGCAGCCCAGCACAATGATATACCGGTATCTTTTCCGGCGGTTTCGGAGCAAATTCAAAAAGCTGCTGACCGTATACAGCGCGAAAATCGAAAGAGTAATGAAAAATACGTACGAAAGATACGCGTACAGAAAATTCCACAGATCATTCTTTTTCATATCGCTCAGCATGGGCCAACCCACCAGATATGCAATATAGCACACCCCAAACCCGAGCGAAAGCAGATGCGAAAGAGAAAAGCCCTCCCTGCGAATCAGCTGAATGCCGGAAATCAGCAAAGTGGTAATCAGCGCGAACGGGAACAGCAAAACCGCCGCAAAAAACGCAACCACGCCCACTACAAGCACGCCTTGCGCCAACGGGTTCTCCCAGATCAGCAAAATGACGGCGCACAGCCCCAATACCGGCAGCAGCGCCGCCAGAAAGGAAACTCCGAGCCAAAGGCTTCTCTTCTCCTTTCGGTACTGCCGCACAAACCATGCCGTTCCCGCAGCGGCAGCCAGCAAAATCGGGAACAGAAAAATCAGTTTGGTATTCATAAAAATCTTCCCATCCGGCGGCTCAAGGTGCACCGCCTAACCTGGAATCGCAGCGGCCAACACGGTGCGCCGCCGCGGCAAAAGTCTTAATAATACAGGATTCCCATTCGATTTCCTATTTCACCGGCTATTCGGAAAAACGGCCGAAATGGTCGCTGCTCTGCTCGTACACATGAATGGAATCCCGCTTCTTTTTCGCCTCGTACAGCGCATCGTCCGCATTGAGGAAAAGACGCACCGCATCCATAGGAAAAGAATAGGACGCCAGACCAAAGCTGGCCGTCAGCTTGAATTCCGGGTGGCCGGGAAACAGCATTTCATCGAGCTCCGCCTGAATCTTTTTGCAGGTGTTCGCCGCTTCCGCCATACTGACGCCGCAGAACAGCAGGCAGAATTCATCCCCGCCGTAGCGAAACGGCGTGGAGGGCCCGCAGTTTTCGCGAAGCACCTCCGCAAAGCTGATCAGAACATTGTCGCCCACACGGTGCCCCCAGCAGTCGTTGATCTGCTTAAAATGGTCAATGTCCACCACAGCCAGAATATAGTCCTTATCCCCCGCGCTGTCCTCCATATCCTTAAATGCGTTGTACAGCGCTTTGCGGTTAAAAATACCCGTCATATCATCGGTGCGCACGCTCTCCCAAAGCTGGTAGCGCTCCACCGAATTTTGAATACTGATCTGATTGCGCTTCTTTTCAAAACGAATCGTCACCATACACACGGCCGAAAATGCCAGCAGAACAAAAAGGGCGGTTAAAATATTACACATCCGTGAGGAATCTGAAAGAGCGTTGACCTTATCCGGATCCCATTGCGTAAAAAATTCGGAAAATAAAAAGCAAAGCACTCCCGCAACCGCCGTGACCGCCGTGACGCGGTAGCGGGCATAAATAATGGTAAGCATCGCGGCGCCGGCAAAAGTGTAGTACATAGCCGGGAAAACGCTGTGCGCCGTATACAGAATAAACGAAACCGCGACATGCGTCAGCGACACCACATAGATCTTCTTGAGCTGCGAGATGTTTGCCGACCTCACCACCGCTGTCTCCAGCAGAATGAAAGCGAGGTTTGCCGCACTGGGCGCCACCACATACTTGCAGACATAGCGCTGCACGGAAATCGAAATCAGATCGTAATGGTACAGCAGGGCGCCCGCCGCACATTCACAGAGCACTGCAGCCACCACAAGGGCCAAAGAAATCTGGTAGTGCAGCAAAAGCCAGTCGTGATCCACCTTTGCGTATTCTTTTTTGATTTCCTCCAGATTCTGCCTTTCCTGCTTTTCTTCCTGCCCATACGGCAGAAAACGTGTTCCCACTTTGTTCCCTCCCGGCCAGGCCCTGAAACCGCAAGCTCTCATCGGAACATGCGGTTCAGCAGCCCGTGCTGCGTTTTTGGAAGGCTATTTTCAGATTCGGCTGCCGCCCGACGGAGCTGTGCACACTGTCTTTCCTGCGCGAATTGCACTCACCGGTGCAAAGCCAGATTCAAAGCCCGCTCTGCGTTGTGCAGCGGCAAAAAATGCGAATTCTTTCTTTGCTAAGGGAAATAGAACCGACTTTATTATACCCATTATTTTCCAGACTTTCAACAGCAAATCAAGGTTAGCCCTTACTTTCATCAATCTTTAAAATAAAAATCAATCAGGCGGGATGTGAGAGCACCGGCGCGTGCCGGCCTACACTCCGCACAGCTTTCGCGCTGCCTGTTCCCGAAAAAGCCGGTTGGGGGTGCTCCTTTTGAAGCACCCCCAACGGCTTTGCAATATCTCCATTTTCATACCGCGGCATCGCGCCGCTGAGGAGTCGGGCCCTTCATGGCGAAATCCCCAGTACCCGGTGCACTTCTTTCTGCACCTCGAAAATTCTCTTCTCCGTAAACTCGGGGTAGTCTCGAAACCACTTCATATTCAGCGGGGACGGGTGCGGCAGTACATAGGCAGGCTTGCCGTTGATTTGTCTGTTCTCAAACGCCAAAGAGGTCATTTTCTCCCGCGGGAAGAAACATGCTGCCGCAACTCCGCCGATGATGATATAGATCTCGTTGTCGACGAGCTCCA
>OAUF01000829.1_pt1 | contig 15507 bp, 11 predicted proteins | sample 1495111 | NCBI WGS metagenome assembly OAUF01 (sample SAMEA2580002, study PRJEB22360) | human gut metagenome | reverse complement strand
AAACCCGAATGCCCCAGCCATTCCTGAATCTGCTTCATGGGGACATTATTCGCTAATAGCAACGATGCACAAGAATGCCGTAAATCATGGAAACGAATGTGCGGCATTTCAAGATGACGGATAAGCTGACCGAAGTTAGCTGACCTTCTATCACGTCGGTACGGAGAACCGTCCGGCTTTGCGATAAACAATTTGTTGTCATAGTATTCCCCGCCGCCCGCAGTAATCAAATCCTTTTGCCTTTCAAGCAAATCGAACTGCCGCAGGAAATACGGCAGCGTTTCTTCTGTAATAGGCAAAATACGGTCGTTGGATTTGGTCGGTGCCATTTCTGTTATGATTTTCGCACCGGGCGGTACTTTGAAAGGCATTTGCTCGACAACGCCAAACTTCATTTTTTCAAGGTCAATGTTTGTTGTTCGCAGCCCGATAATCTCACTCGTACGCAGTCCGTACATACGGGATGTGATGAAAAAACATATACCCTGTCGCCAAGGGAGCAGTGCGCTCTCTTGATGGTATGAGGTATGTGTCATCATGGGCTCTGCAGTGAACTTTTCACTCTAAGAATTTCTCTAAACACAGAGAAAAGAGATTATTACAAAACAACATGTGGTTTTTAGTATTGTCTAGTAGATAAATAGCATGAATTGTGATATAGTATCAATAGTTAGATGCCGCTAACCAAAGCTTGAATTTGGCAAGAAAGGAGCTTGTTCATGGGAAAAGAATTTCACATCAATTCAAGAAACGGGTATAGTGCCATGCTGGAACAATATAAAACCATGCATGAACAAATTGGGAATGCTCGTTTTTTGCCTAACCATGCTATGAATAAAGGTATTGTTTATGACATAAAGCCTGAGTATGGTAAGGGAACAATACAAATATATAATTTGCTTGGCAATGTAATGTTGCTTGTGTATGACTTTGTGTTTTCTGAGGATATCATAACGGTGTTTGATTTAACAGAGGATTATTTTGAAATAGAATATTGTATCGATGGATGGATGTATATTGAAGAAGAAAATGTAGGTGATACCTGCTTTGGCCCCAATCATTTGTCTCTTTCCCTGTCACAGGATATGAAAGGAACAATAAAGCGATGCGCTGAACAGAAATATCAAGGCGTTTCAATCACGGCGAATAAACACGACTTATCATCTTATTTCGGAAGTGCTGGAATAAGAGTATGGCATGATACGATAGAAAATTTAGGAGAACAGCTTCGTTCGGAATATTACCTTGGCTTCTATACGCCCCCAGAGATAGCCAATATTTTTCTACAAATATTTAACTGCCGACTTCCTGTGAAATCACGCACCTTGTTTTATGAAAGTAAGGTTATGGAAGTATTATCGTTAATTGTTTCAAATGAAGTGATTAAGCATGAGGGATGTGATGTAGTAGCACTAAGCCCATACGAATTACAAAAAATTAAAGAAATTCCACAAATGTTGTTGGAGCAGCCGTTTGAATTGCCAAACCTTCTTTCATTAGCAGAAAAGCTAGTCATCAATCCCAAAAAACTGACGAAGGGCTTCAAACTAGTATATGGAGATACCATTTTCAGCTATCGCAGAAAACTTGCATTAATCCGTGCTGCATCAATGCTGTTAAATACAGATCATACAATCAACGAAATCGCTTATGATAGCGGCTATTCCAATCCCAGCAATTTCTGTGCAGCATTTAAGAAACAATATGGTGTTACTCCACTCAAATACAGAGAATCCTCTCTGCTAAGAAATGCCGAATAAAACTAAAATATATCATCTTAACCACAGGTTTAGGCCTGTGGTTTTTTGATTTAACATGAGCTTTCCTCAACATAATTGGGCAGTGCAAGCAGTATAGTCTCAAAGACAATATGCGGTACAATATGTTATGCGTTCATAGTTCAGCGCATTTAATGAACAAGGTTAGCTAACTCTAACTTAGTTCAACATAGGAGGATTATACATGTTTAAAAAAATATCTGTTTTATTGGCAATCGTCCTTTGCTTTTCCGCATTGACTGCTTGCTCACAAAAGAACCCAACTCAAAATATAGTATCTAATTCGTCTTCTGATAGTGGAGAAAGCACCTCCCAGCAGAACAAGCATTATCCGTTGACCTTATCAATTTATGATGACAAAGGGAATGAAATGGAGCAGACCATTGAAAAAAAGCCGCAGCGCATTGTTGTCATTGGACAAGGTTTTGCAGAGTGGATGATTGGACTAGGAGAAGAAAAGCGAATTGTGGGATTGGCTTATCTGGACAAATCATTCTCCGAATATGAAGATCAAATCAAAAGTCTGCCAATCATTACGGATATGTGGCCATCAAAAGAATCTATATTAGAACTCCAACCGGATTTGATTATTTCAATGTCTTCTGCATTTCAGAAGGATCGTCTCGGGGATATTTCTTTTTGGAATGAACGAGGAATTCCGGTACTAGCAGGTATTAATTATACCATTGGCCGTACAATGGACGGCTTTTTTGATGATATCAACAATTTAGGAAAGGTACTCAATATTGAAGAAAAGACCAATGCTTTTGTGAAAGAACAAAAAGAGAAAATCAGTGAAATTCAGACTAAGGCAGCGCAGGCGAACGACAAACCTAAGATTTTACTGCTTGGAACCAGTGGAGATACAACGTATTACTATGGCCCATCTCTTTGCCTCATAGACGAAATGATTGAAGGTGCAGGTGGTGAGTACATTAAGGTATCAGAAGAAACATATGTGGATATGTCTGAGGAATCTATTTTATCGGTTAATCCTGACAAGATTATTATTACCGGATTCCAAAAATCCGATAGTGAAGCATTGATTAACAAATATCTCCTGAATCCAAAGCTAAAAAATGCAACTGCAATTAAGACTGGAAACGTAAAGGTCGTTGAATATACTACTGCTGTTCGGGGAAGTCTTGGCCTCTCAGAGCTGTATATGGATGTGGCTGAATTTATTCACCCTGAATTATTTAAGGGAGAATAAGCATGAGTCCATCACATAACAGTAAGCAAAAACAGATTCCCCAAAAAGGTCAGGGGATTGCACCAAAACGCTCTGTATTCTCAATCATCTTTATTCTTTTGATTTCTGCTGTAGTTATATCCGTAATACTTTCAGTTTCTATCGGACAAGTATCCATTCCATTTCATCAGTCTTTTCAAATACTGGTCAATCATATAACAGATGGAAAGTTTGGAAGTATAGGTCAAATTTCAGACGGTATGTATACAGATATTATTTGGCAGATTCGTTTTCCTAGGGTCTTGCTGGCAATGGTTATGGGGGCAGGGCTTGCGCTTTGCGGAACAGTTATGCAGGCTTCCGTACAAAATCCTTTGGCAGACCCTTATATTTTGGGGATTTCGTCCGGTGCCGCTTTGGGAGCAACCTTTTCGATTATGCTTGGTTTTAGTGTGGGAGGGCTGCTTGGGGAGCTCGGTGTTGCATCGTGGGCTTTTATCGGTGCGCTTGGAGCAGCCGCATTGGTTTTGGGTCTTGCCAGTATCGGTGGGAAAACATCTTCGGTCAAACTGGTTTTAGCTGGAACGGTAATTAACGCCCTCTGCAATGCATTTTCAAATTTTATCATCTATTTTGCGAAAAATTCAGATGGAATACGCTCCGTGTCCTTCTGGACTATGGGCAGCTTAGCATCGGCTGAATGGAGTACATTGCCGCTTATATCAGCGGTTGTCATTGCAGCGATTACATTTTTCCTGTTTCAGTCCAGAGTGATGAACACAATGCTGATGGGAGAAGAAACTGCAATTACTTTGGGAGTGAATCTGAATTTTTACAGGCGCTTGTATATGATCTTATCCTCTGTGGTAACAGGTGTTCTAGTGTCTACCTGTGGAATTATCGGGTTTGTAGGTCTTATTGTTCCACACATTGTGCGAAGTGCTGTAGGTTCCGACCATAAGCGTCTCATACCAACATCAATCCTGTTCGGCTCCTTATTTATGATATGGACAGATATTTTTGCACGCACAATTGTCCCTAACGGGGAACTTCCAGTTGGAATCGTAACCTCCCTGCTCGGTGCACCGGTATTCATGTACATGTTGATTAAGAAAAGCTACGGGTTTGGAGGGAGATAATTTGAATTTAAATGCGGAACACATATCGGTATCCTTAACAGGTGCTGACATTGTAAAAGATATCAGTATTAGAGTCGAAAATAAACAGTTTGTAGGAATTATAGGGCCGAATGGATGCGGAAAGTCCACTTTGCTGAAAAGTATATACAAAGTCATCAAACCTCAAAAAGGAACTGTATTTTTAGGGGATAAAGATGTCTTAAAATCATCTGCCCGCATTGTTTCAAAAGAGATGGGAGTTGTAGGACAATTCAACGATTTAAGCTTTGATTTTACAGTCCGGGAGATGGTAATGATGGGGCGTACTCCCCACAAGCAGCTTATGGAAGCTGATAATACGCAGGACTACAAAATTGTTGCGGATGCTTTAGAACGGGTGGATTTAACAGAGTATGCGAATAGAAGCTATTTGACTTTATCCGGCGGGGAAAAACAAAGGGTAATACTGGCACGTGCAATTGCACAAGAGCCTAAATTCTTGGTTTTGGACGAGCCGACAAATCATTTAGATATTAAGTACCAAATTCAGATTTTAACAGTTGTAAAGTCGCTAAACATTGGAGTTCTTGCCGCTCTGCATGATCTTCCTATGGCTGCTGTTTACTGCGATATGCTCTATGTAATAAAAGACGGAAAAATAATTGCCTCCGGAAGTCCGAAAGAAGTTTTGACAAAAAAATTGATAAGACAAGTTTATGAAATAGATTGCGAAATATACACCAATCCAATTACTGGAAATTTAGCAATTGCATACCTGCCCTTATACTCATAGGAGGGATGACTAATGGAATTAGACATGACGAAGGGAGAACCTTCTCGCATTATACTAAAATTTTTTATTCCTTTATTTATCGGAGATGTGTTTCAGCAATTCTATAGCATCATTGATGCAATTGTCATAGGGAAATTTGTGGGTACAGCTGCGTTTGCAGCAGTTGGATCTTCAAGTGCTGTAACTGTTTTTATAACTTCTATCTTGTTAGGTCTTGCTATGGGCGCTTCGGCAATTTTTTCTCAGCTCTATGGTGCAAAGCAATACGATGAACTGAAAAAAACAATTTCTACCGCGCTTATATTTTTATTTTGTGTAAGCGTGCTAATCACGGTTGTAACATCAGTATTTTTGCCGCAGATTATTTCCCTTTATCAAATGCCAAAAGAAACTGCTGTTTATGCTTCTGATTATTTAAAGTATGTTTTTGGGGGCTTTGTTTTTGTCGGTATGTATAATGCCTTTGCTTTTTTGTTACGGGCATTTGGAGACTCTAAAACGCCGTTATATTTTTTAGTTGCCTCATGCATATCAAATCTTCTCTTAGACCTGCTCTTTGTAGCTGTGTTTCGTATGGGAACTGCTGGCGCAGCAATTGCCACGCTTCTTACACAGGGGTTTGCCGCCGTAGGCTGTGGCATTTATACTATAAAGCGAATGGGATTCTTGCAATTTAAAAGGAAAGAATTTGTATTCAACACCTCTGCATTTCAAAATATTGCCGTTTATTCCGTGTTGACAGCACTGCAACAGTCTATTTCAAGCTTTGGAATGATGCTTATTCAGGGGTTGGTGAATACATTTGGCACAACTGTTATGGCTGCATTTGCAGCAGATTCTAAAATAGATTCTGTTGCAAATACCCCTTTGCAAGATTTGGGCAATGCTTTTTCAACCTATACTGCTCAAAATAAAGGAGCAGGAGAAACTAAAAGAATTCGAGAAGGGTTCCGTGTAACTTCTAGGATAATTATAGTGCTGTCAGCAATAATCAGCATAGTTGCATTTGTTTTCGCACCAAACCTAATAACACTTTTCGTAAGTAAAGATGCTACTGAGGTAATCGCTGTTGGCATTGGTTATCTTAGAATTGTTTCCGTATTTTATGTATTGCTTGGTTTTATCGTTATGTTTTATGGATTTTTCAGAGGACTCGGAGAGATTAAAATATCAATTTTAATGACCATAGTGTCACAAGGCTTAAGATTACTGTTAGCTTATTCATTCGCACCAATAAAAGGGTTTTCGGGTGTTTGTTGGGCTATTGTGATTGGATGGTTTTTGTCAGATTTATTGGGATTTTACATGTACAAGAAGGTCATGGCGAAAAAATCTTGTTGACGTAAGTAGCTTCTAAATATAAAAAACGTTGAGTTTGGCGTGAGAATTTTCATGCTCAAACGACTCGGCCCTCCAAGCTTATAGGTTTGGAGGGCCTTTGTTATGTGTCAATTAGGCATTCAGCTGTTATTGGTGGGGCCGTCATCTTACCATGGCGGCTGGCTGTAGCAGAAGTTTTCATATTACATTATTTCAAAAAATCATATAAATCTGTGGGTGAAGTGCACCCCAATCGTTATTCAGTATATTATACCGTCTAACTTTTTGGGGTCAATCAAATCCAGCCCTTTTCCTTTTTATATTGGTATGCTTCCTTTTGTATCCGATGTCGTCGAGACTCAGTCGCCGAAGCTGATGCCGATGTCCCGCGCGGACTGGATCATCTCGCAATCCAGCGGAACGGCCTTGAGCTTGCCCGCCACCTCGCCCAGCGGAACGGGGACGATCTTCTGATTCTGCAGGGCCATCATACAGCCGAAGCGGCGATCCTGAATCATCTGGGCCGCGGCGGTGCCAAGGCGAGTTGCCAGCACGCGGTCGTAAGGGCAGGGGCTGCCGCCGCGCTGAAAATGGCCGGGAATCGTCACGCGCACCTCGTTGCCGGTGTTCTCGCTGATCTCTTTGGCCAAACGATAGGAAAGGGAGGGCTCCGTCATTTTGGCCCGTTGCGCTTTCAGCTCTTTTTTGGAAAGGGCCGATTCCCTGTCCGAAATGGCGCCCTCCGCCACGGCCAGAATCGAAAACTGCTTGCCGGAGCGCTTTCTCTGCTGCAGCGCGTGGCAGATGGAATCAATGTTGTAGGGGATTTCGGGCAGTAAAATCGCGTCCGCGCCGCCCGCGATGCCGGCGTGCAGCGTCAGCCAGCCCACCTTGTGGCCCATCAGCTCCACAATGAATACCCGCCCGTGCGACGTGGCGGTGGTGTGGATGGAATCGATGACCATTGAGGCGATTTCCACCGCGCTGGAAAAGCCGAAGGTCATTTCGGTATTCCACAGGTCGTTGTCGATGGTTTTGGGCAGCGTGATCACATTCAGCCCCTCTTCGCTGAGCAGGTTCGCGGTTTTGTGGGTGCCGTTGCCGCCCAGAATCACCATGCAGTCGAGCCGAAGCTTTTTATAATTCTTCTTCATCTGCTCTACCTTTTCGCTCTGGCTGCCCTCGGGGCCGCGAATTTCTTTAAACGGCTGGCGCGAGGTGCCGAGGATCGTGCCGCCCAGCGTTAAGATGCCGGAAAAGTCGCGGGGAGTCATCTCCCAGTAATTGCCGTCCATCAGGCCGCGGTATCCGTCGCGGATTCCCAATATGGCAACGTCGTCCTCGAATTTTTCGTAAAGTGCTTTCCCTACGGCGCGAATTGCGGCGTTCAGCCCCTGGCAGTCGCCTCCGCTGGTCAAAATTCCAACTCTCATGGTTTTGTGGGCCCCTTTCCGTTATTTGAGCCGCTTCGCCTCATCCGCATCGCGGATCGGCTCCATCAGCTTGCTTTCCTCCGATTTTTTCAGTTCCGTCAGGCTCTTTTTCGCCATGGTGGAGAACAAAGACTGGCAGTTGACGGCGGCCCTGCCGCGCCGGCTGACGTGCAGGTAGGTCGTATCCGGCTGCATCATCCGCGTATTGACGTTGTCGCTGCGCAGAATCTCCAGAATTTCAAACGCGCGGCGCTTCAGCTCTTCCCCCTCAATGGGGAACACAAGCTCTACCCGGCGGTCCAGGTTACGGGGCATCCAGTCGGCGCTGCCCATATAAATTTTGGGGTCGCCCCCGTTTTGAAAGGCGTAAATGCGGCTGTGCTCCAAAAGCTGGCCCACAATACTCTGCACGGTGATGGTTTCGCTCAGCCCCGGCAGCCGGGGAATCAGGCTGCACATGCCGCGCACGATCAGGTGGATCGGCACGCCGGCCTGCGACGCTTCGTACAGCAGCTCGATCAGCTGTGGGTCGATCAGAGCATTCACCTTTACGGTGATGCCGCTGGGAAGGCCCTTTTTCGCGTTTTCGGTTTCGCGGCGGATCATGCGCTCGAAAAAGCTCCGCATCCCCTGCGGCGCCACCACAAATTTGCGGTATTCCGGCGGGCGGGAATAACCGGTGAGCACGTTGAAGAGCGACGAAGCGTCGATGCCGTAGGGCTCGCGGCAGGTGAACACGCCGATGTCGGTATAGATTTTGGCGGTGGAGTCATTGTAGTTGCCGGTACCCATGTGGACATACCGGCGGATGCCGTCTTCCTCGCGCCGCACCACCAGCAGAATTTTGCAGTGGGTCTTGAGGCCCGCAAGGCCGTAGATGACGTGGCAGCCGGCCTGCTCCAGCTTTTTGGCCCAGTTGATGTTGTTCTCTTCGTCAAAGCGGGCTTTCAGCTCCACCAGCACGGTCACCTGCTTGCCGTTCTCCGCCGCGCGGATCAGCGCCGCGATAATGGGGGAGTGGCCGCTGACGCGGTACAGGGTCTGCTTAATGGCCAGCACATCCGCGTCGTCGGCGGCGCTGCTGACAAAATCCACCACACACTGAAAGCTCTCGTACGGGTGGTGCACCATGCGGTCTTTTTCCCGAATGGCCTCGAAAATATCGTCATAGCCCCAGAAGTCCGCGGGGGGATAAACGGGCTTGATCGGGTCGAAGCACAAAGCGTCGTACCCCGGCAGAGACGCGAATTTGGTCAGGTACGTCAGGTCGATCGGCCCGGGCACCTCGAACAGGTCGTTCGGCTTCAGGTCGAGCATCTCCACCAGAAACTCCTTGATTTCAGCGTCGCAGTTCTGCAAAAGCTCCAGCCGCACGGGCCGCCCGCGCTTGCGCTTTTTAATGGATTTCTGCACCTCGGTCAGAAGATCCTCGGCGTCCTCGTCGATTTCCAGGTCGGAGTTTCTCGTCAGGCGGAACGGCGAGCAGGCCTCGATGTGGTGCATGCTGAACAGATGATTGATTTTATAGGAGATAATATTCTCGAGCAGCACATAAATTTTCCGCTCCGGGTCGGGTACCTGCAAAAAGCGGGAGAGAATCGACGGCACCTGTACCACCGCGAACAGGGATTCCTCCTCGCCCTTCAGGCGAACCGCCAGATTCAGGCTCTTGTTTGTGAGCATGGGGAACGGGCGGCTGCGGTCTACCGCGAGCGGTGTCAGCACCGGGTACAGAATCTTGTCAAAATAATCCGAAATAAAATTCTGCTGCTCCTCGCTCAGCTCGCCCGGCGCGCAGAAAAAGACATTCTCCTTGCGCAGGGCCGGCAGAATCGAGCGGTGCAAAGAGGTATACTGCTGCTCGGTAAACGAGCGGATTTTGCGCGTCAGGCGAACCATCAGCTCATCCGGCGTCAGGCCGGAAAGGTCGGGCGTTTTATAGCCCGAGTGCACCTGGGCCTTTACCCCCGCTACGCGCACCATAAAAAACTCATCCAGATTGGAGGAGGTAATCCCCAGAAACCGCAGACGCTCCATAACGGGGTTTTCCTTTTCAAAGGCCTCCTCCAAAACGCGCCAGTTAAAGTCCATCCAGCTCAGCTCCCGGTTGATGAAGGGGAACTGCTTGTTCTCATCCATGGTCTTTCCCTCTCTCTCAAAGCATCAGCGTTTTGATTTTCAGTACGGGGTGAATCCCAAACACCTCCTGAAAAAACGGCGCACACAAGTCGAACGCCCATTTTTCAAGCGTCAGGTTCCCGTCGCTGCTGCTCGTGATCACGAGCCGGTCTTTTTCGAGCTTGATCGTGATATCCTCCAGCTTCTGCGTCTGCGATTTATCCAGCGCGTTTGAAAGGCGGAAAATCGCCACAAGCTTTGAAATCATCAGGCGGGTCTGTTTATCAAGGCGGTTGAATTCCGGGTCGTCGCCGCTGGGCACGCAGTATTCGTCGTATCTGGATAAAAACGCGACCATCAGCACCTCCCGGTCGGTCAGTCCGTAAATATCGATGTTCTTGACAAGGTCGAATGTGCTGTCGAGGTGCTCTTTGGAATTGATGTAATACCCTGCGTCGTGCAAAATGCAGGCCAGCTCCAGAATCAGCCTGCTTTTGTAATCCATGCCGTGAATCTTCTTCGTCTTGTCAAAAATCCGGCACGAAAAACGGCGCACCGCGTCCGAATGCGAGCGGTTGCAGCGGTAGCGGTCGGCGATCCACTGCGCGCAAGAGATCGCGCTGTTTACTACGTGGGTTTCGTATTCCTTTTTGCTCTTCGGCACCAGCATCTGGCGCAGAAGAGCGTCCCACAGCTCCACCTTCGGGCAGATCACCCGGTCGGCCTGCGTCAGCTGCAGCAGCTGCATGTAGATCACCAGCACCGGGTACAGCACCTGCGCGCTGGCGTCGGTGATGTCGTACTTGGCGGCGATTGAGTCCGGCGTCATGACGCGAACCTCCTGCAACAGGCGGCCGATCAGCTCCGAACGGATGACGTAATGCCCCCGCTCCGGCGTAACGCCGCAAATGCGCGCAATCAGCTCGATCTCGCTGCCTGCCAGCGCCAGATTGCGAATGCTTTTCAGGCGGCCGGGAATGGGGATGTGCTGCACGATCAGGTTCAGGTATTCCTCTACCACCGTATCGAAATCGCCGCTGTTTTCCTGAATGCTGCCGAGCATGTTGTACAGCTTCATCGGCCCCATGGAGATGTTCTGCGAAAAGATCATGTTCGTTCCGTCAAAGATACAAAGCCCGATGCTGCCGGTGCCGATGAATGAGATCAGCGTGCTGCCGGCCGGAAAATCCGGCATCGACCGAATCGAATTCAAAATCTCGGAGTAGATCAGCGTCTTTTCCTGGTCATCCTCCAGCACCTGTACGGCGATCCCGTTCTGGATTTTCAGCTGGTCGGTGATATAATCCCGGTTTTTCGCCTCGCGCAGGGCTGTGGTAGCCACCACGCGCTGCTGCTCGGCGCCGTATTCCCTCATCACGTCGCTGTACCCGTGCAGGGTGGAGGACAGACTCCAAAGGCTTTCAAAGCTGATTTTTCCGCCGTGAAACACCTCGGAACCGATTTTGACGGGGTATTCCAGGCGATCGAGCGTGACGATTTTGTCCCGCTGTAGCTGAGCAATCTTCATTTTCAGCATGCTCGAGCTGATGTCGATGACAGCGGCCACCTTGCCTCCCTTTTTACGGTTCATCCCACAGTCCCTCCGTCCACAAAAAAAGTAGTATTATTATAACAAACAGGGCATGGAATATCAATTCGCTTCCCCTTAAAATTCGACAAAAAATATCGCACAGCCGAAACCCAAAATGAGAGTGGGGCGCAAGGTCTTGCGTTTTGCCGGTTAATTGTGGTATACTTCTTAAATATAAAGAACCGGGTGGTGTGCGTTCCGCCTGAAAACAGCCGGGCTGATCCGGAATGCCCGGCGTTATCCGCCGGAGAGGGCTGTGGCGCCAACCGGCGGGATAACGCCTGCTTTGTGTGTCCATAATAGCATTATGGAGGAACCAGTATGACTGACTTTGAGCTATGCATGAACTGTATGTCGGAGCGGCCCACGGGGGAGCCATGCCCTCATTGCGGGTGTTCGGCGGAGGAGCCGCCGCTGCCGCTGAAAACCATGCTGCAAAATCGATATATGATCGGTTTGGCCCGGAAAAGCAACGGCGAGGGGATCTCTTATATCGGCTACGACAGTGTGCTGAATATCAAAACGCTGATCCGTGAGTTTTTCCCCCAGACAATGAGCGAGCGTCTGCCGGACGGCCAGACGGTGCGCGTGGTGGACGGCAGCGAGGTCACGTTTCAGGAATATAAAGCCTCCTTTTTGAATGATGCCCGCGAGCTGGCGCATATGCGGCAGCTCTCCGCCATCGAGCAGATCTACGATATTTTTGAAGAAAACGGAACGGCTTATACGGTAGCGGAGTGGGAGGAATGCATTACACTGCGCTATTTTGTGGAGCGCCGCGGCGGCAGTCTGGACTGGAACGCCGCCCGCCCGCTGTTTATGCCGGTGCTGTCCGCACTTTCCACACTGCATACCAGGGGCGTGAACCACCTTGGCATTTCGCCCGATACGCTGGTGATTTTGCAGGATGGCCGCATGAAGCTGACCGATTTTGAGCTGGACGCCGTGCGCCGCATGGATACCGACCTGCCGCCGGATTTGGTGGCGGGCTGCGCCGCGCTCGAGCAATATGTAATGGACTATGTGCCGGATGAGTCGACGGACGTGTACGGCTTTGCCGCATGTCTGTTTTTTGCGCTGACCGGTGCTCTGCCGCAGGACGCTTTGCGCCGCAAGGCGGATTCGCGGCTGATGATCCCGACCAGTACGCTCAAAAGCCTGCCGCCGTATGTGATCACCGGGCTGGCCAACGCCCTGCAGGTGATGCCGTCGAAGCGCACCCCTCATTTTGAGCGCCTGCGGGCGGAGCTTTCGGCAGCGCCCACGGTCACGGCGAAAATAGAGGAACCCTTGCCGCCGGAGCCCGCTCCGGAACCGGAGTCCGCCCGCCGCGGCATCCCGGGCATCGCCTGGGCAATCGGTTCCGGCGTGGTTTCTTTGGCTGTTTTTATTTGTATCGGCATCTTCTGGGTTTTCCCGCCAAGCTTTGGCGGCGCGGTCGGCACGGCGGATTCCACCGCGATGAAGGCGTCTGTGGAATCCGCCGATTCGGGAATGCTGATGAATGGCTTTGACACGGCGGAGCTTTCCGAAGGGGAGCGCGTTCAGGTGCCCGATCTGGTAGGGAAAAAGCTTGACGACGTTCTGGCCGCGGAAAGCGCCGGAACCGAGGACTACGACATTCTGGTCTCCGATAAGGAGTTCAGCGATACGGTGGCCGAGGGCAAGATCATCCGGCAGTCCCCCACGGCGGGCGAGCTGGCGCAGAAGGGCGTGAAAATCGTCGTTGTCATCAGTCAGGGGGCCCGAATGCGCTCTCTGCCCGAGATTCGGGGCATGAGTCTGGAGGACGCCTCTCTGGCGGTCACGTCCGCGGGGTTGACCCCCGCAAAGCGCGATGTGTTTGACGACACTGTGCCGGCCGGGCAGGCCGTCGGTTACCAGGACCACAAGACGGGCGACACGCTGGAATACGGCGCCCATGTGGTGATTTTATTGAGCAAGGGGCCGGATCCGTCCATTTTGGGCGGCCCGGCCGGAAGCGGAGGAACATAATACAATGGCAAAGGTAGCGTTGATCGCTTATACGCCGCAGCCGGAGCAGACGGTGGCCGCCGCCGCAAAGCTCTGCTATTCCGCTGCGGATGTGGAACATATCCGGGACGGCCTCACAGAGGAAAAAACCGCCCGTTTTGTCGAGATGCTCTCTGAAATCGGGCATGAAAGCCCGATTGAGCACGCCTCGTTTACATTTGCGATCGAGGGGGTGTCGCGCGCGTTTCTGGCGCAGATGACCCGTCACCGCATCGCTTCTTACAGCGTGCAGAGCCAGAGATATGTGGCGGAGCACCAGTTTGGCTATGTGATTCCGCCGGAGATTGAGGCGATCCCCGAGGCCAAACGCGAATTCCTCGAATCGATGGAGGAGGCCCAGCGCCGGTATGAAGCCTTGACCCGCCTGCTGAAGGAAAAACATCAGGCCCAAATGGTCGCGCAGGGCAGCAGCCCGGAAGAAGCCGCCCGCGCGGCGCAGAAAAAGGCGATTGAGGACGCGCGCTTTGTGCTGCCGAACGCCTGCGAAACCAAAATGATCTGTACCATGAACGCCCGGTCGCTGTACAATTTCTTTTCTCACCGCTGCTGCAACCGCGCCCAATGGGAAATTCAGGAGGTTGCGATCCAGATGCTGCGCCTGGTGCGCGGCGTCGCGCCGAATCTGTTCTCTCACTGCGGCCCGCCGTGCGTGCGCGGCGGCTGTCCCGAAGGGAAAATGAGCTGCGGCAAAATGACAGAGGTGCGCGCGTATTACAAAAATCTGGAGGAGCAACCGTGAGCGGCCGGCTGGTTGTGATCGAGGGCCTTGACGGCAGCGGAAAGGCCACGCAGACCGCTTTGCTGTGCGAGGCGCTCACGCAAATCGGCGTGCGACTGAAAAGGGTGTCTTTTCCAGATTATCAGGAGAAGTCCTCCGCGCTGGTGCAAATGTATCTCGGCGGCGAGCTCGGCGCGCATCCGCAGGAGGTCAACGCCTTCGCGGCCAGCTCCTTCTACGCGGTGGACCGCTTTGCAAGCTATGTGCGCCACTGGCGCAGTGACTACGCAAGCGGCAGCCTGATCGTCGCCGACCGGTATACCACCTCTAACATGGTGTACCAAATGACAAAGCTTCCCCGTTCGGAGTGGGATTCCTATCTGGATTGGGTTCGCGATTTTGAGTATAATAAACTGGGGCTTCCCGCGCCGAACGCCGTAATTTATCTGGACATGCCGCTGGAAATCTCTCAGCGCCTGCTCCGGGAACGGTACGGGGGCGACGAAGCGAAGAAGGATCTGCACGAGCAGGACACCGCCTTTCTGGCCGCCTGTCGGCAAAGCGCATTATACTGCGCCGAAAAGCTGGGATGGCTTGTCCTTTCATGCGCCGGGAACGGACGGATCAAATCGGCACAGCAAATCCATGCGGAAATCATGGAAAGTGAAATCATAAAGGAATGTAGCGATTTATGTTAAAATTTGAATATGCAACAATCGAGGATCGTAAATGGCTTCAGCCGATTTTGGCGGCCAGCGGCAAAATGGGGAGCGAGAATGCGTTCGGCACCCTGTTCATCTGGAATGAGTCATATCATTCCCGCATCTGCCGTCAGGATGGGTATGTGCTTTTGTCCTCGGGCGAGCATTTTCACACCTATAATTTCCCTTATGTGGCAGACCCCGCAAACGCCGGGAGCCTCAGGGACGCCCTGCAGCTGCTGATTGACGACGCGGCGGAAAAGGGCTTTCGTTTTCAGATGTGGGGCATGACCGAAAAAGAGGTTGCCCGCATGGAAGAAGCGATGCCGGGCTGTTTTGAGTTCAGTATCGACAGGGACGGCGCGGACTATATTTACAACAGCAGCGATCTGATTGAGCTCGCGGGCAGAAAATACCATGGCAAGCGCAACCATGTTTCCAAATTCAACCGGCAGTACCAGTGGGAATACGAGGATGTTACGGTCGATACGCTCGACGCGTGCCGCGAGGTCAGCTGCGAGTGGTGCCGCCAGAACGGGTGCGACCCGGAAAACGGACTGGATAAAGAGGTGCGCGCGCTTCGGAAGGCGTTCGCCCACTTTGATGAGCTGAAGCTTTCCGGCGGTTTGATTCGCATTGAGGGCAAGCCGGTGGCCGACACGATCGGCGAGGAGATCAATCCGCAGGTGTTCCTGCTCCATTTTGAAAAGG
>OAUF01000814.1_pt1 | contig 15699 bp, 12 predicted proteins | sample 1495111 | NCBI WGS metagenome assembly OAUF01 (sample SAMEA2580002, study PRJEB22360) | human gut metagenome | reverse complement strand
CTCTGTTGCTATTGTAGACACGAACTGCCAGATCGACCTGGAGCTGATCGAGCGCACCGCCGCCAAATACGGCGCAATTGTATATTGACGGTAATGGTTCAAAAGGGGCCGCGAAGAAATTCTTCGCGGCCCCTTTCATTTAAAAAAGGATGAACTTGTTCTTTGCTTTCTCAGGCGAACCGTGCCGGGTTCGGCCGGTTCTGATCCGTCATCGAGGCTTTGGCGAAATCAGCCGATGAACTCCTGAGTCCAATAGCTGCCATCGGAAACATAGCCCACACCGATCTCGGTATAAGAGCTGTTCAGAATGTTGGCTTTGTGTCCGGGGGAATTCATCCAGCCCTCCATGACGGCTTCGGGAGTACGGTAGCCCATGGCGATGTTCTCGCCCGCGGTGCGGTAGGTGATCCCGAACTGCTTCATCATGTCAAACGGAGAACCGTAGGTGGGGCTGGTATGCGAGAAGTAGTTTTTGTCGTGCATGTCCTGAGATTTGGCCCTTGCGACGTCAGACAGCTTCAGGTTCATGGTCAGGGGCTTCAGGCCAACCTTGGCACGCTCCTGATTGACCAGCTCGACAACGCGCTCCTCATAGGTCAGCGTGTCGGAGGGCTTTGCGGAGGAAGCCGCGCTGGAGCTCGGCTGGCTGGAGGAAGGTGTGCTGGAGGAGGACTTGCTGGAGGCCGGAGCGCTCGAAGCAGGCTGGCTTGAAGCGGGCTGACTGCTGGTAGAAGGCTTGCTGGAGGACGGCTTGCTGCTGGAAGAAGAACCGGAGTTACCGCAGTTCTTCTGAGAAGTCAGGCTGTCGGGCACCGAAATACCGCAGCGCTCCAGCAGCTGGCGGAAGCAGTCGGGCACATTGACCGTGCTGCCGGAATTGGCGGCTTTTGCGGCCTCTGCCCGCTTGGAGGAAACCTGATTCAAAACAGCGGTGAGATCCGGAATTGCGGAAGAGGTCGGGCAGGTGCCGGCGGTCTGTGCCTTCACCGCGGTGTTGCTGCAATTGGAGGAACCGGACGATGCCTTGGCGGCGGCAGTCTTAGCGGCTGCGGCGGCCTTGGCGGCTGCGGCGCTGGTCTGCGGGCAGGATTTGCTCTTTTGGGCAGATGCAAGCGCCTGGCTGACCGCCTTTTCCACTGCGCCGGAAGGTGCGTTTGTATTCTTTGCAACCGTGCTGGTGGGGCAGGATTTTACCCCCGCCGAGCTTGGTACGGCTTGCTGCTGAAAAGCAACCGCAGATACCGTAGCGGTGGAACCAATTGCAACCGCTAATACGGCGACGTATAATTTACGTAGTCTCATACTATGTACCTCCTTGAAATTCTTGTAATAAGTTGTCATAATTGTAACACTTTTGTAACTCATTGCAAGCTGTAAATTCTGGAAGCTTTCTTTCCGCAATGGCACGATCCCAAAAACGGCTCTGAAAAAGCGGCGTCGTCCCGATCGATTTTAACCCTGATAAAACTGCCGGAACGCGCCCCGGAGCCGGAAAACGGGGCTTTGGCTTGTAAATAATGCTAAAAGCTGTATCTTCTGGCATTTCGCTTTTCTCGGCCGCCTGTTTCCGCTATAATGAAAGAATCAACCGTAGGAGGGACTTTCGTTCATGCAGGAACCTTATTTTATATTTGATCTGGATTCAACCGTCACTCAGGAAGAGCTGCTGCCGCTGTTGGCAAGGCAGATCGGAATGGAAGAAAAATCGACCGAGATTACCGAGCAGGCCAGACGCGGCCTTCTCCCCTTTGAAGAAAGCTTTCGGCTGCAGATTGAACTGCTGCGTCAAATCCCCGTGGAGGAAGCCCAAAAGACGGCCGGAGAGATCGCTTTGAACGACCGCCTGGCCGCCTGGATCCGCACCCACCGCGAACGCTGCTTTCTGGCGACGGAACACCCCGACGTATGGACGCCGACGCTGCTGCGGCGTCTTCAAATGGAGGGGCGCTGCTTTTCCTCCAAGACCATTACGCGAAACGGATACATAGATCGGATTTCGTATTATCTGAATAAAAAAGAGATTGTCGGCCATTTTCCCGCTCCTCTTGTGGCCGTCGGCGACGGCGCCAGCGACGCCGAAATGCTTCGTCTGGCCAGTGTCGGGATCGCCTATGGCGGGGGGGGAGCCGCTGGGCCCCCCCCCCCGCGAGCCGATTGCGCCCGCCGCGCGCGACAACGCCGATTACTGCGTTTTTGACGAGCAGCAGCTCTGCGCTCTGCTCGATCATCTGGCCTGCCCGCAGCCGATTGCTTCCGCAGCGATCCCCACCTTTCTGCGGCCTTAAATTCAGTGCAGAGCAAAAGAATCATCAAAAAGCAGAGCCGTGTAGAAAATGCAATTCTACACGGCTTTGTTTTTATGATATAAACGAAAACTTCAAAATGAAACCGGTTGAAAGCGCAAGGGAAAGCGCTGCCGGCACAACCGGCGGTTTGCCGGCGTTCCTCATCCATCGGCGCCGGAACGGTGCGCCGCGGGGATCGCGGCTGAAAAGCCGGACGGTTTTTCAATGTATTGGCGATTCAACCCGCACCGATAAATTCTGGAATTTTCTCCCCAGGGATGATACCCCTGCGCAAGGTACTCGAACCCGTAACGCTCATAGTAGCCCACATGGCCGGTGCAAAGATATAAATACGGAAACCCCAAAAGCGCGGCTTCCGTTTTGATTTGCTCCATGAGCAGGGCGCCGTAGGAGTGGCCGCGGTGCTCTTTCTCAATGAATAAGGCGCATAGCCACGGGTACAGATCCATTCTGCTGATAAAATCGTTCGGGATCATGCCCGCACCGCCGACCAGCTCTTCTCCATCGCGCAGCAAATACCACTGCGGTAAGGAGGATTCCGAATGGAGACAATTTAAAATGCAGTCCTCATACACCATTTTGCTCTCTTCGCTCGCCCAATGCTTTTGAAAAAAAGCGATGGCCGTTTGCGCAGCCTCCGGTTCTTTTCTGACTGAGACGATGGTCATTGCCTCTCCCCTTTCGCGCCCGGCAAAATCATTCGGAGGCCTGCTCCTGCCCGGCCTTTTCCTGCTGCTCCTGCAGCTGGCGGCGGATGGACTCGCGCTCGCGGGTCAGTTCATGCAAAAGCTCCCCGAACGCCCAGGTGCGGTTTGTTTCTGTCACCACCGCTTTCATCGCCTGATTCCGCGGATCGACCGAATGCAGGCGGTTAAGCACCTGATCCAGCCGGTTGGAGGTAAAGCCCGAAAACACCATTGCGCTGCGCTCGGGAACCTCTCCGTCATAGCTTTTCCCTTCCGGAGACGCAGACGCAAGCGCGCCGACGGTTTCGCCCAGCTGCTCCTGCGCCACATGCCGGCAGGGGATTCCCGCCCGGGAAAAGGCCTCCCCCGCATTTTTTCCCAATTCCGTATCTTCCGCGAGACGGTACAGTAAGACCACCTCTTGTGCTACTCTCGCTTTCATCCTTCTCGTTTCGGCGCGGCAGGCGCGCCACTCCTTTCTGCGTGGTTTGATTTCGGCCCTTGCTTTCTCTTCTGCAAATGATAAGAAATTCGCAGCAAAAGCGCATCCGGTATTGCCCGCATCAATATCTTTGCGGCTTTCATCGTGCCGCCGGGAATGATCACCGGCTGGCGGGAAAACATCTGCTGAATCGCGGTCGCCGCCACGCGCTGGCTCGACATGCTGCGAACGCTGAAGCGCACATCCGCCACCTGGTCAAACTCCGTGTTCACTGGGCCGGGGCAGAGCGCCCCGATATACACACGGCTGCCCCGGCGGCGCAGCTCCTCTCCCACGGCTTGCGTCAGCCGCAGCACATACGCCTTGGAGGCGTAATAGGAGGAAAGCAGCGGGCCCGGCAGAAACGCCGCACTCGACGACACATTGAGGATATACCCCGAATCCCGCTCGAGGAAATCGCGCAAAAACAGCTTTGTTAGAATATGCACCGCGCGGACGTTGACGTCCAGCAGCTCCAGTTCCCGGTGCAGATCCGTTTCCGCAAAAGAGCCGAACAGGCCGAAGCCGGCGTTGTTGATCAGAATATCGATGTTCTCCCCTTTGGTCTGCTCGTACAGATCAAAGCAGGCCTGCTCCTGTGCCAGATCGGCACAGATGATCTTCACCTGCGAGGGGAGCTGATGCCGCAGCACCTCCAGCCGCTCTCTGCGGCGGGCCACCAGAATCAAATCGTAGCCCCGGCGGCTCAGAATTCTGGCCATATCGCGGCCGATTCCCGAGCTGGCGCCGGTAATCAAGGCTTTCATCGCTTTTACTCCTTTCCAAGGCGGGTAAATCGAATCATTTCCATTCTATTCTAAGGCTTGGTTTTGCTTTTCAAAAAAGAACGCCATAACCTTAGTCACCCAGCAGATCATGAGTCAGCCCTATCAAACGCGGCTCAAATGGCCGGAATCATAAAGCGGATGATCCCAAGTGCTTTCAGCTGCCCCAAGATTCACTCATCCCACAGAGAAATCCATCAAGAGGCCTCGTAGAAAAGCCGTTTTCGGTTTCAGCCATTCTGCAGCGCGCGTCAGCCCCGCCTGCTGAAGTTATTATATAGCATATTTTTCCTTACGCCAACCATTTTTATTGAAAGAATACTTTAAAAATTTTTAAGCTTTCCATTTTCTTTCTCCGCCTTTTGGATGGGCGAAAAAAGAACTCGCTCCCATAAGGGTCAAAGCCACACGTTCAATCGGCAGTATACAGCAGCCCGAAAAAGGACATATTCCCGCCGCAGCTGCTCAGGCCGTTAAAGCCGAGTCTTTCGTCTGCAATGAGCCAATTGATTGTCCTCCGCTTCGCTAAGTGCCCAAACAAAAGCAAACGGAGAAACCTTCACGAAAAAAGAAGCCGGACTCCATTGGGAATCCGGCTTCTTGATAAATTGCAGCAAAAGAATCTGTTTAATCCTTTTTGAACGCATGCTGAATTGCCTTGATGATTTCCACTGCTACCAGCGGTACAAAGGCCAGACCGATCACGATCGACCACGCCTGCGCATGCATAAAGTCAACGTTGAAAACACCGTTGAGGGACGGAACCAGCAGAACAACCAGCATCAAAGCCAAAGACGCCAGGAACGCGCCATTCATGTATTTGTTGCTGAAGAAACCAACCTTAAACAGAGAATGGCTGGAACGAATGTTGAACGCGTGGATCAGCTGAGAGATTGCCAGTACAGCAAACGCCATACTCTCGCCCAGCACGATATCGATTCCCTGTGCGTTGGGGGTGATCGGGGTGATGACGCGGCTGCCGAGATAGTACGCAATCAGCGTGATCGTACCGATAATCAGGCCCTGAATAATTGCCATAACGCCTACGCCGTGGGCAAAAATGCTCTCGGACTTGGAACGCGGCTTACGGTTCATAACGTCGAACTCAACAGGCTCCATGCCCAGCGCAAGCGCAGGCAGGCTGTCTGTTACAAGGTTGATCCACAGCAGCTGAACGGGCATCAGCGGGGATTCCTTCCACAGCAGCATCGCCACGAACACGGTCACAACCTCGCCGAGGTTGCACGACAGCAGGAAGTGAACCGCCTTGCGGATATTGTCATAAATACCGCGGCCCTCTTTAACAGCCGTAACGATCGTGGAGAAGTTATCGTCGGTCAGGGTCATGGCGGCAGCGCCCTTCGCCACGTCGGTACCGGTAATTCCCATCGCGCAGCCGATATCCGCCGCCTTCAGGGCGGGGGCGTCGTTTACGCCGTCACCGGTCATGGCGACAACCTGATCTTCATTCTGCCACGCCTTAACAATGCGGATCTTATCCGACGGAGTAACGCGGGCGTAGACCTTGTAGTTCTTGATGTTCTTCGACAGCTCTTCGTCGCTCATCGCCTGCAGCTGCGCGCCGGTGATGGCCTGATCGCCCTCGCGCAGGATGCCCAGATCCTTCGCAATGGCGGAAGCGGTCGCCACATGGTCGCCGGTGATCATGATGGTCTGGATGCCGGCCTCGTAGCATTCCGCGATGGAGGACTTTACTTCCTGTCTGGGCGGGTCGATCATACCGACCAGGCCGACGAGGGACAAATCCTTCTCAAGCTCGGCGGCGGTGTACTCGCGGGGCTCTTCATCGATCACCTTGCTGCCGATTGCCAGAACACGCAGCGCTTCCTGCGCCATCTGTTCGTTGGCCTGGGTGGCCTTCTCAATATCGCCGGAGGTGCAGCGGCCGAACAGAATGTCCGGAGCGCCCTTGACGATGACGATGATCTTGCCGTCCGTCTTTACGACGGTCGTCATCAGCTTGCGGTCGGAATCAAACGGAACCTCGCCGATTCTGGGCGCGGTGCTGTCCAGTTCCGCGCGGTGGATGTTGTTGCGCATGGCGCAGGCCACGATGGCCGTTTCGGTCGGGTCACCCAGGTGCTTCTCCGTGCCGTCCTCCTCAATGCGCACAATACCGTCCGTACACAGAGTGCCGAGGCGCAGCAGAGAAAGGGTTTCCTCCGAGAGCTCGCCGTCCAGCGGGACGACGCCCTGCTTTTCGGTATACGCCTTTACCAGAGTCATGCGGTTCTGGGTGAGGGTGCCTGTTTTATCGGAGCAAATAACCGAGGTGCAGCCCAGAGTCTCAACCGCGGGCAGCTGGCGGACAATCGCGTTTTTCTCAACCATGCGCTGCACGCCGAGAGCGAGCACGATGGTAACGATTGCCGGCAGACCTTCGGGGATTGCCGCAACGGCCAGAGAAACAGCCGTCATAAACATTTCAAGAATTCCGGTTACCGCGTCTTCGCCGTCCATCGGGCCGACTACGTCGACCAGGCCGACAACGAACACGATCGCGCAGATCACCAGAGTGAGAACGCCGAGGTATTTGCCAAGCTGCGCCAGCTTTTGCTGCAGCGGGGTCATGCCCTTCTCTTCTTCGTCCAGCAGGGCGGCGATTTTGCCCATTTCGGTTTCCATTCCGGTGCCGATGACGAGCGCCTTCGCCGTACCATAAGAAACCGCGCAGCCGGAATGTACCATATTAAAGCGGTCGCCCAGCGGAGCATCCTCTTTTATGTCGTCCGTCGCCGCCTTATCCGCGGGAACGGATTCGCCGGTAAGCGCCGCTTCGTCGCACTTGAGGCTGGAGCTGCGAATCAAGCGGCAGTCAGCGGGAACGAAATCGCCCGCCTCCAGTTCGATCACATCGCCGGGAACCAGATGAGCAGAAGGAATGGACTGCATCTTACCATCACGGAGCACCTTCGCATTGGGGGCCGTCATGTTTTTCAGCGCTTCCAGAGCAGCTTCCGCCTTACTTTCCTGAACGACGCCCATCACGCCGTTGAGCACGACGATCAGCACGATAACGATAGGCTCGATCCACTCGGCCTCATGGCCGTTCATTGTGTTGTAAATACTCAAAACAACAGAGATGAGCGCCGCGATCATCAGGATGATAATCATAACATCCTTCATCTGATCCATAAAACGCTGGAAGAAAGTACGGGGCGGCTTTTCGTTGAGCTTATTTAGACCATATTTCTGCAGGCGGGAATCCGCTTCCGCAGTGGTCAGACCAAGCTTGAAGTCCGTTTTCAGGGTTTCCTGAACTTTTTCTAGAGCTTCAGCGTGCCAATTCATTCCTAGATGTCAACCTCCAATAATTTTGATTTTGACCGCAGTCAATCAGGTCAGCCGGTTCGTGCCTTCCCGGAAATTGCAGGACAGCATCACCCTTCCGTCAAAAAAGCGATCGTCTTTGTTTGAAAAATAACAGCGTTCTTCCCCCCGAAAAAAGCGTCATATCAAACAAAAAGACGGGAGCGCCAGGCAGCAATCCCGAAAAAAAATGTGGCTGGAGCCCATATTGCGCAGTCATTCCCCACAATATGAATCCAATTTCTGTTACAATATCTATTATCCCTCATTAGACATTATTTGTCCAGTGCTTTTTCAAAATTTTCATTCTAATTTTGAATTTTTTTCTGCTGCGTCCAGCATTTTTGAATATTTTTATCTTTTTTGGGCATAAAAAGACGCACCAGAAGCCCTGTTCCGGGGTTCTTCCGGCGCTTTTGTGAGGGAAACCGACACAAAAAAGGGATTTTCCCGCGCTACTTTGTTTAAAAAAAGACGCTGCAATGTTACTATTATAGTAGAGAAATTCCTTTCTGTCTAGAATTTTTATGCAAATATGAACCCGGCATGTGTGTTTTTTCTGCTCTTACATCCAAATCTCCCTCCAATCGACTGCTCCGCCGCCAAGGCCTGCCTCTCTTTTTTTGCCCGCTCCGTGATTCTGAAAGAGAAAAATGAACGGGAATCTGGAACTTCCCGGGAAGAAAATTTCAATTGCCACAGAATGCTGTTTTATTATCCACCCACATGCCGCAGGCGAAAGCAAAGCATTTGGCGGCCGCAAGAGCATAGAAGCCCCTTCTGACGGTATCGGCGGCTGAAATTTACATTTTCGTCAGCCTGTTCTCAGCCTGTTCCATGACTGATGGTATTTATGATATAATAACCTCACGCCGCAAACCAAAGCAAAGCTTCGGGCGGCTGAGAGAGCATGGAATCATTCAGTCCGAAGAAAAACAAAAATCTGGCGGACCGCTTTGAAAAAAGCCGGAAACAAGATGACATAGAGAAAGTACGATTTCTTTCAAAACAGCGTTTCCCCGACCTGAACCGGAAAACAAACACCGTTGATTGTTTCCCCACTCCACAACTGCCTTGTGCGGAAAGGAACCTGACTATGCGCCAATGGAACATTGGAATTCTAGGCACCGGCGGCATCGCTGAAAAAATGGCCCTGACCCTGAGCCGTATGCCGGAGGTCCGCCTGCTCGCAGCGGCGGCGCGGGACGAGGAACGGGCCCGCGCCTTTGCGCAGCGGCACGGCGCGCCGAGGGCCTACGGCTCTTACCTTGCTCTGGCCGAGGACCCGGATATCGACCTGATCTACATCGCCACTCCGAACAATTGTCACCGGGAACACGCTCTGCTTTGTCTGGAACACGGAAAGCACGTGCTGTGCGAAAAGCCCTTCACCGTCAACGAGGCCGAAGCCGCCGAGGTGTTCGCCAGGGCGGCGGAGAAAAAGCGCCTCGTTACCGAGGCGCTCTGGACGCGGTACATGCCGCTTTCCTTGCAGCTTGGCGAATTGCTCCGGGACGGCGCCATCGGCGAGCCGTTTTTAATGCAGGCCAGCATGAGCGCGCTGGCTCCCCTCCCCCGGCTGAAAGACCCCGCCCTCGGCGGCGGCGCGCTGCTCGACATCGGCGTATACCTTCTCACGATCGACGCGCTGGTATTCGGCACCGAGGTGGAACACGTTTCGACCAGCGTCATCCGCTCTGCCGACGGGGTCGACATTCAAAACTGCCTGTCGCTGATTCACCCCGGGCAGAAGCTCGCGGTACTCAGCGGCACCATGCTGGCCGTCAGCGACCGCAGAGCATATGTATACGGCAGCAAGGGCTTTCTGACCGTCGACAACCTGAACAACCCCGAGCAGATCGAGGTGTTTGACGAAAAGCGCCGCTCTGCTTCCATTTATCGCCGCCCCGAGCAGATCAGCGGCATGGAATATGAGGTGCGCTCATGCCTGAGTGCCATCGGGCACGGGCAGATGGAGTGCCCTGAAATGCCCCACGCGGAAACGCTCCGCGTTCTGCGCCTGATGGACTCCATCCGGGCCGACTGGGGAATTCGCTACCCCTGTGAGCGGTAAAGCCGATCCGCACCGTATTTTTTTCATGCTGTTTTCCACTTTTTTCTTGACATCCCGCTGATGTGAGCGGTATAATAGCCGTATTCTAAATGCAAGTGAATTTCATTTGCGATTGATTTTAGCAGGAGGTACCTCATGAAAAAAAGGATGCTTGGGTTCGTAAGCGCAGCGCTTTGCGCAGCGCTGCTGGCCGGTTGTACCGGCGGAACGGGCTCTGTAAGCTCTGCGGTTGAAAGCGCACCCGGTGCGGAGGAAGGTCAAAAGCTTTCGGTCTACACCAGCTTTTACACCATGCAGGATTTCGCCGAAAAAATCGGCGGAGATAAAGTGACAGTGACAAATCTGGTTCCCCCGGGGACGGAGCCGCACGACTGGGAACCCCAGCCCAACGACATTGTCGGGCTGGAAAACGCGAATGTTTTTATTTATAACGGCGCAGGAATGGAGCACTGGGTCAGCAGTGTGCTGGATTCCCTGCAGAACGACAGGCTTGTTGCGGTAGAGGCTTCCTCCGGGATCTCTCTGCTCGAGGGGGCAGGCGAGCATGAGAATGGGGACAGCCACGCCGGCGAAAGCGCCGAAGAGGAGAAATCTTCCACCGATCCGCACGTGTGGCTCAGCCCGCTGAACGCAAAGAAAGAGATGGAGAACATCAAAAACGCGTTCGCGCAGGCCGACCCCGCCAACAAGGAAACCTACGAGGCGAATTACAGCAAATATGCGGCACAGGCCGATGCGCTGGACAGCAAGTTCCGCAAAATGACAGGCGGACTGAAAAGCAAGGAGCTGATCGTCGCGCACCAGGCCTTCGGCTACCTTTGCAGGGAGTACGGCCTGAATCAGGTTGCGATCGAGGGGCTTTCCGCCGATTCCGAGCCGGATGCCGCCAGAATGGCGGAAATCATCCGCTTCGCCAAAGAGCACAAGATCACCACCATTTTCTTTGAAGAGCTGGTAAACCCGAAGGTGGCGGAAACCATCGCGAAAGCGACCGGCGCCAAAACCGCCGTGCTGGACCCCGTGGAGGGGCTCAGCGATGAAAACAAGGCCATGGGGCTGGAATATTTCTCGATTATGGAGAAAAACCTCGAAGCCATCCGCGAGGCGAACGGCGGCTGATTTACCGCCTGGCCCGGCAGGAAGCCAACAGAAAAGAGCGAACAGAATGGAATCACCAGCTCTTGTCAATCATCCCAGCTTGCCCTACGGCTCGCAGCCAATTCTATCCGACGTCAGCTTTTCCTTGAAGCGCGGCGATTTCGCGGCGATCATCGGCGTAAACGGCGCGGGCAAGAGCACGCTGATGAAGCTGCTGTTAGCCGAGCTTTCTCCCCAGCAAGGGGAAATCAAGCTGTTCGGGCGGGAAATTTCGCACTTCCGCGACTGGCCGAAGATCGGTTATGTGCCGCAGAACGGCGCGGCGGCCAGCGAGAGTTTTCCCGCCACCGCGGAGGAAATTGTGCGCGCGAACCTGTATTCTCAAACCGGGTTTCTGCGCCTTGGCGGAAAGCGCCAGCGCGAGCAGGCCCGCCGGGCGCTGGAATCGGTGAATATGCTGCCGTACGCCAAACGGATGCTCAGCGAGCTTTCGGGCGGGCAGCAGCAGCGGGTGATGCTGGCCAGAGTGCTGGCGGCAAGCCCGCGGATGATGCTTTTGGATGAGCCGACCACCGGGGTAGACGCCCAGAGCGTGCAGTCGCTGTATGAGCTGCTGGGGCGCCTGAACCGCGAAACCGGCCTGACCATCATCATGATCACGCACGACATTGCCGGAGCGATGGATACCGTCAGCCGCGTTCTGTGCCTGGAGGACGGCTCTTTGGTCGAGCTGAATCACGCTCAGCTGCTGGACGAGATGAAGCATCGGCACAAGCACCCCATTTCCCCGAAGAAACCCGATCGAACGTACTCTGTTTAAGCGACAATTTTCCTCTTCTTCCCGCTCCGGCCGGACCTTATCCAGCCGGAGCGGGCATCCTGCGTTTTGCGACTTTCCCATTGAAAGGAATGGTTTTGGTGTCCATTTTGGACTATGAGTTTATGCGGCGGGCCTTTCTGGTCGGCATCCTGCTGGCGGCCACTGTCCCCTGCATCGGCATTGTTGTGGTGCTAAAGCGCCTTTCGATGATGGGCGACGCGCTGTCCCACACCAGCCTTGCGGGTGTCGCCGCCGGTCTGGTGCTGGGGATCAACCCGATTCTGGGCGCGGTTGCGGCGTGCATCGCCGCCGCGCTGAGCATTGAGGCCATCCGCAAAAAAATCCCCAAATACTCCGAGCTCTCCATCGCCATCATCCTGTCCGCCGGGGTCGGGCTGGCCGGTGTTTTATCGAGCTTTGTCAAGAGCGCCGCGAACTTCAACAGCTTTCTGTTCGGCAGCATCGTCGCCATCAGCGACTTTGAGCTGATCCTCGTCTGCTGCATCAGCGCGGCGGTGCTGGTGTGCTTTGTGGTACTGTACCGGGAGCTGTTTTTGATCACTCTGGATGAGCGCACCGCCCGGCTGGCCGGCGTTCCGGTAAAAACCGTCAACTTTATTTTCACGATCCTGACCGCCGTTACCGTCTCGGTGGCGGCCCGCACCGTCGGCGCGCTGATCATCTCTTCCCTGATGGTGATCCCCGTCACCTGCGCAATGCAGATCGCCAGAAGCTACCGGCAGACGGTGCTTTGGTCGATCGTATTCGCGCTTTTGTTCACCGTTTCGGGCCTGTTTCTGTCGTACTATGCCCGGCTGCGGCCCGGCGCGACGATCGTTCTGATCGGCGTTGTCGTGCTGGTGGTCATTCTGCTCGCAAAAAGTCTGTTTGGAGCCAGGGGGCGCGCCGGCGCGTGACCCCACATAAGGAGAATCCAATGAAAACTGACATCTACATCATTTCCGGCTTTTTGGGCGCCGGAAAAACCACACTGATCGACCGTTTGCTGCGGGAGAGATTCGACCCGCGGGAAACCGTGGTGATTGAAAACGACTTTGGCGAGGTCAGCCTCGACACCTCGCTGATCCGCTCCGGCGGCTTTGCCGTGAAGGAGCTGAGCGCCGGGTGCATCTGCTGCAGTTTGAGCGGTGATTTTCAGGCGGCGATTCTGGAGGTGCTGCGGGAATTTTCCCCAAAGCAGATTCTCATTGAGCCCTCCGGCGTGGGGAAGCTTTCGGACATTAAAGGCGCCTGCCGCTCCTCAAAAATTGCGGATACGGCGCGGATACGGCGCAGGATCACCGTGGCGGACGTTGTGCGCTGCCGCATGTACTTAGACAATTTCGGGGAATTTTACGAGGATCAGATTCGGCACGCGGACGCGATTCTGCTCAGCCGCACCGAACAGAACCCCGATCAGGTCGAACGCGCCAAAACGCTTTTGACCGCTATGGCCCCCAAGGCGCAGCTTTTCGCCCAAGCCTGGGAATCCCTCGATCTCTCCGCTCTGCTGGGCGGCTCCGCCGCACCCGCGGCGGATTGCCACGAAGAGTGCTGCCGCCACAGGCATCCCCACGACGGGGAATGCGGCCACGACCATTCGGCCCAAGAGGCGTTTGATACCGTTACCCTTTCTCTCTCCCGCACGGTCACCCGGCAGGAGCTGGAGGCGGCGTTCCGGGCCGCCGAAGCAGACAGACCGGGCAGTATCCTGCGTGCCAAGGGCGTTGTCAGCACACCGAAGGGCCCTGCCATGGTACAGTACCTGCCCGGCGAACTGAATCTGACCCCGTGCAATTTGCAGCCCGGTTCCCTGTGCCTGATCGGCAGCGGCCTGCGCGAACAGGAGCTCAAAAGGATTTTCGGGAAGGAGTGATCGCGTGGCAATACCCGTTTATGTACTCACGGGCTTTCTGGAGTCCGGCAAAACGACCTTACTGAACCATCTGTTCCAGCAGGAACCCAAAATGCGCCGCCTGATCGTTCAGTTTGAGTCGGGGGTCGAGGAGATCTCGAACAAAACCGGCTGCGACGTGATGATCGTGCCCAAGCGCGTGCTGGAGGACTCCCCGGAAAAGGCCGCCATGAGCATCGGCCATTACGTAGCGGAAACCCCACCGGAGGAAATCTGGGTGGAATGGAACGGCGTAACGCCGCTTACGGAGCTGTACGCGCTGTTTTCGCATCCGGAGCTTTCCGGCTGCCGGATTCAACGAATGATCCATCTGGCGGACGCGCAAACACTCGACCAGTTGCTGGGCCGAACCGGCTCCGCTTTGCCCGAACAGATTGCCGCGTGCGATTTTGCGGTGCTGCGGGGCGCTTTTACAGATGCCGAATTCCGCAAGGCGCGGCGGCTCCTGCGCGAGATCAACCCCGGCGTGCGCGTTGTGGACGACGAGTCCCGTGAAGAAATTCTGGCGCGGGCTACCCGCAGGAAAACAAACCCCGCCGCGGTGTTTGCCACATCGATTCTCGCCTTTGCAACGCTGTATCTTGTCGCGGAGGCGGCGTTTCATCTGTCGCAGACCCGTGTGAACACGGTGATCAACATCTTTCTCGGCATCATGCTGCAGGCCATCCCCTTTTTGCTGATCGGCGTGCTGATCTCCTCGGCGATTCAGGTGCTGATCCCACAGCGGGCCATTGAGCGGCTCTTCCCCAAAAATCTGGCGGGCGGGATGCTGGTCGCAATTCTGGCGTGCCGGGGCGTCTTCTCCCTGCCGGTATGCGACTGCGCTTCCATCCCGATCTTCCGCAGTCTGGTGCGAAAGGGCGTACCGCTGCCCGCAGCAGTCACCTTTATGACCGCCACCCCGGTGATCAACCCCGTGGTGATGCTCTCAACCTATGCGGCCTTTAACGGAAACCTTTCGGTCATGCTGGGCCGGGTGGGCATGGGGATTCTCTCGGCGGTGCTGATCGGCTGCTGGTTCGCGCTGCGCCCCGGCAGGCTGCCCGCCCTTTCCGCCGGATACGACCGCATCATGTGTTCGTGCGGCTGCTACGGAGGGGCCGGGGACGCCTCCACCCCGGGAGAAAAGCTTTCGCTTTTGCTGCGGCATTCGCAGGCCGAGTTCTTCAGCGTGGCAAAGTACCTGACCGTGGGCGCGTTTCTCGCCGCGATCTTCCAGGTGACGATGACGAATTCTCTGCTGCTGCAAACCCCTACGGATTTTGCCCTCTCTCTGCTGCTGCTGATGATGGCGCTGGCGTTTTTGCTGTCGCTGTGCTCCTCCTCCGACGCCGTTGTCGCGAAGAGCTTTGCGTCCCGCTTCCCGCTGGCGCCGGTGATGGGCTTTCTCGTATTCGGCCCGATGATGGATATCAAGAACGTTCTGATGCTGTCCGGCGGATTTTCCCGCCGTTTCGTGGCAAAGCTGCTGTTTGTCTGCTTTGCCGTCTGCTTTGTGGTCGTGTACACCACCGCACGCTTTTTTGTAGGAGGCTGATTGGCTATGGAAAAAAGAACACCCAGCCCGCAGGCCCTGCTGGAGGCCGCCTGCTGCTTATCCTTTGCCGCCATGATTCTCTACCTGGCAGTCACCGGCGGCTACTTGCAGTATGTCACGCCCAAAACGCTGCCGTACCTGTACTTTACCGTTGGAGTGATGGCGATATGGGGCATATTCGGCCTGCTGCGCCGCACCCGCTCCGTACAAAGAATGCGCACGGCGCATTGCCTGACCCTCGCCATTCCGATTCTGCTCCTGCTGCTTCCGCACAGCGCGGTGACATCCTCTTCGCTTTCCTCCGGCTACGTGGGGGCGACCAATCCCGGAACCACCACCCAGCAGGCACAGCAGCTTCCAAGCCAGTCTGAGCCCGCCTACGGCTCCTTGACGGGGCTGGACGAAGCGAACAAAACCATCACGGTGAGCGACAGCGAATTTTACCTGTGGATTTCCGCCCTGTACGAGAATCCACAGAAATATGACGGCTATCACATTCGCATGACCGGTTATGTCTTCCGCGATTCCACGCAGATGAAGGACAACGAATTTGTTCCGGCCCGACTGATGATGACCTGCTGTGTCGCAGATTTGACGCCGGTAGGCCTGCTGTGCCAATACGACAAAACCGGCGAACTGAAAGCCGACAGCTGGGTCACGGCGGAGG
>OAUF01000803.1_pt1 | contig 15970 bp, 18 predicted proteins | sample 1495111 | NCBI WGS metagenome assembly OAUF01 (sample SAMEA2580002, study PRJEB22360) | human gut metagenome | reverse complement strand
ACAGCATAGCTGCTTTGAATAGTTTATCTATTCACGCACACTTTCATGGCGCACAATCATCTGCGTAACGGACAATTTTGATTTCTTTCAAGTTTGAATACTTTCTTATTGATTGAGTTTTACTCAGCAGACTACTGTATTTTTTTTTGGTTGGAAATCCGTCCCACTGACTATCTATCCACCAATCTAATTCGTTTAGCACCACATTAGCTAAAAGAGGAGAAAGAATACCACCTTGTGGGGTTCCTTTGGTTGATTTTCCAATGCCTTTTACCTCTGCCTTAAGCATTCTCGACAATATTGAAATAAATGTCTTGTCTCGAATTTTCATTGTCCAGAGTTGCTTAAGCAATTTTCCATGATTTACATTGTCAAAGAAGCCCTTAATATCAATGTCCACTACATAGTGAAATCCTTTAAATGTCCATTGCTGAAATATCGCTATGGCATGGTGCGAACTTCTTTCTGGTCGAAATCCATAAGAATGCTTATGGAATTTTGCTTCCAAAATTGGTTCAAGGATCTGCTTTATGCATTGCTGTACTAATCTATCCTCAATTGTTGGGATTCCTAGCGGTCTGGTTTTACCATTTGGCTTTGGAATCTCGACTCTTCTGATGGAGTGAGGTTGAAAGTTGTTAAATCGATTTTGAACGTATTGAACTAATTGATATGGGTTTTCTTCACCAACATCAATAATCGTTCTTTTATTTGTTCCAGCAGTTTTACTGCCTTTATTGCTTTTGATATTTCGATAAGCCAATAAAATATTTTCTTCTTGTGTGATATAGCTCATTAAATCTCTAAACACATGACTGCCTTCGGCAGATAATTGATAGAGTTCGTCTTGAATTTTCTGAGTATCGTAATACTCATTGAACCTCAGTGCCTTTTTGTTACTAACTTTGACTGTCATTAGTTGGTTCCTTCCGTAATAATGAAGTTTTCCTATCTTAGTCTTACCCGAACCTAATTCATGAACAGTCAAATAGATTGAATTACTGTTGACTAGTGGCTATCCCTCCACAGCTTGTTATCACTGTTTCGTAGGTACTGTGCCACCACTTTCACTGAAATTAATGTAAGTTATGGTCAAAGCTTTTCCTTACAAACACTTCATTTACGAATAAGCGTATCCGTGTTTTCAGCTTACGACGTTCCGATAATTCTATCCGTACATCATACTTTTAGGTAATCCCTCTGTGCCTGTTTGCTTGATATCGCCTGTAACGATATAGGGAGTTTCATAGTGACCAGTTTTACTCCACCCCACAAACCCTACGATTTGTAGTAGCTGCCGTTAGACAACTTCGCGGTGTAGACACGTACATTCAGAATTTCGTCAGTGCTTTTCGCACATTCTTACCATGAGTATTTTATGGAAGCCCGACCTATCGGACACTCGACTACCTCTAGTTCGCATTTCCTTTCGTATTCTCAAAATACGATTAGGGCGTCTTCTCAGTCGACTTCTGCGAGCTCCAGACCATGAAATCCTTAATAATTTATCGCCTGTCGCAGTTTTAGCTAAAGCCTTTCAGGGCGTTACTCCGTCATTCGACTTTTCGAATTATCAGTTCTCGTTACAACTTTTGTTTTTGCGAGGTTGTAACTGCCTAACCTTTTCAGTTAGGAACGTCTCGCACGATCTCCTGCATGAAACATGCGATTCTCCCCTGCATAAATACCGACATGGGTCACATAAGTACCGGCATCATAAGTCGAATGAAAGAAAACCAAATCCCCTGGTTTGGCATCTTTTAGGTCAATATGGGTCATGGCATCATACTGATCTTGAGCCACCCGAGGAAGTTTCAGACCAACTTTGGCATAACACCATTGAGTCAAGCCACTACAATCAAATCCTGTTTCGGGTCTTGACCCACCAAATACATAAGCCGTTCCTTCATACTTAAACGCCTCGTCAAAAATCCCTTGGACTGTTTTATCGTCAAACTGTGTTGTAGTTAGGTATTGCTTCACCAATAAGCAATAAAACATATTGCCATAGTTATAGCGCCATCCACCATTTTCCTTATTCGCGATGGGATTAGGGTAATCGATTTTTTGACCGCAAGATTTTTCCTTTGAAAAAGATTCAGCTAAAGCAAAACTATGCTTCTTCCCGTTTTTTGCCACATAGTCCAAATAACCACCGCCAAAGTTATAGGCCTGAATGATACTATCTTGATCACAACCTAATTCTTTGGAACGCTTAACCAAAGACGCAAAATAGAGACATCCTTGTTTGATGGATGCCTCGGTACTTAATGAATTCGGTGGTAAACCGGCTGACTCAGAACTTTGCATCACATCTTCCATTGTGCCACCAGATTCCACTTGAATAATCGCTAAAAGAATCGGAACATACTCTGTTATATCCGATTCTTTGGCATATTTTTCCACCATTGCACGGTGTTTCAAAACCTCTTCTGAGACACTACTCCCCCCAGGAGGAGCACCTGAACTACTACTTCCTTCACTGTCTTCACCAAACAATAAGCCCACACACATCAAGATACCCATAAAAGAGATTGTTAGGAAAGTTAACGAAATGGCACTTAATTTCTTTACGTTCATTTTTTCTCACCTGACCTTGGTTTGGGATGAGGGTTCAAACTTTTTTGTACTTTTCGATTGGTTCGTTTGGACAGAGTAGACCGCCGTTTCACTTGTTGAAAAGAATTTTTCTTACTTGAGGATTGGTTTATTCCTTTTGAAATGATTTCTTGGCTAGCGAATTTTCGTTTGATTTCGGGATTCGAATTTGCTCTCACAATCCGCTTTGGTGCTCTATCCTTTTGAGATTGGACCTTTGCTTTTATCGGAACATTTTCCCTTCTTTTCCCATGAGGATTCCCTATTTCGTTCAATACTTTGCGCTTTTCAGCTATTTTTTCGTCTCTACGTTGTTGTTGTTTTTCTCGCAACTCTCCTCGATTTGCTTTTTCTTGGACCAGTCCTCGCTTAAACTCTTCCGGTGCTTTTTTCGTTTTTTCAATTCCTTTATGGAAGTTGTATTTCAAGTTGGTTGGCGTATTCCGTACTCCATCCTTTACTTGTTTGGTCTTATCTTTCACCAAAGCTTGGGTATCCAGAACCTTGCCGACTTTTCTCCCGGCCAAATTCATTCGGGATTGTTTCTTATTATTTGGAATTGGCTTTTCCTTATTCAAGTCAGATGGTATCTCGTGATCGTTCGGTAATCGTGAATTCTTTCGTAGAGAAGAACCGGATGGCTTAAATTTGGATTTTGATTGTTCCTTTGCCAACTTATTTCCAACTGCTGCACCACCACCAAAAGCCAAAGTCCGTCCCACATTTCGATTGAGTTGCCGCAATGTTCGATTCATTAACATTTGCGGTTTTCGCATGACCCGTCTTCCCATTGATTGGCTATCATTACTCTGGAGATTGAACATATTCATAATGTCGCCCAATTTGAAATAGATACCGGCAAAGGTCACAATTTGCAGAAAAGCAACCATGAAAAATGGATAGGTTGCCGAAATATTGAAAAACATCGTGGAGATGCTAAATGCAGTCGTAATCACCAAAGTAACTCCTGCTCGCATCATAATCGTATTGAACAAGCGAATAATCGCCTTCTTGCCCAAACTCTCATAAGTCGGCAACATGGACAATAAGAAACTAATCGGCAAAAACATCGCAAAGATAATAAAGAGAATTTGCGAGAACAACATAATCCCTGTTAGGAGAAAGACAAAGAAGGATATGCCAATATTGAACAACACCAAAAAGACCACGGTCCCTAAGCGGTTCATGGTCTTGGTAATACTGAGATTCGCATTGTCATTATCTTCAATCTCCGCTTTGACCGCTTCTTCCCGATCCTTGCCTTTATTTTCATCTGGACTTACAGACAGGATTTTGTTAACACGATCTTCGCCAACTTCTTCTATATTGGAATCATCAAATTGCAAGAGTAACCACGGTTGTTGGACTTGAATGGAAAACAAGCTATCTCGGATTAAATCCACACTGTCCTTTCCTTGGCTTTCTGAATTCGGCACGACAATCTCGGTTCCAAGGCTAAGAGCCGCTTCGCTGACATCTGAGCTAAAATCATTGATTTTTGTGATATAGGTGGGCGCATACGCAATGAACGAACCCGAAAGTAGAAAAATCATCACAAAATTAATGACAGCCCGGACTGCTTTGGTAGTTTCTCGTTTTAATAATCCTGTATACGCCACATAAACTCCTAGAGCTAAAATCATCAATAATAGAAACCCAAAGTAAAAGCCCGAGGTCTGGAGTCCATTTTCGGTAATGCCGGCTAAGGTTTGGATATTCTTCCCAATACTTTCAGCCGTATCTGAAATGAAATCCAGCTTATAGGCTTCTTGAACCACGTAGCCCGTGGCATTTGATAAGTAGAGACTAACTGTCCAAATAAAATTAGTAATGGCATAAAGTCCATACATTACGCTCTTCCCTAGGCCATCACCCCAATTCCAAGGCAGCCAATCCCACGAACTATCCACAAAGAAATCCAACTGATAGTTACCAAGTGAATATTGGGAATAAAGATTTCCGGCTCCAACTGTATCATCAACCAGACCTGTTGCCTCAGCTACCGTTCCAACTAAGCTCAAAAGTATTATCAGAGTGACCAAACTGATTAAAACAATTCCAAAGATACGAAAAAGTTTCTTTTTCATCTCCTCACTCCATTCTCTCTTGAACTGGCGGACGGGTATCAAAAGCATGGAAAAGTTCTTCAAAGACTGGATGAACTTGGACCACACCTACTCGACCATACAAATCCTGCATCAAGCATTGCCCATTTTCCAAATCTCGCATGCATTTTTGATTACTTTCATCTTCTTTATCTAATCCAAAGAATTCCAAGGTTTTCTTGATTTCATGAATATCGGTACTGCGAAATGCAAACTTTAGCCCAATATTATTCTTCAAACGTTCATCCAACAAGTCATCACTGTTTTGCGTGACGAAGTAAACACCGGCATTCATGGCCCGACCAGCACGCACTAATTTATTCGATAACGTTTTTCCTTGAGCTACTTGAAGAAAACTCCAAGCCTCATCCAGGTCCACAATCTTGAAAATTTCTCGGTTGCTATGGATAAAGTCCAAGGCAAAAGTGGAAATAACAATTAGCATGGAAACACTCAGCAATTCCATGGTGGTATATTCTTCAAAAGTGGTTTCTGCATCTGGTAAAACCAAATCCGCTACTTGAATGATATTTAACTGCTTATCTAAACTAATCGACTGGGTAATCGAACCATCTGAGAAAAGCAAATGGGCAAAATCATAATCGGTAAAGGACTCGATGTGATCCGCGATATTTTCCGCGACTGGTGAGTCCTCTTTACGCAATTCAACGATTACTTGTAATAATCCTCGCTGATCACTTTGGGTAACCGTTCGAATGGCTTTGCGTAACACAGGGAACTTCTCCCCATCCCGACTGGAAATCCCTGTTAAAAAGGTCAGGATATCAATCGCCAAACTTTCTGAGTCTTTCTTTTTCTTCATAATCACATAGGGATCAAGTAAGCCTTGATTTTCTGGCTTACTGGTCAAGTTAAGAATATTAATTTCATCCGCAATTTCTGGCAACGTTTCTTTCCAACCGCCTCTTTCTCCTTTTGGATCGACAATCACAGCTTGCCCACCAAAAAGGACGGCATAATAGACTAAGAGATTGTTGCTAAAAGATTTCCCCCCACCTAACGAACCAAGGAAAGCAGATGCCAAAGCATTGGTTACTGAGCCTTTGACCCCTTGTGATGCCAATGCCGGTTTCAGGTAAACATTGCGCCCCGTATCTACGTTATAGCCAAAGTAAATGCCTTCTAATTCTCCTAGCATTTGAGTAGCCCCAAAACCAAGTCCCGCCAAAAAGTCAGACGTAACATATTGAATATAGTCATTCATGTATCGCTTACTTGAGGGTAAGAATTCTTTGTGTAGACCCATCATATCGCCAAAGGGCCGGACTAGTTTTACATTGGTATCGTCATAAAAATCGAGCACTTCATCACAGCGGCGTTTTAATTCATCCACTGATTTAGCACTCACTCGAACCACATAGCTTAGTTTATACATGGATTCTTTCGACTGATCCAAGGTGGTTTCCAATTCATCCACGGAATCCAAAGCATCTAATACATTGGAGTTCGTTTCATTATCAGATTGATAGGCATGGTTGTCTAAATCTTTTAATTCCTTTTTCTTATTACGAACGGTAGCTAGGGCCTTTTTATTCGTCACAATTTCCACATTCATTGAAGTATCAATCGGAAACGTAAATTGTTGTTGCTGGTAATAGAAAAGTTCCGAGGAAGGAAACTCCATTTCCCCTACAATGGTATTAATTGTTAAGTACGCTACATAAGACTCATGATTTTCATGTTCCATCCGTAAGTACCGAGGCTTTTCTTCAATCAAACAACGAGTGGGACGTAATAAGTCGTAACGTTTCACCAGCGTTTCTGATTTCAGCTTTTTCTTTGGTAGCTGGAATTCATATTCTTCAAACGGTGTGCCTTTTTCACCATAGATATGTTCAATTAAATACGTCAAGTCACTCGGCGTTACTCGTTTGACTTTAAATCTTCGAGCCAATTTACTTTCCATTAGTTTTTCAAGCTTGGTATAGCGACGAATTTCTTCATTGGATAAGGAAACAAAATCACCCATCAAATGATGATTCACTCCATAGACAAATTCTTGAAGTCCAGAAAAGAAAGATTTCCTGAGATTCTTTAGATTGACCTCTTCATCTGTCGAAATCAGTTTAAAGCCAATAAAGAAGCGATAATCAATCTGACTATCGCCAATCATGGATACTAATGCATCTGTCTGTAAATCAATTCGTTGCTTTGCTACTTCTTTGAGTCTACCGGTAATTTCCTTTTTCGAACGTTCTTGTGTGGCACGAATACTACTTTCTGTGGCAATTTGTAAGGCATGGATCTTACCTTCACGATTTTGCGCAATTAATTGGCGAAAGTTATCATGTACTTGATACTTCTGTTCAGGTGACAAAAAGGAGTAATTGTAAGGCACTAATTCATAGTAAGCAAAACACTCGCCTTCTTGGTTAAAGACAAGATTATTTTCAATATACTTAATCGGGTACATAATTCACACTCCTTACCAAGGTGATTGGTTCGTCCCATCGTTTCTTCTGTTCTTTAACTTTCTTTCCTGCAAAAGTGACCTTAAACCGTAAGTGATAGCTGATAAAGGATCGTAAAAATCCCAATGGTTTCTTACCGTCAAAGGTCTTTTGCGACATGAACCAAGTGACCGCTATCGGAATGCCCAAGTATTTTAAAAAAGCCCCCTCTATCATGGATAGCGGAGGCACATGGGCAAATACAATGACAAACATCAAGGATAAAACAAACCAAGCCATCTGGTTAAAGGTCACAGGAAAAGGCAGCTGAAAGTCATTAATCGCATAAATGACTTTTTCAACTGCCCAAATACTGGTGTAGCTTTTTATTTTTTTCATAGTTTCCTCCAAAATAAAAAGAAGGAAAAATTCCTTCTTAAATAAAAATTCTATATTTCTTACTATACTTTCCATTGCTTGCATAATCCTTTTGAAGAACATAAAGTTTAAACCTACGTGATCGACCGAAAAATCTAAACGATGAATTAATAATATTGATACTATTTTTTGGATTAGATGTTGAAGCAACAAATACTTTTTTAAAGTCACTTTTTTGAATTTCATCCATTGTTTTTTTTATTTCCAAGATTAAAGATCTATTAACTTTACGAACTCCATCTATTGAATTCCCTCTAACAATTATCGTAGGATATGTTTGATTTTCCATAGATAATTCACTCATTTTTATATCGTAAGTATCAATAATCAGTAAGTTCACAGAGTCATATCCATCGATGTCATCGAAATTTTCTTTTTCAATGCTTACTTTACATGTTCCATCACTGTCGTAATGATCATCGTATATATCTGGCAACACCTCAGAAAAAATTCCACTCAAAACCAACTTATATTGCATGTGTATAGGAATTCCTGCAATCTGAATTTTATCATAACCAAGTAAAGTTGCTGCTACCCAAAATACAAAATAAAAATAGTTGTAGTACACATTTCCATTAGAGTTAAACACCTTTCCTGAATTTCTTTTTTTAAAAAAATTCAATAACGATATAACAATAATAATTGAAAAAATGTAATTCAAATTAAGCTGAAGAGATGTTACTAACGTTTCAATAAAGGTAGCTTTTTGGTCTCCAAAGAAAAAAATCACGGCTTCTTTACTCATTTTTTTATTGGTAAAGAAAAAAGTAATCATCGGTAGAGAAATTAAGAGAAGGGCTGGTATCATTACCTTTCCTACTAAAAACCCCCACCACCAAATATTCTTTTGTGATTTCACCTAATCACTCCTTTATAGTTTTATAGCCTGCCTAATATCTGATTTTTTTGACAGTAACCACATTCTCAAATCAGAAAATCCAACGATAATAAAAACATAAACTCTATCATCATGTTGCTTGCTCACGTTCAGTCTCCAGCTTTTCTTATCAACATTTGATGGAGTTGGTACAGCTTCAGGATGAGTATGCCATTCTCCCAATGCAATAGAAAACTTATTTGATTCTATCCATTTCTCATTAGAAAGCTGTTGATGAATTTCTCGGTTTTTTTTAAAGAGTAATCTTTTTTGTATATCTCCTATTTGAGGTGTTGTTATATCGGTAATTATTATGCTCCCATTCTTAAGTCTTTTTCCATGAAGAACTCCTCCAGCTTCAGGCAAGTCATCCTTTCCCTGCCGATATTGTTCAAATATCTTAAGAACTTCATCCCTTACTTCAATGACAATACGGTCACACGAAAATTTAATCATCTAACTCCCCACATACTTTGCAATATTTAGAAAAGAATCTTTCTTCAAACTTATTGACTCCATTAAGAAAAGTATTTCTGTCGCTATATTGATATCCTAAATTCTCAAAAGTACTCCCATCTCCTATCCATGAAAAAAGAGTACTATTGGTCATATTATTTTGATTGACTTTATGGAAAAGTTTTATTGCATTAATTGCACATTCCGTCGAGGCAATAGCATTATATGGTATAAATTTTGAGCGGCAACTCGCTAAAGTCCTTTCAAAAATTTGTCCTTCTTTTACCAGAGAAGCTCTATTTGAACACCTATTTTTAGAGTTTGAATCTGTATAAAGACAATTGAAACAACCTTTTTGATTTAGAGAATAATTTATAAATAGAGTGTGTCCCCCAATGCCATATGGCTCCAGCCAAGAATAGAAAACTTTTTGACTACTTTTGGAAAAATAATTATTTAAAGCCAGGCTTGCCATTGTATCTCCTATGCAAACAAAAACATAGTCATATTCCTTGAAAAAACCAGGTTGCATACTAATTAAGTCTAAAACGTTCATTGACTCCACTTCAACACAAAGGTATGGGAATTTTTTTTCGAGCTCCTCCTGCATTAAATCAACTTTAAAAAAATTATTCTGAGATCGGGCATTTTTTAAACTATCTGCACCAAGTGAATTTCGATACAAATTTTCAGCTTGAAAACAATCATTGTCTATGAGTGTCATCTTTCTCACACCTAATGGACCAAGATTTTCAGCAATTTTACTGCCAACTGACCCTACCCCAACAATAGCTATATTAGCACCCAATCCATAGTTTTCTCCGCTCGTTCTATTCACCAAATATAATTCATCATGACGCTGAACTAATACAGTCCTAGGCGTACCCTTATAATCTTTTATAGATCCAGATTGTTTTGTAAAAAGAAATCCAATTATGACATTATTTGACTTTTCTTCAATTGGGATATCTAGAATAAGTAAAACATTATGTCTATTCTTTCTTTTTTCAAGTTTTAAAAAAAATCTTTTATTTGCACCTGTTACATTTTTTTTTACTATTTGTAAAATATCCTTCTTTGACCATGCTTTATTATTCTTCGGGGGCATAATATTATTCTTGTTTCTAATTGGAACATAGTATGCATCTAATTCATGAGTATCTTCTTTCTCTCCATTAAACAATCTACTCGCTGCATTTAATTGTAATTCGTTCTCTTTATCCAAAGCAACCAAAGACTTACCGTACATTATTGTATCAACTGACTTGATAAACAACGCTGGTTCACAAAGGTAGAATAACGAAATTTGATTCTCTTGTTTGTCCCAAAAAGCAACAAACTCTTTTCGAAAATCATTTTTATTTAACCCTTTCAAACCTTCCTCAATTGTTTTTATAGTTTTATTAACACACTGCAATAAAACCAATTCTGAATTTTCTTCATCTACTAAATAATTTATATCTGAAGAAAAACATACCAACCCATCTTTTTCTACATGTGGTAGGTAAAGTCCTAAATGATCAAAATTATGAATGTAAATCCTAGGAAGTACCAATGGAAAATGTTTTGGTATTTCAATTTTTAAACGCAACTTTCCAATTGTAGCAAATGAAAAATCCCCATAGTAATTACCATCGAATAAACGCACAACATCTGTTAGCTTTTCTTTTAAAATATCAGTATAATCCAATCTTTAACACCAACCTAAGCACTCGGATAGTCTGTAACAAATGCATTTCTTAAGTTTTTTTCTGTAACTTCTTCTTCTGAAATAATTAAAAAATCCTCCCCAAATTGATTATTTAATCGTTTTGTAGCTTCATACTCATCTTCAGTATCGATAGCGAAAATCAAATCATCATATAATTTAGAAAGTTTGTTTTTAAAATCACTCATCTGATTCACTGTCATTTTTGAATAGGTGTCACTGTTAGGCTTCACTGGAAGATATGCATGTAGACGATAATGCCAACCATCTGTTTCACTGTACTCATACACAAATGAATCTTTCAGCGAAGAAACAATCTGCTTCATACATTCCATATCATTATACTGAACTTTTCTAGTTAAAAAATCAGTGGACTTATTAACTAGGAACGTATCCATCACATTAATTGTAAGTCCAATTCCTGTTGGTTTATATTCTTGGTTAAAATTGTTATCTTTCCATCTTTTTAAATAGCGAATACATCTTCGAAATTGTTTTCGATCATCTGAATCTGCTACATGACTATTAATTTTCTCTTTTAATACTTTGGGATCCGCTTCCTCCCAGCATCGGTTTTCGGGAGCACTGAATTCTTTTGCTTTTGCTAAGAAATAATTTTCATCTTCTTTAGCATAAACCGCAACATCAACGTGCACATTTTTTTTGTCTTTTTTCCAGTAAATGTAGCAGTTACACAAGGTACTTTTAAATTAACTTGAGCATTAGGAAAAATTTCAACTAGCGCCTCTTTTACCCACAGTTTAGGCTCCCTTGGATCTTCATAAACAGTATGATCAATTTCGAAAGCAACTGCAATATCGATGTCAAAATCAATTTTTTCATCACAGCTTTTTATTCCGGTATAAACAGAATAGCTTCCCTGTAAAAAAGTTTCAAACTTCACATCATCAGGTAAGTAATCTTTTAATCCATCAATTACTTGGTCTTTATAGTCCTTAAGTAGCGTATTGTCTTCTACGTCCAATCTAATTGAATTATGGAAATCAATAAAACTTGTTTGAATATTTGCCATAATATTACCTCATTTCAAAAATATTTCTTCGGCAAATATTATATCACATTACCCTTCAGTTTGCACTCTATATATTGTGTTTTTTTGCTTACATATACTAATCAAACACTATATATAGTGTTGATTCATTCTGGATACTCAAAAACTCCACGACTAGTAACCAAATAATTTCCTCCAATCTCCAAATCTCGACCGCAAGCATCAAAATCAATATACGGCTTCAATTGTTCTGGAACTTCGCCAAAATCACCAGCTTCTACAATCAAGTAATGCGCCACATCACTCATATCATCGCAATCTGGATAATAGACAATATCATCCACATGCTCTACCATTTCCTCGAAAGAATTGAAGAAAGCGTGTTGAATCTCAGAAGCAGCTTCACCAATTGGCGTTCCTTCTAGTTCCTCCGCTAAGTTACACAACCGATTAATCTCTTCAATTGGCGTATACTCATCAATCTCAAAAGGCAGTTCATAATCATGAATCGCGTACTCTTCATATTCGTCATTTAATCCAATCTGTTCTTTCACTTCATCAAAATCGACAGGTGGGGTAAACCATGCCCCCACCAACTCACCTTCATTGTATTTTCCAAGGTTCGCAATATAAACACGCATCTGTTCCATTGTGATTCCCCCTCAGGCACCGACAATTCGGTTAAACAAATTGAGTAGGACATCCTTCACACCAGAAGCATTAAAGACCAGACCTACCGCAATCAAAGCAATCACCAAGAAGCCAATCAGTTTGGAAAACTCCCGTTTAAATCCTAAAAACAAACCAATGACCACAATCGCTAGTAAGACTAAAGATTGAGCATTGGTTAAAAACCATTGATATAAATTTTGTCCGAAATTCATTTTGTCACTTTCCTTTCTTTTCCATTGCTCAATCCGCTGCTGCACTTGCATTCATCAAGCACATCACGGTAACACCAAGCATACTGCCACCAAGTACCAATAACATATCTTTTACAATTTCCATCAAAATTCCTCTTTTCATACAATCAAGTTTTCGATTGCCATACTTTGTTGCTCCAAAATCTTTTTATGCCGGTCCGAGAGTCGCGCATTCTGTACCATATCCTGGATATACGTTGTTTGATTCAATCGATCCAACTCCTTAGCCATTTTCCACGTAGGGGCGACTTGTCTACCTAGCCAATTTAATGTTCGTTCAATGGTATACGGTTTCGGTTCAGAAGTTAATTGAATCTCTTTCCGATTCCGTCCAATAAAACGACCCCATTGTTCATTCAAGGGCCAATTGGTTCGCCGTTTTCCATCTACTTTATCCGCAAATCGCAAATACCGATTGATAATGGAAAACGTGGTACTTTCAATGCTACGACCTTTTAACAAATCTTGAATCGCATAATAAGCACGGTCATTTTTCAACCGAATCTCAAAACGATTTTTCGTTTCGGTCTGGTCCAATGGAATCCCTAACTTGATATATTGTTCATAATCTTTTTCGTACAAACAAAAATAAACCTCGCTTTTGAGGCTGCCAATATATAAGGTATTGCCCATACCATCCTTTTCATCAGCTTTCAACAGTTCCCCGGAACGGTAACTTTTGAAGGTACGAAACAAGGAGATACATTCTTCCTTCTGACATTTTTTCGTTAAATCAGGAATATCCAGTAGCCCCACTCGATCATTGATTGCTAAATCCAAGCGTTTCATCACGCCACCGGCTTTTAGACAATCTTCAAAAAAGTCGTACCAGCTACGCTTTTGGGCGAGTAAAAAAGTTTCAAACTGCCGGCAACCACGACCTTTTAATTCCAAAAGGACACCTTTATCTTCTTCATGAGATAACATCACTACAATATCGCCCATGACATATTGTTCTTGATAGGAGTAAAAGGCGTAATCTTCATGAAGCATATACTCGAATTTCAAATGGAGAATTTCTTGAATAATTTTCCGCACATCCGTTGTGGGAAAGCGAATCCTTACATAGTCAAATAGTAACGTTAAAGGTAAATCGGGATTGAAACTTTCCAGTTGATCAAAAATTTTTCTCATGGTCTTTGTAGAGGCGATTACGCCACCGTTTTCTATCTGATTTAGGTATGGGCGGCTAAGTCCGCAAGCAGTAGCTAATTTATTTTGTGAAACGCCATATTCGTTGCGTCGTTCTTTTAATAACCGATAATCTAAATTTCGTTGCGCCAAGTTTTCACCTCCAAATTCAAGGTGTTAACTTTTCCAAATGAGTTAACACCTATACAAATTACTTAATATCCTTGATACAACAAGCATTTTTTATGGTTACTTGCTTGTTTTTTGTGTTTTTGTACCCCCCTGTTAGATACGGGGGGTGAGACATCATGGCCGGCTGCCGCCGTCCATGAACAGGCACAGCACCACGGAGGATTTCTGCTTCGCAAATCCCCCGCGGTCAGTGCCTATCAGTGGGTTATTTCCCTATTACTCCGCGGTGATACCCTCAATTTCCAACTCTGCTTTTATCTCAAACAAGTATTGGCGGATATCAGGTTCTTTGGCAAGGTCCGCAATTCGTTCCAATTCACCGATGACTTGATTGAGCTCCATTCGAGCATCCGTTTCCTCATCCACTACATACGAATCACCTGGACTTTCACCCCGTTTTTGCGAATATCAAAATTGAGCCGGTACAGTTCTTCTTCCAATTTCGGATCTGCCTGAATCTTGCCAATCACCCAGTAGATTTCTCCAATCAACTCGTCATAAATCATATGCTTTTACCCCCTTTAATCTTCTAGCAATATCAAAAATGACCGGAACTGTTACTGAGTTTCCGGCCTGTTTATACAACTGACTATCTGAATTGACTTGAGAAGCTCGATCAAAAGCCCAATCTGGAAAGCCCTGAAGCCGCCAGCACTCCCTAGGTGTTAACTTTCGAATCTGGTACTGATCCGTGACTACCGCTTGTTGGTCTCCTGTTAGTAAGGTATGCACACTTTGTTTTCCCAGACGACCTCGGCGACTTGTGGAATTAGGAAAAGCCAGGTTCACACTGTCCCCTGGCTTCACCTCTTGATATTCTGTTTCATTTTTCCGAATCATAATCTTCGTTCCCCCTTGTTTCGTTGACAAAGTGGGGGCTGTTCCGGTTACCTCATAAATCCTATTGCCTTGTTCAAAATTTCCCGACAACATACCCGCTACAGAAATCCCATCCTTTACCGGTAAGGCAATTTTAATTCCTTCATCACCGGTCAAGGTTGGTGCTACGCTATCTGAACCATAGACTTGGCCACCCATTCCTCGATTGGAAGGATTGATATTTACCAAGTTTCTGATGTTTTGATCAGATGTTGAAGACGATCCAATGATAGGAAATACTTGTTCGGTACATGCATCTCGAGAATGTCCGATAAGGAAGATCCGCTCACGGCTTTGGGGAACGTAGGCCTTTGAGTTAAGCACTTGCCATTCCACATCATACCCCAATCCATCCAACGTTCGGAGGATCGTCTCGAACGTAGCCCCTCCTTCGTGATTGAGCAATCCCCGGACGTTCTCAAGGAATAGAAACTTAGGTTGGAGAAGAGTGGCGAACCGAGCGATTTCAAAGAATAAAGTACCTCGAGTATCGGAAAATCCTTGCCGCTTTCCCGCAATTGAAAAAGCTTGGCACGGAAAGCCGCCGCAAAGGATGTCCACTGGTCCGAGGGATCGAACAAATTCGTCTGATACACTTGTGATGTCATGCATTTCCACCTCCTTCCTTGTATCATGGATTGCTTTATAACTCCTCCGAGCAAATTCATCAATTTCACAAAAACCGATACACTGGTGACCGGCTTGTTCCATACCTAAGCGAAAGCCACCAATCCCGGCGAATAAATCTAAAAATGTCATAAATCACCTCAATAAAAAAGCCCAGGATTATTGATATTCCTAGGCTACACACTATTATTTTCTCTTTCCGTATGAACGGTTAATCCAACAATGTTGCTAATTTCCCTTAAGAAATCATACCCTTTTGGTACAAGTGGCGTATAAAACTCACTAATCACACTGCCCCCTGTATCTACATAACCTCGTCCTTTGATGCGTTTCATAAAAAAATTTTTATCGACTTCTCCAAACATCATGGAATACCCAAGCTCACTCATACGACCCAAAGCCACACGGAAGTTAAACTGATCGCGAATCCCATCTCCTAGATATTTCGCATCCGGCCTTTGACAAGCTAGAATCAGAAAGAAACCAGATTGACGGCCTAACATCACGATTTGTTTAAGCTTATTCAAAATCACCGCACTTTCTTTTGTCGTTAACATCTATAGCGATAGGTAAGAATTTGATATAATCTCCATCTTTTCCCCCGCTCCACACC
>OAUF01000800.1_pt1 | contig 16015 bp, 12 predicted proteins | sample 1495111 | NCBI WGS metagenome assembly OAUF01 (sample SAMEA2580002, study PRJEB22360) | human gut metagenome | reverse complement strand
AAAAAAAGTGCCCGCCCCGGCAGGAGGGGCAAGCCCTGCGTCCCAGAAAGGCCGCCCCCTGCACGCATACCGCCAAAAAATCCACAAAGACAACGGTCTGCGCTCCAACGAACGCAGACCGTTGTCTTATAAAAATAATTATGAAAAATAAAATTTACAGTTGCGCAACCGCGCGCTCCAGCTGCTCCAGCGCCTGCCGAAGCACCGCGCGCGGGCAGGCAATATTGATGCGCTGGAAGCCCCTGCCCTCTTCCCCGAACATGGAGCCCGAATCGAGCCACAGGCCCGCTTTTTCAAGAATCAGGCGGTTCAGGGCATCGTCGTCCAGCCCTAGGGCAGTACAGTCCAGCCAGATCAGGTACGTTCCCTGCGGTTCGACCAGACGGATCGTCGGAAGATGCCCGCGCAGGTATTCGCGCACAAAATCCAGATTGCCGACAAGGTACTCTTTCAGATCATCCAGCCACTGGGCGCCGCCCTCATACGCGGCCCGGCAGGCAATCAGGCCCATCACGTTGGCCTGGCTGTATCCGGCGCGGTCCAGCTCGGCGCGGAAGGCGCGGCGAATCTTTTGATTCGGAATCAGGATATTTGAAATTTGCAGACCCGCCAGATTAAACGTTTTGGTCGGCGCGGTGCAGGTGATCGCGATCTGCTCAAACTCCGGCCGCAGGGATGCAAACACCAGATGCCGGTGCCCGGGATATGCAAAATCCGCGTGGATTTCATCGGAAACCACGGTCACGCCGTGACGCAGGCAGATTTCGCCCATCCGCACCAGCTCCCGCTCCGTCCACACACGGCCCACCGGGTTGTGGGGATTGCACAGCAGGAACAGCTTGACCTTCTCGTCCTCGATCTTCTTTTCAAAATCTTTAAAATCGATGGAATAGCCGCCGTCCCGATAGACCAGCGAATTGCGCACCAGCCTGCGGTCATTTGCGAGGATGGACTCTGTAAAAGGATAGTAAACCGGGGTCTGAATCAGCACAGAGTCGCCGGGCCGGGTCAGCGAGCGAATGGCCGCGCACAGCGCGAACACAACGCCCGGCGTTTTGATGAGCCATCCGTTTTCCACATTCCAGCCGTGGCGTGTGGAAAACCAGCTTTGCAGCGCCTGAAAATAGCGCTCGTCCGGCTCCGAGTATCCGTAGATTCCGTGCCGGCAGCGCTCGGCCAGCGCTTCGTTCACGCACTCCGGCGCGGGAAAATCCATCTCGCCCACCCAAAGCGGCAGCAGCCCCTCGGGCTTTCCGTAACGGGCGGCGCAATCGTATTTGAGCGAATTGGTGTTCTTGCGGTCATGTATGGTATCAAAAGACATAGGGTTCCTCCTGTCGGGTGAATCGGCGTAGCAAAGCGGGCATCAGTCCTGCCCGAAGGCATGGTTCAAATCGGTAATCAGGTCGTCGGCGTCCTCGATTCCGACGGAAAGGCGCAGGAGCCTGTCCGTAATGCCCTTGGCCTCACGCTCCTCTGCGGGAATCTCCGCGTGCGTTTGCAACATGGGGTAGGTGACCAGCGTTTCCACGCCGCCGAGGCTCTCCGCATAGTGAATCAGGCTCACCCGGTTCAGGATGCGCTCGGCGGTTTCGCTGCTGTCCACCCCCAACGAGATCATCGAGCCGAAGCCGCTGGCCTGCTGTTTCGACAGCGCGTAGTGCGGGTGGTCAGAAAGGCCGGTATAAAACACCTGGCGCACCTTGCTCTGCCCGGTGAGCCATACGGCGATTTTACCGGCGTTTTGCTCCTGTCGATCCATGCGCAGGGGCAGCGTTTTGATCCCGCGGATCAAAAGCCAGCTGTCGAACGGGGAAAGGCACGCTCCGGTATTTTTATAAACAAAGCGCAGCCGCTCGCAGATTTGCGGGTCGTTTGCAATCGCAAAGCCGGCCAGAACGTCGTTGTGCCCGCCAAGGTACTTCGTGCCGCTGTGCACCACAATGTCCGCTCCCAGCGTCAGCGGGCGCTGCAGGTACGGGGTTAAAAAGGTGTTGTCCACAATGAGCCAAAGCCCGTGGGCGTGCGCAAGCTCCGCCGTTTTTTTCAAGTCGGTCACCTGCATCATGGGATTGGTGGGGGTCTCCACAAAGAGCGCCTTCGTTTCCGGCCGGATGGCGGCCTCAATCTGCTCAGGGTACGAGGTGTTCACCGCGGTGAACGAAAGGCCGTTCTTCTCGTTGATATGGTGAAACAGGCGGTGCGAGCCGCCGTACAGATCGTCGGAACAAATGAGGTGGTCTCCGGGGGAAAACAGCTCCATAACGGCGGAGATCGCCGCCATGCCGGAAGAAAACGCCAGCGCCTCTTTGCCCTGCTCGAGCCGGGCCATGGTTTCCTCCAGGTATTCCCGGGTCGGGTTCTGCACCCGGGAATAATCATACCCGGTGCTCTGCCCCACGCCGGGGTGTGCAAAGGTGGCGGTTTGAAAAATCGGCACGGAAACCGAACCGGTTTTGTCATAGGACTGAGAAGAACCGTGTACACAAATCGTATTGAATTCCATAAAAATGCTCCTGCCTGTAAGAACGGGCCCTGCCCTGGGGCAGAGCCGCGGTGTGTGAGCCGGGAGGGATCCCGGCCTTTGATGCCCCGGCCAAAGCGGCCGGGGATGATCAAACCTTAAATATAGAACATAAAGCTGTTTTCCTCACGGTGGCGCTCGGCCTCCGTGGCCAGGTCTGCCAGCGTAACGGCGGAAAGAGCGTCGGCGACGGCCTTGTCCAGCTTTTCAAACGCGCTCAGCCGCATGGCTTTTTCAATGTCCGGGGCTTTTTCCGCCACCGTGTCTTCCGCGGGTTCAAACAGCGAAAGCTCCACAGCGGACAGCACCTGATACACGGTGATCTGCCGCGGCATTCGCGACAGCTGGTACCCGCCCTGTGCCCCTTTGATGGAGTTGACGAGCCCACCCCTTTTCAAAAGAGAAAATACCTGCTCCAGATAAATTTTAGAGATTCCCAGCTTTTCCGAAATGCTGATGACGGTAATATATTCTCCGCTCGCATAGGATTCAGACATGCTGACCATTGCGGCAAGAGCATAACGGCCCTTGGCAGAAATCCTCATGAAGCAAAACCTCATTTCATACTTATACTATATGATTTAATGATATTAAAAAACAATCGAAATGTCAATACCCGTAATCAAAAGAAACATGCGCTCCGCGAAATATACGGGCATCCGAACCCGCGCGGGGCAAAGCGGGCGCATCCTCCTCTCCTGTTGTGTCAGGAGTGATTTTACAGGGCCAGTCCATCCCTAAAGAAAAATCATACATCCATAGGTATTGTTCCCCCATCGCATGAAAAATCATTGCAAAAACGCACGATTCCCAAAGAGAAAAAGAAAAGTCTTTCCGCACGGAAGCGCTCCGGCGGAAAGACTTTGGAGGAACATTGGGGGATTGGGCCAAACGATATCCGGACGGTCAATCCGGCGGCGCTTTCCCCATGGCGGTTAAAATCAGTTGCAGATTCTTCTTCAGGCGCTCGTTGCCGGGGGTCAGCTCCACCGCGCGGCGCGCATGCTCCAGAGCCTCCTCTGTAAGCTTCAGATTCCAGCAGGCAATCGCGCACAAATCCTCCGGGGTATGGTCCCAGGCATAACCCATATTGGCAAAATTCTTTGATTTCTCTGAAATGGAAAGTGCCTGCCGGGTTAAGCAGTATACCAGGGGCCAGTTCTCCTGCTGGTAGGCCATCTGTGCAAATTCCACGTAGGGGTCGCGCATTTGAGGTGCTTCAGCGATCGCGCGCAGATACCATCGCGCGGCCTCCCACGGCTTTCCCTGCATATTCCAGGAATAGGCGCCCCAGCGCATTGCCGCACTGCGTTCTTCTTCCCATTGGGAGAGGGCGAGATACCTCTTCATTGTGTCAATGCAGCTTTGCCACTGCTTCTTGTACATATATTCGCGGCCAAGATAATACAGCATGCGGGTGTCCGTGGGATTTTCCTCCACGGCGGTTTCCAGCAGGGACAGATAGGAGCCCCGGGATTTAATGGGGTCAGGGTAGTGATCGAGTACCATGTCCTCCACAAAAACAACGTGCTCCGGCACGGGGCCGGTATAGGCCAAATACTCATGAACCGGGTAATTCCAGAAAAAGCCGCGCCGGGAATGGATTTTCGTGTAATACAGCTGAAGATCCGGCGATCCGTCCGCATGGTGGCTCCAGTTATACAGATACTTGGCGCGGGTTGTATTCGGCTGCCAGGCCCGTTCCAAAGCGGCGCGCCATCCGGGAGAAAGCACCTCATCCAGATCGGTGCACACGCAGATATCTGCATTTTCAGGAACGTGGGACAGCGAGAGATTGCGCGCGCGGTCAAACCGCCAGGGCCGTACAACCTCCTCATACACCACGGCTCCTCTTTCACGCAGACGCTGTACGGTGTTGTCGGTGGAGCCGGTGTCGGTTACAATAATTTGATCCGCCTCCCGCATAGAATCCATCCACCGGTCTACAAACTGTTCCTCATTTTTACAAATGGCATAGACGCAGACCAAGTAAGGCGTTAGGCAATTCCCCCTTTTCTGTGGTTTTGAACGCGCGATCCGCTATCATCGTATGTGATCTCGTTTGTCCATTATTCCTGCGGGACACTCCCTTTCCTTATGTAATTGCTGTATTCTCTGAAAAACAGAAGCGCAGGAAAGAGGCCCGGAAAATTCCGAGCCTCCCAAAAAACGGACTGTATTATTCGATTGTAAGCCCGGCGCTGGCAAAGCCGGAGATCAACGTGGCAATATCGATACCTGCAGTTACCTGCGCCGAGAAAACCAGCATGAGGCGGGTGCCGGCTGTAACCGGTATGGCAATACCAGTTGTCAGGCCGCTGCTGAAAGTGCCGACGGCAACCACTCCGGTAAGCGGGGGAGCCAATGTGACAAGCGCGCCCGCCACCGGCGTAAACACGTTGCTTGTTGCGGCAGAGAACAACTGCGCTGTAATCGTAACGGTAGTACCAACCAAAGCTGCCGCTGCCGTAAGGTTGAAATCAGCCGCGATGGCCGTAACCGTTCCGTCACGCGGGACGGAGAAGGCCATGTTGGTGAAACCGGTGGTATCAATTGCACCGCCAAGCACAGAGAGGCCCGTAACCGAGTTGCCGAACCCTACTGCAGTGGTTGTACCTATCAATCCACCCGCAACTGTAGTCAATGCTGCGGCAATGCCAGACGCAAAGGGAATAATCGCGCCATTGCCGGCGGCGCCGGTTGGACCTGTGGGGCCGGTCGGACCGGTGGAGCCGGTAATATTAGGAAAACGAACTGCCTTTTTTGAGCGGTTTGTTAAATTGCTTCAGACTGGGCGTCGATTTCTATGTGTTCCATTCCCTCGCGCAGTTCATCGGCAAACTGAAATTTTACACTGATGTTGCCGTTTTCATGTACCTTGATATGGTCTACCAGTTCCATTAGAACCTCCCTTGTCAGCTTGTTAAGCGTTTTGAATTTTCTGTATGCTGTCAAATAAGCGTCCTCAGGATCAGCATTATTTTGAAGCTTCTTCCGTTCTTCGGTCAGGCGATTTAAAATTGCGTTGATTTCGGCCATCTGCCGTTCGTAATCTTCGCTCATGTGGCGGTAGTCGCTATGGGAGATTTCTCCGTCTTTCCAATCCTGATAAATGGATTGCTTGTAACGCATGATTTTGGAGCGTTCCTTTTCTTTTGCTTCTATCAATGCATCAATCCGCATGGACTGATTTTTTTGAAGCGGAGCTGCGCGAATATATTCCAGAATATTTGCATAATGTACCACAAGATATATTTGCTGCTGAATCGCGTACAGGATGGCCGCCTCCAATTGGTTGTGCTTGATGGAATGTTTGGTGCAAGCCGTTTTGGACTGATCTTTGTAGGTTCGGCAGAAATAGTACACGATTCCTTTTACTTGACTGCGGCTCATAGCCTTGCCGCAATCCGCACAACGCAGGAAACCGCTGAACAGATAGAGCTTCTTTTGCTGCGGAGCGGTGCGGGTGTCACGCTTGAGCAGCTCCTGCACCTTTTCAAAAACAGGCCGATCTATGACTGGCTCATGGGTATTCTGCACAATGTACCATTCATTTTCGGGAACCTGTTCCTGCGTATGGATCTTGTAGCTCTTCACACGCTGGCGGCCCTGTACCATGTCCCCTACATAAAGGCGGTTTTTCAAAATGTCGCTTACAGTTTTTGCACTCCATAAGGGCCTTTCCGAACCACTCGGATTTTGATAGTTTAGGCCTTTGCTTTTCTTGTACTCGGACGGACACAAAATGCCACGGTCATTGAGATTGTGTACAATAGCATTTTTGCTCATACCGTCCAGAAACCACTCATAAATGTTTTTTACAATCTCGGCGGCTTCATCATCAACGATTAAGGCGTTTTTGTCCTTTGGATTTTTCAAGTAGCCATAGGCGGCAAAGCCACCGATAAACTTACCATTGCGCCGCTTCATATCAAAAACCTGCCGTATCTTCTTTGAAGTCTGGTAGCAGAAATTGTCGTTGATCACATTGGTAATCGGTACAATCAGATTGGAAATGCTGTCCGGGTTCAAGTAGCTGTCAATACCCTCTGCCAGGCTGATAAACCGTACATTCATCTGTACAAACAGATTTTCAATCAAGCTCCCTGCGTCCGTATAGTTACGGGACAGGCGGGAGAGGTCTTTGACGATCACACAGTTTACCTTTTTTGCGTATATGTCGGAAAGCAATCTTTGAAAGCTGTCCCGGTTGGTGTCCGTTCCGGTATATCCATCATCCACATAGGGTGGCTGGACGCTTTCAAACTCGTCCATATGCTGTCGATAGTAATCATCAAGTAACGCTTTTTGATTAATAACGCTGTTGCTGTCGTCCTTGCCGCGGTTTAAGTCCTCTTTGGATAAGCGGATATACTCTCCAAGTTTCCAGCGGATATTTAGAGGGGCGGATATTTTTTCCTCAGAGCCCCTGTTTTTTGTTCGTGCCATGTGTCCTCCTTTCTGATTGCATCTATAATTGACTGTTTCGGATTTCAGCATAATGCGATGCTGTTATTGCAGCCTGTAAACAGACTTTACAGGCCACTTTTCTTTCGTTTGAGAAAGTCGGCAAACACATCCTGCAAAGGGGGAGCATTCTCTGAAAACTCCAGCTTTACGCCCATATCGCCCACACGAAAACAATAGGGGTTTTTAACCGCCGCTATGACTTTCGCCGCACGCTGTTCCTGCGGTACGGTCATATCAAAGGTGAAGCCGCTCACATCAACCAAATCCTTTTTGTTTACTGCTTCTATGTCCACGCTTGCCAATGTTGAAATTGGAATCCGTTTTTTCAATCACAGTCGCCCCCTCCTTCCCATATATATGAGCGGCTCGGATTGTCCCATGAAAAATAGCAGGAAACGACAGGAGAGTGGTTCCTTGTCAAGCTCTTGCAGAATAATCTTCCGGCCGGTCTATTCATTTCCGGGCCGCAGAACTGCCCTTGGATCAACCTCGCCGGAGGCTCAGAATGCGCTTGCGGTGAGCGCACATCTGTTTTGCGCTGTTCGACTTTCACAGACCATAACAGATGGAAGCCGATTGCCGGTATTTGCCATTATTTTAACCCTTAAGTTCTTGTCGAAATTTTTTTGCGGTTATGCTACAATATAATATATCCGGCAGGTGATTATGGAGGATAAGGGGGAGAGAACCTCATGCTGTTTTATAAACCGAAATATGTGGCTCCCCGTCAGATTCGTATGGATCGAATCGTGTTTGCTCTGGTATTTCTTGCTGAATTTTCCTATGGTGTATATTTAGGCTATTTTAAGGGCGTTCTTCTAGGAGACGCCGTAAGCCGCACTGCCAATGCGTTTTATGTGCTGTTTTGCAAGCCGTATCGCTTCACCTCCATGGGCCTTGTGTGGAATCCGCTGCCCAGCGCATTACAGCTCCCCTTTGTGGCGCTTGCCCATTTTTGGCGGCCCATTGTCACCAAGGGAATCGGAGCGGCGGCGGTAACAGCATTTTTTGCCGCATGGCAGGGAAAAACGCTTCTGCGTACCTTTGAACTGCTAAAGGTGGAACGTGTACCTTCCCTTTTGATCACTTTGCTGTTCTGTTTCCATCCTTACATATTTTTTTACGGGGCAAACGGCATGACGGAAGTAATTGCTTCCGCCTTTGCCATACAGGCAGTTTGTGCACTTTCCCTCTGGATGCGGACGGGGCGAGCCAGTCATCTGCTCGCTTTGGGCGTTGGCTGCGTGGGAATGTTCCTCACCCGCTATGAAGCGATTCCCTTCGCCTTGTCTCTGGGCCTCGGAATGTTCCTCCACATGCTGTTCAGTCAGAGGGAGAAGAGATATTACCCGGAAGGAAACTGGAAAGAAAAATTTTTTTATGTGGAAGGAACGATGTGGGTTACCTTTCTGCCGCTTATTTACACGGTGCTGGTCTGGATCTTATTTAACTGGACCATTACCGGGAATCCTTTGTATTTTTTGAACTCGGGTTACTCCATGAACGCCTATTCCGATTATTATACCGACTATGGCGGCATAGCCGGGGCAATATCCTATGTGTGGGCCAGAATCTGGCCGTTTCTGTTTGCCCTTGCCGGGCTGCTTTTGGTACGACTGATGATGGGCTCCTTCCTGAGCCACGATACCGCTATTATGGTCACGGTAACGCTGGGACTTTCTCTTTTTCAGTTTTTTATGATTGCCAAGGGCTCGTCGGGTGGCTATGTGCGGTATCTCTGCTATCCTTTGATGCTGGCCGCGGCGTGGATGCCCTACCAGCTTTCTGTTCTGAAAAAAGCGGCGCGCAGGGTGGCTGTCGGCATCCTCTGTGCGGTGCTGGCTTTTAACGGCGCCTATTTTGCCTGGGCGTTTGAGCATTCTTCCCTGATGAGAGAGGATACTCTGTATATGGTTCCGGCACACACCGAGCAAATTGCGGATTATATTAATACTCATCTGCAGGACAAAAGAGTTCTGATGGATTCCTATCTGACCTATTACGCCATTATGAATGTGAACAACGTGGATCAGCTGGTGATCAGCTGTACACCGGAATTTGCGGAGGCGGTGGCGGACCCTGTGGGGCATAACATTGATTATGTGATTGTGCCGCAGATAGGGGGCTACGGCAATATGGATGCTCTGAACATCGCCTATCCCAACCTCTACTGGCACGGGGAGAAATGGTGTGAAGAAGTCACCTCTATTGAGGGATATAAGATTTACAAAGTACTCAAATGAAAGGGGGTGTTGGGATGGAAAAAAATCTGCATGGATTAGGGGAACGAATGGTGCGGGCTGGCCTGATCAACAAGGAGCAGCTGGCCGACGCGCTTTTGTGGCAAGAGCAGGAGAACACCCTGCTGGGCGAAACTCTGGTCAATCACGGAATCATCACGGGAGAACAGCTTTTTCGTTTCATCTTCACCAGTCCCGGGGCGACAGTGGGCGAAGTTTTGATCGGTCACGGTTATATTGACCGTGAACAATTGGCGGAGGCGCTTCGCTACCAGCAAAAATATGGCGGACGATTGGGTGCGATCTGCGTTTCCCTCGGCTTTCTGACTGCTCAGCAGTTGGATTCCGCGCTGGCGCAGCGTGTTGCGCCCAAGGGCCGGCTGGGGGATGAATTGCTGCGCTTGGGTATTATTACGCAGGAACAGCTGGATACCGCGCTGGAAACTCAAAGGCGCAGCGGCGGGCGCTTGGGGGAGATTCTGCTCTTTTTGGAATATGTTACAGAGGAGCAGTTATACCGCGCTCTGGCAACACAAGGGGAAATCGGCAGGCTGGGCAGCGATGTGCGCTTGTCGGATGTGAAGGCTCTGCCCTACGGGCTTGCCAATCGGTACGCAGCCATTGTAATTCGGGAAGAAAAGCAGTATACCGTTGTTGCCGTTGAATCCAAGCTGAGCGAAGCTGCCGTTAAGGACATTGAGGCATATCTGGAAAAACCCATTGAGCAGGTTCTGATGACCAATGCGGAACGGCTGCGGTTTTGGGAGCAGGCTTACCGCCGTGATGAGATTCTGGGGAGCGTGTTCGCCCTCTACGATGAACAGCCTGAAAACTCCGCGATTGAGACCTTTACCACTCCACAGCTGGTTACGCTGTTGGTGCTCCTCGCTGTGTTTGTCGTGTCTTTGGCGGCAAACTGGTTTGTCACACTACTCATACTGGTGATCATTTTTCAAATTATCTATCTTGCGATGGCAATCGCGAAATTTTGGATGGTCATCAAAGGCGCCCGTCACAATGCGCAGCTGCGCTTTTCACCGGAAGAGGTGGCCGCTGTGGATGAGACCAAGCTGCCGGTATACACCCTGCTCATTCCGGTATATAAGGAAAAAGAAGTGCTGCCTCATCTTTTGAAAAGAATTCAAAATCTCGACTACCCCAAATACAAATTAGACGTTCGTATTTTGCTGGAGGAAAATGATCCCGAAACCATTGAATTGGTTCGCGCGATGCGGCTGCCCAGCTACTTTACCCCCATCGTCGTACCGGCATCCATGCCGCAGACGAAGCCAAAGGCCTGCAACTATGGGCTGCTGCAGGCGAAAGGGGAGTATGTAGTCATCTACGACGCGGAGGACAGACCTGAGAGGGATCAATTGAAAAAAGCTTATTTGGCCTTTCAAAAGCTGCCGGAGGAATATGTGTGCATTCAGGCCAAGCTCAATTATTTCAACAGCCGGCAAAATTTGCTCACCAAACTGTTTACGCAGGAGTACAGCATGTGGTTTGAGCTGCTGCTGGTGGGCATTATGCAGATGGATATTCCCATCCCGTTGGGGGGAACCTCCAATCACTTCAAAATGGACTTTTTGAGGCAGGTCGGCGGCTGGGATCCTTTCAACGTAACCGAAGATGCGGATCTTGGCATCCGGCTCTACAAGCATCGGTATAAAACCGCGATACTGGATTCCCGCACCTGGGAGGAAGCCAACAGCAATGTCAGGAACTGGGTGCGCCAACGCTCGCGCTGGATTAAGGGCTATATGCAAACCTTTTTCGTGCATATGCGTGAGCCGGCTAAATTTTACCGCCAGGTAGGGTTCCGGGGAATGCTCGGGTATCTGGCCATGATTTTGGGAACTCCGTTGCTTCCGCTGCTCAACCCCATCTTCTGGGGCATGATGGTGGTCTGGCTGATCTTTCATCCTTTTTGGGTACAGATGTTTTTCCCGGGGCCAATTTACTATATCTCGGTGATTCAGCTGATTCTTGGCAACTTTATCTTTATGTACATGAATATCGTCGGTACGTATTATGTGATTCGTGATTGCGCGATTAAGAAAGATCAACCCTTTTCTTACGGATTGATTCGGTCGGGGTTGCTGACCCCGCTGTACTGGATTTTAATGAGCGTCGCAGCCTACAAGGCGTTGATTCAATTGATCGTTAAACCCCATTATTGGGAAAAGACCCACCACGGCCTGACGGAGCACTCCGACGTTGCTCACCTGCAATACATTGAACAACTGCTCACCGAAGAACAGGTTAAAAACCGGAAGGATAAAAGTGTGCCAAGTAATTCATTGGAAAGTAAGGGGACATTGCATGAAACGAAATCGCATTAAGGGAATATCCCGGTTTCTGTCTGTGTTAACGGCCGCCATTCTTTTGTTTTCGGGCGCGGGCACGGCCTATGCCGCCTCCGAAACAGCGGCGCCTTACGCAGATGCGCAAAAGGTTTCGGCTCCTTTGTTTGACGAGCCGCAGTCTCTGAATCTGCCGCGCAATATCACTTCGTTTTGGTTTCGGATACCAAACGGTACCAGTCTTGGCGATCAATGCAGCCTTTCTCTGGGTATGACCGCTGCGGAGACGCTGATCGATGACCGTTCCACCGTGACGCTGTTCCTGGGGAATCAGCAGATCGCTACGGCACGCATTTTGGATATTGTCAAAAAGCGGGGGGGGAATGTGGGTGGTGCCCATCCCTGCAAAGAGCCTGAAGACAGACGGCACGCTCAATGAGCTTCGGATTGTAACCGCACAGCGCACCATTCTTGGCGATTGCGCCGATATTGACAACCCCGCAAACTGGGTGCGGCTGGAAACAACCTCCCGGCTGAATTTGGACGTTTTGCGGATGGGCGATCCCGTTCTCGGCACTGCGCTGCCCTACATGTTCGACAAGGTGAATCAAGGGGATCGACTCGCCGCCGAGTTTATTCTTCCATCCGGGGAGAACTCGGATGTCCGCTCCGCCATGCTGACTGCCGCTTCTGCCATCGGCGCGGCATATCCGTCAAAGAGCACCGTTGGCTTTGTCGTGTCGCAGGGCAGCTCCGCCGCAACTGAGCAAAATCGGATTCGTATCGGGCTTGGTTCCCAAAAGCCCCGGGATATGGCTGCGATACCTTCCCTAAATGGGGAGAACGGATATCTTTCTATTACAAGAAACAATCAGTATTGCGACTTGTCTCTTTACGGAGCGAATGCGGCGGGATTGTCCAAAACGGCGGCTTTCTTCACTCACAGGGACTATCTCGCACAGCTTTCCGGCGGCACTGCCGCAATCTCCACCGATCTGCGTAATGTCGGAACGGGGTTTGTTAAAAATGAGGATGGGTATTACAAGCTCTCTGACTTTGGCTACGACACCGCCAGTCTGGCAGGAGCGTTCCATCAGGAGGTCAACTACACGCTGAAGCAGCCGCAGGGTGTTCAAAGCGGGCCGGATTCTTATCTGGAGATTCATTTCCGCCATTCAAAGGCGCTTGTGGGGGATACTTCGTTGCTTACCGTTCATGTGGATGGAACCGCGGTCGACAGTATTCAGCTTTCGGACTCCAACGCGGAGGGCGGTTCCATCAAGGTGAAAATCCCGCCCGCAGCCTTGGATAAGAGCTCCTTTGACGTTAAGGTGGAGTGCTACAACTATTTGGGAAAGGTAGACTGCTCGAAGGATTATTATGATGTCGCGTGGACGGTGATCGACAAAGATTCTGTCGTTTACTTTCAGCCGGGGGATGCGGGAATTCCGCCCACCATTCAGCCGCTTCCAAGCTTTGGAGGACCTTCGGGTGAAAGCTGGCCAACGGCGATTCTCTGTGCTCCCTCGAATACCTCTCAGAAGATGATGGAAGCTGCGGTCGGGCTGGTTTGCCGGGCCGGGCAGAATTCCGGTGCATACCGCTGGGAGTACGCGAACAATCTGGACTCCAAACTGAAAGAGTCTTCCGATATTTTAATCCTCGGCACCAATGACAACCTTCAAATTCCGAAGGAAATCTCCGATCTTCTGAATGTTGTGCCTCAGAAAGACGGCTTTGCTCTTTCCAAAGATCCTGTGGTTTCAGCAGAAGCGCTGCAAAACAAAATTATCATACAGGCGGTGCGTTCACCCTGGAACTTCTATCGAAAGGTGTATGTCGTCACCTGCCCGCCCGGGATGGAAGGCGTTCTGAAGGAGTTCGTTTCGGAACGCAAAGCTCTGAATGAACTGAGCGGTACGATCTCACTGATTGATGGGAAAAAGGCAGTGACAAACGTTACGGCTGCTGACAGCACCGTTGGCAAGGCGGCGGAAAATCTTCCGTTCAGTATAGATCGTTTCCTCGGTAAAATCGTCCGGGCAACGGGTATTTCCCGGGGAGGGCTGCTTGCCATTTTGATTCTTGTCTTAGCAATCATCCTTTTAATCATTAAGGTTTACAGAACCCCCCGCCGGTTTGAAAAGGCGAAAAAGAAGATGGAAACGATCAACAAGGACGCCGGAAGGGCTTTGGAAGAGGCGCCCAAAGATATCGAAGATGATTTCGGCAAAGACGACAACGGCAGATAGTCTGCCGGAAAAGAGAAGTTACGGTATACCAGGCTGAAAAGAGCAGAGCCAAAGCGAGCGTGAAGCACGCGCAATGGCTCTGTTTTTTTATAAGCTCACAGCTTGAGAAACAAAAACACCGCGCGAAGGAAAAGTGAAATCGCAACCCAAAACAGACGAGGTGCTTGCCGAAATAATCCGTCACCGTATGACCCTGACTCCATTTGGCGAAATCGCAACTGTCTTCGGTACATAAAACAGGGATGCAGCAATTCTCATTTTGCTGCATCCCTGATATTTTATGAGGCAACTCCTTACCAATCCCAGTCAAATCGTTCTATGTCTGTTTCGGTCAGCTCTGTACCGATCTGCACTTCAATCATCTGGAGATCCGTAATGGCCAAAATTGCATGAAGACGGCCTTTCTTGATCTGTACCAAATCCCCCCGGCCGACCCTCTTTCTTTGTCCGTCAATCACCCGCTCGCCCACACCGTCGATTAAGATCCATATTTCATCGCGCATGGCGTGCCGCTGGTAACTGATGGCTGACCCGGCTTTGATAAACAGATGCTTCGTCAGACTGTTGGTATCTGGCAGCTCAGTACGGTCGATCACGCGATATTCACCCCAGCGGCGTTCCTCGTACATAGGGCGCGGGGCGGGGGGAATGTATTTCTTAAGAGAAGCGCTTTTTTCCTTATCTGCAACCAGAATTCCCTCATGGCTGGCCGCCACAACGAGATTGCTGGTGCCTATTGCCACAATTGGAATATTCAGCTCGTTAATGATATGGGTATTTTGCACATCCTCGCTTACAATCGCTTTCCCAATTTGCTCGGCAGAGAGTTCCTCTGTTAAAGAGTTCCATGTACCAAGATCTTTCCAAAGCCCGTCAAAAGGGATCATAGCGACAGATTTGGCTTTTTCCACCACAGCGTAGTCAAAGCTTTCGTTGGTTAACTCATGGTATCGGCATCGGATATCCTCAAAACTGACCGGATGGATTATCGCTTCGGTGATTTCCGTCAGGAACCCAAGCCGAAAGGCGAATACGCCGCCGTTCCACATTGCGCCGTCCGCAATCATCTTCTGTGCAATATCTGCACTCGGCTTTTCCACGAACCGATCAATTGGGATTACCCCAGCTGCTTGTCCGGATTTCGGAACCATATAACCGTATTTTTCGGAAGGCTCCCATGGTTTGATTCCCATCAGCACCAAGTCGGCGAGGCCATTGCCGACAGCCTCCGCCATTCGGCGGAGAACATTAAAATATGCCGGTTCCGTATAGGTATCCACCGGCATGACGACAACCACTTCTTCTGGAGAACACTTCTTTTCAAAGTGAAGATAAGCGGCCGAAAGCAAAATGGCGGGGAAAGTGTTTCTGCGCTCTGGCTCCGCAACAATTTCAATCTCATTCCCGAGCTGCCCCAGAATCTCCTCTTGCTGAGGAGCGGCGGTTGCCATCAAGATATGATTCGTTTTCAGCCTCGCGTCCAAAAGCTGACGATAAACCCGCTGCACCATTGATTCCGGTCTGCCGTTCTCATCCTGCAACAGCTTTAAAAATTGCTTTGAACGGGTGCTGGTCGACAGCGGCCAAAGCCGCATCCCCGAACCACCGGACAACAGAATAATATTCATAACTCCCACCCTTTGGTTATTTGAGGAATTTCCCTTCACTAATATTCAACTGACAGTTCTCTTTTTTTAATAGCTCAATCGGTCAAGCTCTCATTTTTTGTTTTTTGCCTGTCGGGCAAACAGCACACCTTCCTTTTGGACTCGATAACTGTTTATGAATTAACCCTTCAGAGCATCCGCGGGGGATAGTTTGTCCACACTGAGAAGAAGATAATCAACACTTTTTGTATTATCTGATCTCAAACTGGTGCCGGGTTTCGCAGGCCCCACACCGTTCTTATCATTCTCGCCTCACCTATGATTTCTGCAAAAGGAATCCCGAGCATTCATGTGAAAGCCTATATTTATTATAAAGCTCTTCCAAAATATAAGCAAGAAATTTCTCCCGTTTCTTACTTCGTGGAGGTGTGGAGCTATTTTACAGAAATCTTACCCATTTTGTTCAACTGGTGATGTTCAATGTAACGTGATCGTTGGTGTCCTGTTTTGGTGTTTTCCTTTTCCTGCGGAATCAAAGGTTTTCCTTAAATAACAGGGGCAGTGGAGCCGGTAATATTAGGAAAACGAACTGCCTTTTTTGAGCGGTTTGTTAAAT
>OAUF01000797.1_pt1 | contig 16052 bp, 14 predicted proteins | sample 1495111 | NCBI WGS metagenome assembly OAUF01 (sample SAMEA2580002, study PRJEB22360) | human gut metagenome | reverse complement strand
CCCCTGTGGGCCCGGTTGGTCCGGTCGGCCCGGTCGGGCCGTTCTTATTCAGAAAACCATTGCTTTTTTTCATTAGCGGGGGTTGGTTCACTTGCCTCCGAGCGACAGCTTTTTTCTATGAATTCCTCCGTCCGGCGTATCTCGTCGCCGTGCCTCAGCTTGATGCGGATACTGCCGTTTTCAAACACCAGAATATGGTCAACCAGTTCAATCAAAAGATCCCTTGTCAGCTCACTGAAATTTTCGGATTTCCTATAAGCCGTCAAGGTGGGATTTTCTGTGTGGGGGTTCTTTTCGAGCGCCGCCCGTTCCGCCGTCAGATTTTCAACAGCGGCGCTGATGCGCTCGGTTTGCCGCCCATAGGCTTCGTACATCTGTTGGTAGTCCCCCTGCGTGAGGTTTCCATCCTTCCAGTCCTGATAAAGCGACTGCTTGTAGCGCGTCACTTTGGCAAGCTCCTTTTCCCTTGCGGCGATCAGGCCGTCCAGTTTGTTTGTCGGGCTTTTTTTCGGTGGGGCTCCGTCTACGCGGGCCAGAACCTGTGCGTTGGCGTCGGCCATATATACCTGCTGCCGAATCACGTGCAAAACCGCCGCTTCCAGCAGGCTGTGCCTAATGGAGTGCTTGGTGCAGGCAGCCTTCGACTGCTCCTTGTAAGTGCGGCAAAAGTAGTAGACATTGCCCTTGACCTCGCTTCTGCACATGGATTTGCCGCAATCCGCGCAGCGCAGAAAGCCGCTGAACAGATAAAGCTTCTTTTCCCCGGGGGCAGCTCGTGTATCGCGCTTTAACAGTTCCTGCACCTGAGCAAACGCTTCCCGGCCGATGATGGGCTCGTGGGTGTTTTCAACGATAAACCATTCGTCTTCGGGAACAGCGTCCTGAATATGGATTTTATAGCTCCGTACCCGGTAGCGGCCCTGTACCATGTCGCCGACATAAAGGCGGTTTTTCAGCATTTGTGTGACGGTTTTTGCGTTCCACAGCGGCTTGTTTTCGGCGTTGGGATTTTTGTATTTCAGGCCCTTGCTCCGCTTGTACAAGGAGGGGCACAATACGCCGCGCGCGTTCAACGTCTGCACAATGGCATTTTTGCTCATCCCGTCCAGAAACCACGCAAAGATGTCCCGCACAACCGCGGCGGCCTCTTCGTCAACCACCAGCGCGTTTTTATCCTCCGGGTTCTTCTTGTACCCGTAGGCGGCAAAGGAACCGATGTGCAGCCCCTTTTCCCGTTTTTTGTCAAAGACCCTGCGCACGTTTTCAGACGTATCCTTTGCGTGGCTTTCGTTCAGAACCCCCTGTACGGGAACGCCGATATTCGTTGCGCCGCAGGGGTCTTTGTACGTGTCGATCGGCTGCTGGTAGAGAGAGACGAACCGCACCTGACGGGTGACGAACCAATCTTCCAGATAATAGCCCTGGTCGGCGTGGTTCCTGAAGCTGCGGGCCAGATTTTTGACTACGACGCAATTGATCTTCCCGGCCTCGATGAATCGGAGCAGTCTTTGAAAATCCGGGCGCTCCTCATCGGTGGTGCCGCTGACTCCGTCGTCGATGAATTCATCTACCAACACGTACTGGTCGTCGTCGAATTGATTACGGAGCCAGTCCGTCAAAATAAGCCGCTGATTCTGAACGCTTTCGGATTCGTCGTTTCCCCGGGAGTCCTCACGGGACAGCCGGATGTAAAACCCGACATACCAGGTTTTGCTTTTGCCTGTTTTGGGCTTGATCTCATACCGGGCTTTCGGCCTTGCCATAGCTCCTCCTTTCCCGCAGCTTTTATGCCGTCGCTAATTGAAAAGGAGGCTACAGGCCGTTTTTCTTGCGAAGCAGAAAGTTCGTCAGCAGCTCGCAAAGCGCCGGGCCGTTATCGGCAAACTCCACCTGAACGCCCAACTCGCCATATCGAAAGCAGTATGGATTTTTCGTTCTTTCTATCACAAGCTCTATGCGCTCCCGCCTGGAAAGGCTGTTGTCGAACCGGAACCCCCGCACGTCCGCAAGCGTATTCTTGTCGGCTGCCCGAATATCTGCGCCTTGCATGGCGTTTAACTGCTCTAACGTCGTCATAATCATGCTCCCCTCCCTTGATACGGGCATGATTATCTGTATGCTCCTTTCGGATTGTCCTATGAAAAGGAGGGAAAGGCCGAGCCCGCGCCGGAGCCGCGTTCAAGCTTTTGGCCGCGGGTGCGGGCAAGCGTGCCGCTCCATCTGCCGGCGGATATTTCCGTAACAAAATCAAAAAATCTGTATAAAATAAAGTGTTTGATCAGTTTGGCGCGGGCCGCCCGTATTCCCGATCGGAAAAGTATTTTGCCGAATCTGCGCGTTCAAACAGGGCCGCCCGACCGCCCAAAAAGGAGAATGACGATGAAGTATTTGTATTGGCTGCTGGTTTTTATCCCGATCACTCTTGTCGCAAGGCTTGGATTTCATTTAAGCGATGGAATCGTATTCTGCCTCTGCTGCGTCAGCATCATTCCTCTGGCCGCCGTGCTGGGGGACGCGACCGAACAGATCAGCCTGTACACCGGCCCAAAGGTCGGCGGCTTTCTGAACGCCACCATGGGGAACGTGCCGGAAATCCTGATCTGCGGGTTCGCCGTCAAGGCGGGAATGTTTTCGCTGGTGCTCACAAGCCTGGCGGGGTCCATGCTCGGCAACATTCTGCTTGTGATGGGAATGAGTATTTTTGTGGGGGGGTTAAAATATAAAATCATGCCCGTCAGCAAGAACATTGTCAAAAACAATTTTGACCTGCTCGGCTTTGCGCTTTTCAGCATCGTTGTCCCGTTTTTCTTCAAATTCGGGAGCAGAGGCGGGGAGGACCCCGACGCGGTAAAGAAATTCAGCCTTGCGCTGGCAATTGTAATGCTTGTGCTGTACATACTGGGGCTGATTTTCTCCTTGATTACGCACAGGGATATCTTTCTGGAGGGTGCCGACGACGGTGAGGAAGAGGAAAAACCGGAATGGTCCTTGCGAAAGGGCGTCGTCATTATGGCGGCGGCGGCGGTAGCCGTGGCGGTGATGAGTGAAATTCTGGTCAGCACCGTGCAGGGCGCCGCAAAGCAGTTCGGTTTGGGGGAAGCGTTCATCGGCATCATCCTGATCCCCATTCTGGGGAATGTGGCGGAGCATGCTTCCGCGTGTCTTATGGCAATCAAGGGAAAAATCAATATCAGTATCGAGATCGCGGTCGGTTCCAGCATGCAGATTGCGCTGTTCGTCACGCCGCTCATGGTCATCTGGAGCGCGATCCTTGGGAATACGATGGAATATGTCTATACCTCGATGGAACTGCTCGGGATTGTGATCAGCGTCATTCTCACCGCCACGGTGTTTATGGATCACAAGGTTAACTGGCTGGAGGGCGCGGAGCTCATGGTGGCTTATATTGTTCTGGCCGGGGCCTTTCTGGTGTTCGGTACCTAAACGCAGCAAGGAGCCGTTCGCCCTCTCCGCTCCCGTTCTGCGGCCGGGTGCTGTTCCAATAACAAAACGGGCCCCTGATCCGCAGAGCTGTGCGGATCAGGGGCCTTACTGCAATTGCGTCCTCACCTGCCCGTTCCGGCGGCAAAAAGCGGTTTGGAAAGGCGGCGATTTGTTGTATAATAACATCATAAGACGATATCAACCGATGGGAGAGGAAGGAAAAATGTTGGATAAAAAAGGGTTATACGATCTACTCGATCAATACGGAATGGCTTATGAGGCCTTTGAGCATCCCGCCGTTTATAGCATTGAAGAAATGGACGCCCTGAACCTGCCGCACAGCGAGCGGGTCGCAAAAAATCTTTTTCTGCGTGACGATAAAAAGCAGCATTATTATCTCGTTACCGTGCCGGGCCAAAAAACCGTCAATTTGAGAAGCCTGCGTGAACAAATCGCCAGCCGCAAGCTGACCTTTGCCAGCGAGGAGTCGCTCCGGGAACTGCTGATGCTGGAAAAAGGACATGTCACCCCGCTCGGGGTGTTGAATAACGCGGAGAAAAATGTGATTGTGATATTTGATCGAAGCCTGCAGAACCGGCAGATCGGCATTCACCCCATGGAAAACACCGCAACCATTTTTATGGCCTTTGAGGATGTCGAGAAACTAATACAGAATCACGGAAATCCCATTGTGAAATGCGACTTTGAGTAACAGCCGATTTGTTCCATGGAACCCGGCGGATGTGACACGGATGCGCACGGGGCGAACGAACGAATTTTCAGCCCGTTTCAAAGGGTACGGCAGCTTGCTGTTGGAATCACATCGGGAGCAAAGCCGGGCTTAGCAGCCTTGCAAAAACTCTGTTTTTCTGCCGCAGCAGGTTAAATCCAGTTGGTGCATGGCTCTTGTGCAGGCAATGTACAAAAGGCTTCGATCCAACGGCGTGTGATACAGCTCGTCGGAGCTGTCGGGGACGATCACCTGATCAAACTCGAGCCCCTTGGACATGTGCACGGAGGTAACGACGATGCCGTTCTGAAATTCGCTGCTGCCGAAATCCAGCAAGACCATCGAGTCCCCCTCGGTGTGCAGCTGCTCAAACAGCAGCTGTGCCTGCCGCTGCGATTTGCACAGAATCCCCAACGAGGCGTGTTCAGACTGCCTGAACCGCTCTGTCAAAGCACGAATCGCGTCCAGCTGCTCGCTTTGGGTCCGGCATTCCGTGATGCTGGGTGCGGCACCGTGCCGCTCAATGGGGATCAGCTTTTTGTTTTCTAAAATCTTCTGGGCAAATCTGGTGATTTCGATGGTAGAGCGGTAGCTTCTGCGCAGCTCCATACAGTCGCACCCCGAAAAGTACGGCCGGATTTTTTCCGCGGAGGAGGAGCTGTAAGGGTTCACGCTTTGGTAGCTGTCGCCTAAAATGGTCATCTTACACGAAAACAGCTTTGCCAGAACCGCGTATTGAATCGGCGTATAATCCTGCATTTCATCCACCAGCAGGTGCTTGATGCTCTTGTATTCCTGCTCCTCTCCTTCAAAATAGAGCTTGGTATACAGAAAGGGATACACGTCGCAGAATTCAAATTCGTTTTTGCCGATCAGGCGGAACAAGTTCTCCTGACCGATGGAGCGGTAAAAATTCCGGTACAGCGCCAGTACGTCGCTGAATTGAAACATTTTTTGAATGCCGCTTCTGATTTGGCGGATCACCGCGGCGTCCATCTTTTGGTTGGTATCTCTTTTGTGCCTTTCGATCAGGTCGTCCGCCATTTTGCGCAGCCGCGGTCTGATCGGCAGCTTTTTCAAAGCGCGGTAATGCAAAAGCAGTTTTCCTCTGGAAACGGAAAAATTCCCGAATGAAAGATCGGTTGGCACAAAACCGGTTTTATCGGCGGATTCCAAATACGATTGCAGCTGCTCCACAAAGAGATTTGTCGCCTTAAACTGGATTCTGGCTATGGTTTCGGCGTCTCCGTCGGCCAATAGGCTTTCTACCTGCTCCGAAAAAGTCTGGTACCGATACTTTTTACCAAGCATGTCCGTTGCGATATCGTCAAAGCCGATTTCCGACATGTTTTCCTCTCCAAGCTCCGGCAGAACATTCGAGATGTAGTTTCCGAATACCTTGTTTGGGGAAATGATGAGAATGTTTTTCGACGTCAGTGTGTCTTTGAAACGATACAGCAAAAACGCGACCCGATGCAGCGCTATGGAGGTTTTTCCCGAGCCCGCCGCGCCCTGTATGATCAGCACTTTTGCGGCCTCGTTGCGAATGATGGCGTTTTGCTCCCGTTGAATGGTGGCCACAATATTTTTCATCTTGTCGTCGGAATTGCGGCTCAGCTCCTTTTGCAGAATCTCGTCGCCGATATTCAGGGAGCTTTCGATCATATACTCCATTTGAGTGCGTCGGATTCTGTATTGCCGCTTTAACGTCATCACTCCGTCGATTTTTCCGGCGGGAGCCGTGTAAAAGGCCGGGCCGGTTTCAAAATCATAAAACATGCTGGAGACAGGCGCGCGCCAGTCGAAAATGACGCTGCGCAAGGTCGCAGGATCGGCAAAGGCGTGCACTCCGATATAGAACGCATTTCCCTGTTCTTCGTCTGCCCGGACGAAATCGATTCTCCCGAAATAGGGGGATTGAATGAGCTTTTCGAGCTTTTCTCTTTCTCTTACAGCCTTCTCCCCAAAGGTGACGCTGTCGTAAACGGCCGTTCTGTTCGCCGCTTTTTCCGCAGAATCAAGCTGGGCCAGATTTTCGTAGATATACCGTTTGGTTTCCAGTATCTCTTTGGAGTAGTCGTCAATTTTTTGATTGATTTGTTCCAGTTCCGCCCGCAGCTTCCCCTGAACCACGCTCAAATATGTTCTTTCATCGCTTTCAGTTTGGTGTAACATATTGGTCTCCCTGATTTTTTTTCTTGAACTCATACTATTCAGTATAGGGGAAAATAAAAAAAATACCAGACTTTTTATTTTGGCATGATTTTGTATCTGAACGGCCGACCCTCAAAAGATTTAAAATTTTCTGTTTTTGCCATTTTCAATGGAGTCTTAATTGGACCGATCTCAATTATTGAATATTCAGGCATCCACGCACCGCCGCCGGGTTTTCTTCCGAAATGCCAGAAATCGGCCTTGGAATAGAATGGCTGCTTATGCCGCCAAAGATTCATGGGCGGCCGGTCACATGTTCGGCAGAAGCGGTTTTACACTTGAAGGGAGAGAATCATAAACCGTATTTATGTGTAAACCATTACACAAAAAAGAGCAAATTCAGAATAGTTCAGAAGGGAAAGCGACTCATCGGAAATAATAAAATAAAAATATTATGGTTTATTGACAATTTTTGTGAAATCTGTTATATCTAAATTAGCAAATTCTAAAAAAGCAAAGAGCGGTTCTGGCAATTTTGTGTAATCGATTACATATATAAGGTATAGAAAGTAAAAGAAGCGCATCCATCCGGGTGGGAAAAGGGGAAGTTTACTTGAGCACGATCGAAGAGGTAGCACAGGAATCGGGCGTTTCTGTTGCCACGGTGTCGCGGGTCATCAACCGCAACGGAAGGGTAAGCGCGGTCACCAGGCAGAAGGTGCTGGCGGCCATCGCAAAGCTGAATTATCACCCCAACGCGTGGGGGCGCAGTCTGCGCAAGGGGCAGAGCAGAATCCTGCTGATCCTTGTGCCGAATATCACAAACCCTTATTATTCGCCCATCGTACACGGGATTGAAGATATCGCGCGGCACAATCGGTACCAGACCATGCTGTGCATCACGGACGGAATCCAGATTCATACCAACAGCTATTTTGAGCTTTTACATAACGGCAACGCCGACGGCGTCATCCTCATGGATGTCAGAAAGGACGACAGGGAGGTCTCGGAGCTCGCAAAGGGCTTCCCCATTGTACAGTGCTGCGAATACTGCAGCGACGAAAGCGTGGGGCATGTTTCCATCGACAATTTTAAGGCGGCCTACGATATGACTCATTTTCTATGCGCTGTCGGGCACCGGAAAATCGGATTGATCGGCGCGGCCAATTCGTTTATTTCCACGCAGCAGAGGCGCATGGGCTACGAAAAGGCGCTTTCCGAAAACGGGGTCGCCGTAGAGCCGCGATACGTCACTACCGCGGCGGGCGACTACAACTTTTCCTCGGGCGTGCAGGCGGCGCGTACCCTGCTCTCTCTGCCGGAGCGGCCGACCGCTCTGTTCTGTATTTCAGACGTTCTCGCGCTCGGTGCGCTCCGCGCGGCAAAGGAAATGGGCCTGCGCGTGCCGGAGGATCTTTCGGTGGCGGGGTTCGACGATGTGGAATACGCCACCATGTTCCTCCCTATGCTGACCACCGTCAGCCAGCCCTGCTATCAGCTTGGCAAAACCTCCTGCGAGCTGCTGCTCGAGCAGCTGGGCGGGCTTCCTCCGCGCTCCGTGTTTTTGGAGCACAAAATTGTTCTGCGCGATTCATCGGCAGGATTGCCGAAAATTTCATAAATCGCAAACTAAAGGAGGAGCATCATGAAAAAACTACTGGCATTTGTTCTGGCGGCAGCCATGTCCCTGTCTTTGGCCGCCTGCGGTGGAAGCACCACCACAAGCTCCGCGCCCGCGTCCGGTGCGGCGTCGGGTTCCGCGGCACCCGCTTCGGCTGCGGCGGGAAAGTACAAGGTCGGCATTCTGGCCCCGGCGGTCACCCACGGCTGGGTTGCGGCAGTGGCCTACCATGCGGAGGCCCGCTGCAAGGAGCTGGCGGACAAAGTAGACTACAAGCTGTACACCAGCAACAACGCGGATGAAATGACTTCTCAGCTGGACGATTTGATGACGTGGGGTGCAAAGGCCGTCGTCGCGTTCCCACAGTGGGAGGGCATGGAGGTGCCCATCAAGAAAGCGGTTGATGCGGGCATTACCGTTGTGAACTTCGACATCGCCATCAATGTGGACGGCGTGTATCGCGTCTCCGGCGACAATGAGGGCATGGGCGTGGAGGGCGCCAAGTATATTGTGGATAAGATCGGCAAGACCGGCAATGTCGTAATTCTCGACGTTCCCACCTCCGGCTCTGTGGCGGAGCTGCGCAAGAAGGGCTTTACCGAAACCGTCGCGAAGCTGGCTCCCGAGCTCAAGCTGTCTACCTACGCCACCAAGTTCACTCGCGAAGACGGCCTGAAGGACTTTGCGGATATTCTGACCAAGAACCCGAAGATCGACGCCGTTTATTCCATGGATGACGAAACCTCCATCGGCGCGTTGCAGGCCATCAAAGAGGCGGGCCGCACCGACATTAAGGTGATTACCGGCGGCGGCGGAGCGCAGGAATACTTCAACATGATGCCGCAGAATGAGAACATCTGGATTGAGTCCGCGCTGTACAGCCCCGCCATGGTGCGCGACGCCGTGGACGTAGCGGTGAACGTGCTCGACGGCAAAACCGAAGAAAAGGTCAAGATTATTCCCACCACGATTGTGGATCGCACCAACTGTGCAAAGTTTAAGGACGACAAATCTCCCTATTGATTTTCAGCAGCGGGAAAAGAGGCTATGGCGCAGCCATAGCCTCTTCTGAAAAAGAAACGGAGTGATGGAATGACACTCGAAATGCAGGACATCTGCAAATCCTTCGGCGTTGTGCGCGTGCTAAAGAATGTTGATTTTTCCGTAAGGGGTGGAGAAATCTGCGCGCTGATCGGCGAAAACGGCGCCGGAAAATCCACACTGATGAACCTTCTGGGCGGGGTGCTGCAGCCCGATTCCGGCAGAATGCTGCTGGACGGGAATCCGGTATCGTTTCGGAACCCGGCGGAATCGCTCTCGGCAGGCATCGCCTTTATCCATCAGGAGCTCAACCTGATCAACGATCTTACCATTTACGAAAACATGTTCATCGGCAGAGAACTCAAAAAGAAAAACGGCCTTCTGGATGCGGACGCGATGCGGCGGCAGACACAGGAGATATTTGATAAAATGGATTTTCATCTCAACCCCATGACAATGGTGAGGGACCTGGACGCCTCGTATAAGCAGATTGTAGAAATATTTCGGGCGCTGATGAGGAACGCCTCCATCATCATCATGGATGAACCCACCGTGTCCCTCACCGACTCGGAGGTGGAGCGGGTGTTCGATATGATGCGCACGCTGAAACAGCACGGAGTCGGCATTGTGTTTATTTCTCACAAGCTGGGGGAGGTCATGACCATCTGCGACCGCTTTACCGTGCTGCGCGACGGCGTGATGGTGAAGGACGGCCTGATTTCGGAAACCTCCACCCACGACCTTGCGCATCACATGGTGGGGCACGAGCTCCACATTGAATCGGCACGGCGCGATTACGAGAGGGAACGCGAGATTCTGCGCGTGGAAAACCTTTCCGACGAAACCGCCTTCCGCGAGGTTTCCTTTGCGGTGCACGCCGGGGAGGTGCTGGGCGTCACCGGGCTTTTGGGGGATGGGCGCAGCGAGCTGTTTCAGACGATTTTCGGAGTCCGGGGGAATTACGAAGGGCAGATTTATGTGGAAGGGGAACCGGTACAGATCAGCAGCGCCATGCAGTCCCGGCGGCTGGGGATCGGCTATGTGCCCCGCAACCGGAAGGAAAACGGCATTCTCAGGGATATGAGCATACTGGAGAACGGCTCCATTGTCACGCTGCCGGAATACCAGCACCGCGGGCTGATTGACCGCGTGCGGCAAAATCTGGATTTCGACCGTCAGGTCGAGCAGCTGCACATTAAGCTGGGGAAAAAATCGGATCTCATCACCAGCCTTTCAGGCGGCAACCAGCAGAAGGTGGTGCTGGCGAAATGGCTGAACGCAAACCCGAAAATTCTGGTGCTCGACAACCCCACGCAGGGGGTGGATGTGGGCGCGAAGGAAGAAATCTATCACATCATTTTAAAGCTTGCCGGTGCGGGCGTCGCCATTGTGGTTCTGTCGAGCGAAGTGCAGGAGATCATCCGGCTGTGTGATCGGGCACTGGTGATGTACCATGGCCGCGTGCTCGGGGAGGTTTGCGGCGATACCATGAACGAGCGCGACATCATGCGCCTTGCCACCGGAGGAACTTCAGCAGAAATAGGGGGAGAAAACGAATGAAGGAAACGGCTGCAATCAAACGGGAAGGATTCTTGCCCTGGTTTCGCCGCCTGTGGACGACATACCCGCTGTTCAGTACGGGCATCGCCCTTTTGGTCATGGTGGTTCTGCAGACGCTTGCGCTCGGCTTTGAATTCGACTCTTTCGGCGCGTGGTTCTCCACCTGGCTGCGCAACTGGGTCAATATTCTGCGCAATAACGCCAGCGTCGGCATTATCGCGCTCGGCATGACCTTTGTCATCGTGTCCGGCGGCATCGATCTTTCCGTCGGCTCCTCTCTGGTTGCGGTCGGCGCCATCGTGATGATGCTGATTGACTCCGGCCCCAGGGGATTTCTGTACTCCATGGGGATTTCCGGCCCGGCGGTGTACGTGCTTGCCATTCTGGTCGGCGTTTTGGCCGGCTGGCTGTTCGGGGAGCTCAACGGAGTGCTGGTCACCAGCGGTAAAATCCCGCCGTTCATCGTCACACTCGGCACCATGAAGATTTTTCGCAGTGTAACACAGCAGTATATGCAGGGCGGCTCCCCGTCCGTTCCCGGCGGCTTTCTGGAGATCGCGAATGTGAGCATCGGCGGGCAGATGCTCATGCCGATCGTTTACTGGCTGCTGATCTCCGCCGTGCTGCACATTGTCTCGCAGCGTACCGCCTTTGGCCGGTATGTGGTGGCGGTTGGCTCGAACGAGCGCGCGGCAAAGCTTTCGGGCATTCCCGTCAACCGCGTCAAGCGCCGCGTTTACGCACTGATGGGGATGCTGGTCGCGCTTTCCGCTGTGCTGCAGGTTTCGCGCATCGGCTCCATGGATTACGCGAACGCGGGCAGCGGCTACGAGATGGACGCCATCGCGGCGGTACCAGCATGGCCGGCGGGCGAGGCTCGATTCTGGGCACCGTGCTCGGCATGCTGATCATCTCCGTAATGAACAATCTGCTCAACCTGATGGGCGTTCCGCCGTTTCTGCGGGAGGCGTGCAAGGGCGTTATTGTCATCGGCGCCGTCCTGCTGCAAAAAAAGGAATCTACCTCCTGAGCGGACCATGCTGCCGAATAAACTGAACGGAAGAAAGGGGACTTACTTGTGTACAAAGTTGGGATCATCGGATGCGGAAAAATCGCACAGGTACGCCATATACCGGAGTATCTCGCCAATCCCGAAACGGAAATCGCCGGGTATTTCGACCTTAACACACAGCGTGCGCAGGAGCTTGCAAAGGCGCACGGGGGCAGGGTGTATGCCACTTATCAGGAGATGCTGGGCGACCCCGCCGTCGACGCGGTCAGCGTCTGCACCGTCAACACGACCCATGCGGAGATTGCGGCTGCGGCTCTGCGCGCCGGCAAACATGTCCTTTGTGAAAAGCCCATGGCCTCCACGCTCGAAGAATGCGAAGCCATGGTTGCCGCGGCGCGTGAAAGCGGCAGGCTGCTGATGATCGGCCACAACCAGGAGCTGGCCCGGGCACACGTTCTGGCAAAGCAGCTGCTGGAGGAGGGCGCGATCGGAAAGCTGCTCACCTTCCGCACCACCTTTGGCCACGGCGGGCCGGAAACCTGGAGCGTTGATGCCGGAAACAGCACATGGTTTTTTGATAAGAAGCGCGCGAGCATGGGCGCGATGGCCGATCTCGGCATCCATAAAACAGACCTGATCCAGTTTTTGTCAGGCCAAAAGGTGGTGGAAGTCACCGCCCGGCTCGCCACGCTGGACAAAACGGACGCTTCGGGGAATCTCATCGGCGTGGACGACAATGCCGTCTGCATTTACCGGCTCAGCGGCGGCGCCATCGGCACGATGACGGCCAGCTGGACGTATTACGGGGCGGAGGATAATTCCACCATCCTTTACGGAACAAACGGAATCCTGCGCATTTATGACGATCCCGAATATGCCGTTCGGCTGATCAGGCCCAATGGAGAAACCGTTTTGTACCGGGTGGATCAAATCCAGACCAACGACAACCAGACCAGCTCCGGCGTGATCGATCGGTTTGCCGCCTGCCTCGGCGGGGAGGACCCGGGCCATCTTTCCGGGGAGGCGGCGCTCAACGCCATGCGCGCGGTGTTCGCCTGCATCGAATCCTCACAGACCGGGCGCACGGTCGCAGTTGACCAAAAGGAGAGTGAAAACGGATGAAGCTTGGGTTTATCAGCGCTATTTTAGACCAGATGTCGTTTGAAGAAATGATCGATACCGCGGCGGGGCTTGGGTTCTCCTGCGTGGAGGTCGCCTGCTGGCCCCGCGGAAAGGCCGAGCGGCGCTATGCCGGGGTCAGCCATATCGATGTCGGCGCCCTGACCGACAAAGAGGCCGGGCGAATTTTGGATTACTGCAAGGCCCGCAGGGTAGAGATTTCGTCGCTGGCGTATTACCCGAACACCATGGACGGCAACCCGGAAAAGCGCGCCGCGAATATCGCGCACCTGAAACAGGTGATTGCGGCCAGTCACCGCCTCGGTGTAAATCTGGTCACCACCTTTGTGGGGCGCGACCAGACCAAAACCGTGGAAGAAAATCTGGAGCTGTTCCAGGAGATTTGGCCGCCGATTGTACAGGAGGCGGAAGCGCTCGGCGTTCGCATCGCCATTGAAAACTGCCCGATGCTCTTTGGGCCGGATCAGTGGCCCGGCGGGCAGAATCTGGCCAGCACACCGGCGATCTGGCGCAAGCTGTTCCAGATAATCCCCAGCCCGAATTTCGGGCTGAACTACGATCCCAGCCATTTTGTCTGGCAGATGATGGACTATATCGCGCCCCTGTATGAATTTAAGAACCGGATCTTTCATGTCCATTTTAAAGACATCAAGTTGCTGCCCGACCGTCTGCGTGAGGTCGGCACAATGGCGTATCCGCTGGAATATATGGTGCCAAAGCTCCCCGGCCTTGGCGACGTGGATTGGGGAAACTATGTCTCCGCCCTGACCGACATCGGCTATAACGGGTACGCCTGTATTGAGATTGAGGATAAAGCATTTGAAGGCAGCCGGGAGGGAGTTCTGAACAGTCTGAAAATTTCAAAGCGGTACATGGAGCAATTCGTCATTTGATGTGACCATTCGACTGGAATGTGAAAACCGGTTATTTCTCTCTCGCCGAAGGCGGGGAGAAATAACCGCTATGATCCGACATCTAATTGAAAATGAGTATGACAGCCGGGGCTTGCCGGATTCTGTTTTGGGAGGGATGGTTTTGCAGCGTATTATCATCGCAAATTCCAACTGTTACCACGGATTTTCTCTGGAGGAAGCCATTGCGGGCATTCAAAAGGCGGGCTTCCATTATATTGAGCTGACCGCGACAAAGGGCTGGACGGAGCATGTTTTTCCCTCTATGTCTTTTTCGCGGCTGTGCAAGGTGCAGGATGAGCTGCAAAAAGCGGGCCTGACCCCAGTTTCGATGAGCGGCCACTGCAATTTGATGGATCCGCAGCGCCTTCCCGACTTTGTGGAGAATATCCGCCTGGCCGCCTTTTTCGGCTGCGAATACATCGTTTCCTCGGTGGGCGAAGCGCACCTGAAGGATAACGCGGTCGCCTCCAACCGGGAGCTGGTGGAGAACATCCGCGGCCTTCTGCCGCTGCTCGAAAAGCACGCGATGAAGCTGGCGCTGGAGGTTCACGGGGAACACGGCAGCGGAAAAATCGTGAAGGAAGTGACGGGCGCGGTGGCGTCCCCGCTCGTTTGTGTCAACTACGACACGGCGAACGCCATCTTTTACGGTGGAGTTGATCTTGCGCAGGACCTGGAGGATTGCATGGACAGCATCGGGTACATGCATGTGAAGGATAAGGCTGGGAAACGCACGGAATGGAACTTCCCCGCGCTCGGGGAAGGCGATGTGGATTTCCCGATCATTTTTGAAAAGCTCGATCGTGCAGGCAATAACTGCCCGCTGAGCGTGGAAATCGAGTTCACGCAGGACGGCCCCAAGGATTTGGCGGCGGTCGATGAAGCGATGCGTGCGTCTGCGGAGTACCTGACCGCGCACGGTTTTTCGCTGTAATGCGTATCTCCAATAAGATACAGGATCACGGCGGATATTTTTCCCCTGCCGGAGGCGGGGAAGAAATGCCTGATTTTCACTTTTTTGTTCAAAAATATTAGTATAAGGGGTCGGAAAGGAGCCAAAACAGATGATGCGAATCGGAATGGTCGGCGCCGGGGGCATGGGAACGGTGCATTACAGCAATTATGCGCATATTCCGCACTGCCGGGTGGCCGCCCTGGTCGGCAAATCCCCGCAGGATCAGGAACGCGCCGCGGCATGGGGCCTGAAAATGTACGAATCCATCACCGAAATGGTACACAGTGAGGAAATCGATTTGGTGGACATCTGCACGCCCACGTTTCTGCACAAGCAGCAGGTGCTGGAAAGTTTGGAGCTCGGCAAGCACACCATTGTGGAAAAGCCGGCTGCGCTGCACAAAAACGACGTGGAGGAGATGTTTGCCCTCGCCGCGCGAAAGGGGGTACAGCTTTATGTCGCACAGGTGCTGCAGTTTACCAACGAAACCGCAGTTCTGCGCAGTCTGGTGCAGAGCGGCGAGTACGGGCCGGCGCTGGACGGCTATTTTGAACGCCTTTCCGCGTGCCCGCGCTGGGTGCAGAACAGCTGGCTGTTCAATGCGGAAAAAAGCGGTCTGATCCCGTTTGATTTGCATGTGCACGATCTGGATTTGATCGTCAGCCTGTTCGGCGAGCCAGAGGAATCCTCGTTTACCTGCTGTGCGGGGACGGGCCGCGGCTTTGCGGAGCAGTACCGCTTTCAGTACCGGTTCGGGAAGCTGAACGTCTGCGCGGAAGCAGCGTGGTTCCACGCCAATTTGCCGTTTACGGCGCGCTGGCGCGTTTATTTCGAGAATGCCGTCGTCGTAAACGACGGCGCCGGCGTTATCGCTTACCCATTTGATGCCGAGCCCCGCGTGTTCGATACGGAGGAAAAAATAAAAATCCCGACGGGGATCAACGTGCCGCCCACCGGCTGGTACTTAACGGAGCTTCTGCATTTTCTCCGCTGTGCGGAGCAAAATGAGCCATCTCCGCTGGTAAGGCCCGAACAGGTGGCAGCCGTGACCGGGATTCTGGAAAAAATGCTGGCATATGCGCTTTGATGAAGGCGGCAGAATATTTCTGCGCATGATAGCAGGTTCATTCGCGGAACAAATCAATCAAAAATCGGAGCTCCCCCAAAACAGCTCCGCAAAAAGCTGGGGCATCCATCCCAAAGGGATCGGCGGCCCCGGCTTTTTGTTTTATACTGCGGCACGGCTTACCGCGCTGTGCCAACCGCTTTTAGGGGCTGATCCGCTTTTTCTGTTTCCAGCGGGAGCAGTTCCTTTTTTCTACACGCGCCGCCTAAGAGGCGGCGTTTTGCATAAAGCAGCGGTTTACTTAATATAACTGGCCCGGTGGGCCCGGTAGGCCCGACCAGACCGTCGGCACCGGTGGGCCCGGTGGGCCCGGTAGGCCCGGCCAGGCCATCGGCACCGGTGGGCCCGGTGGGCC
>OAUF01000794.1_pt1 | contig 16081 bp, 16 predicted proteins | sample 1495111 | NCBI WGS metagenome assembly OAUF01 (sample SAMEA2580002, study PRJEB22360) | human gut metagenome | reverse complement strand
GACCACCGCTTCCGGTACACCGTTTGTAAAAATAACGGCAAGCACTGCGTGGTAAACCACATCAACGGGAATCCCCTTGGCCTGTCCGTAGGAGTCGCGAAACAGAAAATAGATCAGGTGCATCACCAGAATGGTGTTGGTCATAGAGCCGATCAGCCCGCTGAGGGTGAGCGACAGCATGTCGTGTTTTTTATTCAGAACCCTGTTCATCAGCCGGTAAAAATAATAGGGGATGACGCCGACCAGAATACGGGGAAGAAAGGCAACCAAAAGCGCCGTCCAACTGCCGTGTTCCGTCCCGGGGAGCGGAATGAGCGGTGAAAATACAAAAGACAGAAGTGTGGGCGTAAAGGTGTTGTTATAAAGGCTCGTCAGCCCGAAAACAAAGCCGAGACCGGCACCGATTTTTGGGCCGAGCAGGATGGCGCCGATGATGACCGGCACGTGAATGATCGTCGCTTTGATCAGGGGCAGCTGAATGTATCCGATGGGGGTGAAATTCAATAGAAGTATGATCCCGCAGAATAAAGCGGTAATGGTCATACGGTGGATGCCGTTTTGTCGATTCATAATGCTTTCACCTTATTTTCAGATGCCATCCTGAGCCGGTTTGCCTGCAATGCCAGTCCCTCCAACAGCAGGGTCGGTTCATAGTGAATGCTAAAGTTCAGGGAGGGAATGACGTCTTTCGCGTTTCCGCCGGTCACAACAACGGTAGCGGCGGCGCCCAGCTCCTGTTGAATCCGTTTCCGAAATCCTTCCAGCATATACGCTGTTCCAAAGGTGGCTCCGGAAAGCATGCACTCGGTGGTGTTTTTGCCGATTGCGGAGTTCAGCTTGCGAAAGGAGACATCATGAAGCTGAGAGGTGCCGGAAACAAGCGCGCGCAGACCGGTCGTAACGCCGGGCAGAATCACGCCGCCGGTAAACGCCCGGGTTTCGTCAATGACGTTCAGGGTGGTGGCGGTGCCGAAATCGACGACGATGAGCGGCGGCGGGTACTTCTGAAGGGCCGCGGAGCAGCATAGCAGCCGGTCCGTTCCCAAAACGCCCGAATAGGTGGAGCTGTCGAATTCCCAGTCCGTCTGCCGGCAAATCAACAAAGGCTCCGAATGGAACATGCTTTCGGCCGCATGGCGGAGCAGCGCCGTTTTCTCGGGGACAACGGAAGACAACACAGTGCCTTCTATTTCATCCATGGAGACATCGGAGTTCTGTAAGAACCGATGGAAAAAACGAAAGACTTCTTTTTCTCCCGTAAGCTGACGAATCGGGATATAGTCGTCGGCAAAAATCCGCTGGCGGTACAGGCCGCACGTCAAATTTGTATTCCCGATATTGAGTAATAAGATCATTTCGGCTTCTCCTGTAAATTCTCTGTGATTGCCTGAACAATCCTGTCCACGTCGGCCAGAGCGCCTTTCCCCAGCTCGCCGTCCGCAAGCATGGCCGCTCTCGGCTCAATGATCTGGTATCCATGCTTTTTCAGCTTCTCCATATTCTCCTGCACAATGGAATTCTCGTACATTCTGGTATTCATCGCCGGGGCGATCAGCATGGGGATCCCGGTCATGGCAAGGGCGACGGACGTGAGCATATCGTCGCCGATGCCGTTTGCGATTTTCCCAATGATATTTGCGGTGGCCGGTGCGATGACAAACAGATCCGCTTTTTTGGAAAGGGAGATGTGTTTGACCTCGCGTGGGTATTCCAGCTGAAACATATCTGTATAGACGCGGTTTTTTGATAAGGTTTGCAGCGTAAGCGGTGTGATGAATTCCATGCCGCCCTTTGTGAGGATAACATCCACGTTGTAGCCCAGCTTTGTCAACGTGTTGGTGATCTCGGCCGCCTTATACGCGGCGATGCTCCCTGTGACCCCAAGTACAATATTTTTCATCCCTGCTTGTCCTCCTGTATTTTCCGCATGACGCTGCGTTTGATTGCTTCGGCGATCTCCTGTTTCGTACTCAGTCTTATTTTAGAATGGTCATTCCCCAGCAAAATTGCCCCGTGATGGGTTTCGTCAATGTTCTTTTTATCATTTGCCAGAACAAAATCGCACCCGTTTCGATTCAGCAGATGTTCGGCCACTTGCAGCAATTCCTTTTCCTCTACGCCCACCAAAAGTTTAAAGCCGACTAAAATCGTTTTGGGCTGGAGCATTTTGAAACGCCCAATCACTTTCGGCGTTTTTTCAAGGCACAGGACTAAATTATTGATGTCCGAAGAGATTTTGCCGGAGTGGGACTGACTGCCGCAGTGGAGAAGGGCGGAATGAATTTGCTCCGTCAGGGTTTCCTTGTTATAATCCGTACCCTGAAGGGATTCTGCAAGCCGTGCCGCCAGAGTTTCGGATGAAACGCTGTATTTCACCGTGTAGTCGCTCACCGCCATCGAATGGACGACAGCGTCGTAAGTGGTTGTGCGCATTTCCTTTTCAACGGCATCCAGCAGGCTTTGCACATTGCCGATGGGAAGAATACGGGCACGCGGGTTTTGGGGCCTGGCGGCGTTCTGGGAGCAAAGATAAGTGACGGAAATTCCGTCGCTTTCGAGAAAAGCGTCCGCGATCAGGCTCCCCAGCCGCCCCGTTGACCAATTGCCGATATTGCGCACCTCGTCGATTTTCTCTGTGGTTCCACCAGCTGTTATCAGTACGTTCAAGTTGTTTCCTCCTCAAATGTATTGGAATAGATCATTTCCTTGCAGACGCGAAACTGTTCGTCCACCAGCTCGCCCGAAATGCGGCTGGAAATCGCCAGGCTGCGCAGTCCTTCGATCAGGAACATGATGGAATCCGCCAGCCTGTCAATATTTTTGGCCGCAACGGCCTGTTTTTTCTGCCCGAATTTCAGCATCTCCATCATAATCACCTTGGTATTGTAGAAGTGCTCTGTGTAGAAGTCCCTGCTCAAAATATTTTTGTGTCCAAAACAAAATTCCATCATGGCGACGAACAGACTTTGATCCATATTCAGCAGCCGGGCCTTTTGTTCATTGAAAAAGTCGTCGATCAGCCGATCAAAATTGTCGCTGCCTTCTATGCTGGCCTTGATGTGATCAATTTTCTCTTTATTGTGTTTTTTTACCACCTCAATAAAAATTTCGTCTACCGAAGAAAAATAAAGATAAATGCCGCCGCGGCTGATGCCGCATTCCTCAATGATGTCTTTCATGGTGACGCGGTTAAATCCTTTTCGGATAAATACAGTTTTTGCACCTTTTAAGATCAATTCTCTTTTTTCAAAAGCCTTTGACATACACAGTTACCTCCCATCCAAGAAATGACACGTATGTCATATTCCTGCCATAACAGTATGTGACATACGTGTCATTTTGTCAACTCCATTTTAGAAAAATAAAATATTTTTTATAAAAAGCAAATTTTTTACCGCTAACGCATGAAAAACGATGCAAAAGAAGAGGACTCCCGTGCCTCTTTTGCAAAGCGGCGGTCAGGCCGTCTTTTTGTCTTTCCAGCGCCGGAGCCTCAACAAATACGAGCGCTTTTCCCAATAGAACCGGCTCGCCTTTGCGCGGTTCCCCTCTGAAAGCGGCTGGAAAATGGATAATTAGCCAAAAAAAATCCCCCGAAAATTCCGAGGGATTTTGATTGATAAAATGTATAAATATGGTAATATAGGAAGGGGGAAAGGGGATGTGAAACTTGTATATACGAGGATCATTTACATATAAATCGGCTCTTATTTTAACTAGTGAAAGAATGCGGGGCCTGCAAGCGGTGCTTTTGCAGGATTTTGAGGAGCTGAGCTATTTTGCAACAACAATTCAAAAAGACAAAATAATGTTTGGATCACTCGATGAATTGCTGAGCTATGATAATTTTGGCCGATGGAAAATCTCCACTTTAAACATAGAGGGGAGAAAAACAGGCGGGCAAAGCATCGAGATTTGTTTTTGCTCGAACATGGGATTGTTTGTCAGTTTTACATCAACAGCAGAAATTGAATATACGTTAAATGACTTGCAGGAAATTACTCTGATCAAAAAGAAAATTTGCGATTATCTGAACAAATGTAAAGCCCCTTATCATATTCAAAGCAAGCTATCGTGGTTTTCAGTGTCTGGCTGCATTCTGGTAATTCTCTTGACTCTATTGCTTACCGGCCCAAGGAGAAGTCTGGCGATAAATTTTGATTCCGTGGAAGTAGTTCTGCTTGTGGTGACGTGTGTGTTGTCGAGCGTTTGGAGTGTGAAATTCCCCTCTATGTGGGCAAAAATTTTTCCGCCAATCGTTTATTGCTGGGGCGAAGAGGTTGCGGCAACGGATAGGCGCAGTAAATTAAGGTCAAACATTTTTTGGGGCGTTTTTGTGGCTATGGTGGTTGGAATTGTTACAACTTTAATTACAGGGTGAAAATTTCTTCTTTTTTAGAAGAAAATTTCGGCCTTTCAATTAGCGAAAACACTACTCAGATCAGCGGCGCGATTTTTAGGGGGGACGGGAGCTGTTCATGACCTCCTTAATGACGGGGCATATGCGGTCGGACAGCGGGAAAAAAGAAACCTGAATAAAAATTACAAACCTCGCTACCGATTATTTTCGGAATTGGGATCTCTTTTTCAGAATAGATAGAGAATATCGAAAAAGTGAACCATTAAGATTTTGACTGGCATACTTGCGTGTTTGAGATGTTTTCGGCGGGTATGAAATGGGAAATTACGATAAAAAAGCCGCACCAAACTGCCGGTAAACGGCGGTCTGGTGCGGTTTTGTTTTGGTGGACGATACAGGACTTGAACCTGTGACCCTTCGCACGTCAAGCGAATGCTCTAGCCAGCTGAGCTAATCGTCCATTTATTTGCGGCGTTTATTGGAACGCTTGGTTATTATATCTTATTTTTTATTAGAAATCAACCCCTAATTCAAATAAATTTTGATTTTTTCGGTTAGGTTTTTGAAAAATATGCAGAAAAAAGAAATTTTTATAAAATTAAGCTTTTTTACCAAGATATTGTAGATTTCTGCCGATATACATAATTGAGAGTTTCTGATTCTTCAGCAATCGTCAAACTCAAGGAGGATACAGAGTGGATATTTCAACAATCATTGGAGTAGTTGTCGCGTTTGGCTCAATTATAGCGGGCTATTTGCTGGAGCATGGCGTTTTGAGCGCCTTATTGCTGCCATCACCTTTTGTTATTGTGGTTGGAGGAACATGGGGGGCGATCATTCTTTCCTTTGGATTAGGGCAAATTGGTGCTGCGTTCAAATTCTTTCTCAGCACGGTATTTACCAAGAATACGCCGAATCCGGAAAAGCTGATTGCGAAAATGGGAGAGATGGCGGATGCCTGCCGAAAGGAAGGGCTTCTGAAGCTGCAGACCATGCTGGATGATTCCGACATCAGCGACGACAGTTTTCTGCCGCTGAAAGAGGGGATGATTTTAACCCTGGACATGAAGCCGGCCGAAGAAATTGCGGCTACCATGGAGGCGGATCTCGAAACATACATGGTAAAAAAGAACATGGAAATTGAAGTCTTTTTGTCTGCCGCCGGCTTTTCGCCGACTCTGGGTATTATCGGTACTGTTATGGGGCTGGTGCAGGTGCTGGGACATATGACGGACGCAGAGGCGCTGATGAGCTCCATCGGCGCGGCGTTTCTGGCAACCCTGTACGGCATTCTGTTCGCCAACCTGATCTATTTCCCCATGGCCAACCGAATGAAGGTGGAGCTCAAGCGTCAAAAGGTATATCGCGAGATGATGATCGAAGGCATGTGTCTGATCGCAAGCGGTAAATCCGCACGCGATGTGGAAAACCAGTTGTCTCTTTATTATCATGTATTTAAGAACGGTCAGAAGAAATATAAAGAGGGCATCAATAACTAATTGCATGGAGATTAAACTGCTATGGCAATAAGAAAAAAAAAGGGTGAGGCGGAGGCCCCCGAAAACCATGAAAGATGGCTTTTGACCTATTCAGATATGGTTACGCTGCTTCTGGCGCTGTTTATGATCCTGTATTCCATGAGCACCATCGACGCAAAAAAGTTTGCGAAAATGGCTGAGCAGGCAGGGTATCAAATGGGCGCTGTCAGCAGCTCCATGTCCGGCGGCGGTGGAACCGGTACCGGTACGGGCACGGGCAACGGGGACGCGGCCACAAGTGCCGGCAATCTGTCCAGTAAGATGGATGCTTTGGATGAGGTGTATTCGATTCTTCAAGCATATGTGGAAAAGAACCATCTGGAGGATCAGATCGGCCTTGTCAATACCAATACGTATGTTAAAATTCATTTGAAGGACAAAATGATGTTCGTGCCCGACAGCTCGCGGATGCTGCCGGAAAGCGAGCCTGTTCTGAAAGAGGTCTCCTTCGCCATATCCAAGGTGTACGACCGGGTGGACCATATCACGTTCAGCGGGCATACGGCGGATGTGGGGCCGCACACACTTTCCGGCGACCAGACTTCCTGGCGGCTTTCCACGGAACGGGCCGTTACGGTTCTGACCAAAATGATCGGCTACGGAATGAAGCAGGATAAGGTTTCAATCGAGGGCTACGCGCATTTTTCGCCGGTCGCGAACAACACGAATGAAGAGGGCCGCGCCAAGAATCGGCGAGTGGAAATCACGATTCTCAAGAATCCGCCGATTCTTCCGCCGAATATTTCAAAGCCCTCCCCGGATTCCGCCGCGTCTTCCGTCGCCTCTTCCGCCGAAGCACCCGGGCAATCCGAATCCGGCGAGGCCGCGCATTGACAAAGAATGGAACGTTTGAAGTACAGGCCGCCGAAACGGGCGGCCTGTGTTTTTTTCGGGCTTTGCCCGCCGGTGAGGGCAGAATCCGGGCATTTGCTTGAATTCTATCCGTAAAATGGTATAATAGGAAAAAGATACTGACATACTGATGTTCAAAACCGCCTGCGGCATGGGCGGCAGGGCTGATCGGAGAATTCTCTGAAAAGCGCACTGAATTTGTTAAAGGGATGGATTCTATGGAAAAAAAGACATTTTATATCACCACGCCCATTTACTACCCTTCCGGGCAGCCGCATATCGGGCACAGCTACTGTACCGTGGCCAGCGACGCGATTGCCCGCTATAAGCGCCTGCAGGGGCATGACGTGATGTTCCTGACCGGCACGGACGAGCACGGCCAGAAGATTGAGAACAACGCGAAAAAAGAGGGTGTTACCCCCAAGGAATATGTAGATAAGGTGGTAGAAGGCTTCCGGAACCTTTGGAAGCTTCTGGATATCAGCAACGACCGTTTTATCCGCACCACGGATGATTACCACGAGAAAGCCGTACAAAAGATTTTCCGCGCGCTTTACGAAAAGGGCGAAATTTACAAGGGCAAATACGAGGGCTGGTACTGTACTCCCTGTGAGGCCTTCTGGACGGAAACGCAGCTCAAAGACGGCAAATGCCCCGACTGCGGCCGTGAGGTCAAGTGGGCGGAGGAAGAAGCGTATTTCTTCCGTCTTTCCAACTATGCGGACAGGCTCCTCAAGCTGTATGAGGACCAGCCGGACTTCATTCAGCCCGAAAGCCGCAAAAATGAGATGATCCAGTTCATCAAAAGCGGTCTGAACGACCTGTGTGTTTCCCGTACCAGCTTTTCCTGGGGAATTCCCGTGGATTTTGACCCCAAGCACGTTGTGTACGTGTGGCTGGACGCGCTGACCAATTATATCACCGCCATGGGCTACGGCTCCGACGACGACTCGGATTACCGCAAATACTGGCCCGCGGATGTCCATTTTGTGGGCAAGGAGATCGTGCGTTTCCATACGATCATCTGGCCCGCCATTCTGATGGCGATGGATCTTCCCCTGCCGAAGCAGGTGTACGGCCACGGCTGGCTGCTGTTCGGCGACGGAAGCAAGATGAGCAAGAGCAAGGGCAACGTGGTTGACCCCGTGGTTCTGTGCGACCGCTACGGCGTGGATGCCATCCGGTACTTTCTGCTGCGTGAAATCCCGTTCGGGGCCGACGGCAACTTTACCAACGAGGCCCTGATCAGCCGCATCAATTCCGATCTGGCCAACGATCTGGGCAATCTGGTTTCCCGCACTACCGCCATGGTGGGCAAATATTTTGGCGGTGTGATTCCCGCCGAGCAGGAAAAGGCCCCCGTCGACGACGAGCTCGAGCGAGAGGTGGTCTCCCTGCGCGAAAAATGCGATAAGGCAATCGATTCCTATCAGTTTTCCAATGCGCTGGCGGAAATCTGGAAGGTGGTCGCGCGCACCAACAAATATATTGACGAAACCGCGCCGTGGGTGCTCGGCAAGGACGAAAGCCAAAAGGCAAGGCTCGCTTCTGTGATGTATCACCTGTGCGAAACCCTGCGCGTCATCTCTATCCTCATCACGCCGTTTGTGCCGAACACCGCTCCCAAAATTCAGGAGCAGCTCGGCGCGGGTGCGGCGGTTTTGGGGTATGAGAACGCTGCCACATGGGGTTTGCTGCCGGCAGATGCCGTCATTACGAAGGGCGAAACGCTGTTCCCGCGCATCGATGTGGATCAGGAGATCGAAGAGCTCAATCAGCTGATTCCCTCCACGGTTCCGGCGCAGGAGGAAAAAAAGGACGAGGGGGCGCAGGTTCCCGAGGGGATCGCGCAGATCACGATCGACGATTTCATGAAGGTTGAGCTGGTAGTCGCGAAGGTGCTCAGCTGCGAGCACATCAAGCGCGCGAAGAAGCTGCTCAAATTCACGCTGGACGACGGCGCCGGCGAGCGAACGGTGGTATCCGGCATTGCCAAATGGTACCAGCCGGAGGATTTGATCGGCCACAGCATTGTGTTGGTCAAAAATCTGAAACCCGTCGTACTGTGCGGCGTTGAGAGCCAGGGAATGATCCTTTCGGCGGACTGCGGCGAGGACTCGGTTCGCGTACTGCTGATGGACGGCATTCCGGCAGGCTCCAGGATTCATTAAAGGGCAGGGTAATATCGTGAAACGACTCATATTTGATTCCCATGCGCATTACGACGACAAAGCGTTTGATGCTGACCGCGAAGAGCTGCTGCAGCGTCTTCCGGAGCAGGGCGTGTGTAATGTGGTGAGCATGGGTGCGGATTACGACGGATGCAGGGGAGCGCTTGAGCTCGCTTCCCGGTACTCCTATCTTTATGCGGCGGTGGGGATCCACCCGGAAAACGCGGCAGGCCTGCCCGAGGATTATCTCAGCCAGATCGAGGAGTGGTCAAGCGCTCCCAAGGTGGTGGCGATCGGGGAAATCGGCCTGGATTACCATTATGAGGACATGGCTCCCCGAGAGGTGCAGCGAAAGGTATTTGAAGATCAGATTCTGCTTGCAAAGCGCCGGAACCTGCCGATTGTGGTACACGACCGCGAGGCGCACGGCGACACGATGGAGATTCTCCAGCGCCACCGCCCAAGGGGCGTGGTTCACTGTTTTTCCGGCAGTGTGGAAATGATGCGCGAAGTGGTCAGGCTCGGCATGTACATCGGCTTTGGCGGCGTTGTCACCTTTAAAAACGCCCGGGTTGCCGTAGAGGTGGCCCGCGAAATCCCGCTCGACCGCCTTTTGACGGAAACCGACGCGCCCTATCTGGCGCCGGAGCCGTTTCGAGGCAAGCGGTGCGATTCCTCCATGATCCGTTATGTCGCGCAGCGCATTGCGGAAATCCGCGGAATCACCGCCGAAGAAGTGCTTGCGGCCGGGCGGCGCAACGCAGAAGTGCTTTTTGATATCATCGCTGAGGGGTAATGCAATTTGACAATCACCTATGTTGTAGAGGAAGATCACTTATATGTAAACATGACCAACCGCTGTCCCAATGCCTGCGGGTTCTGCGTGCGGTCTCTCAATGAGCGGAGGGAGGGCGAAGCCGATCTCTGGCTGGAGCGCGAGCCTACGCGCGAAGAAATTCTGGAGCAGCTGAAAAGCAAGGATCTGGACAGCTACCGCGAGCTGGTCTTTTGCGGTTACGGCGAGCCAACCTGCCGCTTTGACGATCTGGTCTGGCTGTGCCGGCAGGTGCGCCAGATGAGCTGTGTCAACATCCGTCTGAACACCAACGGCCTTTCCGATCTGATCAACGGGCGCTCCACCGCGCCGGAGCTGGACGGCCTTCTGGACAGCGTTTCCATCAGCCTCAATGCCTCCACGCCGGAAAAGTATCAGGAAATCTGCCATTCCAGGTTCGGGCTCGAGGCGCTTCCCGCCATTTTAAAGTTTACGAAAACAGTTGGGTTATATGTACCGAAGGTTTACATGACGGTTGTGGATAACATGCCGCGCGAGGAAATTTCCGCCTGTGAGCGCTTGTGCCGTGAAACGGGAGCAACCTTCCGTGTGCGCCATTTCCTCGATCACCAATCTTATGTAGAAAAGTGACATATGCGCTTCCTCTGCCTTTGCCGGAGGGAGTGCATCCTGTTTTGAGACAGAAAAAGTTTCAAATGAAGAAGGGGAGGAACGAATGGCGTCTGTTTTCTTTATTTTTCTGATTGCAATCGCCGCGGGCTTTCTGGGCTCTCTTCTCGGGCTTGGCGGCGGCATTATTATGACCCCGGCGCTGACGCTGCTGTTTCATGTCGACATTCGGTATGCCATTGGCGCGAGCATCATTTCGGTGATTGCTACGTCCAGCGGCGCGGCGATCACTTACCTGAAAGACCACCTGACCAATGTGCGCATCGGCATGTTTCTTGAAATCGGCACCACGCTGGGAGCCATTACCGGCGCGTTTCTCAGCGGGCTGGTCGACACCCGGTATCTGTACCTGATTTTCGGCATGCTGATGCTGTATTCCGCCGCCATGATGCTGCGTAAGGCAGGCAGTGATCTGCCGCAAGATGTGGTGACGCATCCGGCGGCGGAACGCCTGCGCCTGAACAGCTCCTATTATGACAAAGGCCTTGGCCGGGAGGTGCCGTACCGGGTGGCCGGCGTTTACGGCGGTCTGGGAATGATGTATGTGGCCGGTACGATCTCCGGCCTGCTGGGGATCGGCAGCGGCGCCTTTAAGGTGATGGGGATGGACCTGTTCATGAAGCTGCCCATGAAGGTGTCGAGCGCCACGAGCAATTTTATGATCGGAGTGACCGCGGCGGCCAGCGCCGGTGTCTATTTTTTCCGCGGAGACATCAACCCCGGCATCGCGGCCCCGGTCGCGCTGGGTGTGCTGATGGGCGCCGTAGTCGGCACGCGTGTGATGCAGCGTATGAAGAGCCGGGTTATCCGGATCATCTTTGTGCCGGTGCTGGTGGTCGTTTCTGTACAGATGATCGTGAAAGGGGTGCTGATGGGATGAAGCGGGAGGATGAATCAACGGAGCTCTGGCTGGCAAAGCTCCTGAAGCTGGGGCTGCTGTTCAGCGCCGCGGTGATTGCCCTTGGGGTTTTGCTGTTTCTGTCTACCGGGCGGAGCGGATACGCCGACGGGGTGTTCCCGACCAGCCCCGGAGAAATCTGGGCCGGGCTGCTCGCGCTCAGGCCGTACGCCGTTATGCTGGCGGGGCTGTTTCTTTTGATTCTGACGCCGATTCTGCGCGTAGGCAGCTCGATCCTGCTCTTTTGGCGGCAGGGCGACCGGCTGTATGTCGCGATCACGGCGCTCGTCTTTTTAATTCTGATCATCAGTCTGTTTCTCGGTAAGGCAGAGTCATAGGGAGGAAAGAGTATGAGCCTGCAAAGCATAGATAACAGGAGAAGCATCCGAAGGTTCCGGGAAGATATGGTTCCGATGGGGCAGATCGATCAGGTGCTCGCGGCCGGAATCAAAGCGCCCTCCAGCAAAAACAAACAGCCGTGGCGGTTTGTCGTGGTCGGCGGCAAGGCTAAGGAGGAAATGCTCGGGCTGTTTGAGGCCGGTCTTACCCGGGAACAAAACGGACAGGCCCTTTTGCCGAAGAACAGAAACGCTCTGCCTGACGCCTGAAATACGCTGAAGGTGATGAAACAGGCGCCGGTTATCATTTTGGTGCTGAACGAGGAATCCGAATCGCCGTTTGAAGCCGTCAGCAACGAAGACAGGGTAGCGGAGATCGCGAATACGCAGTCGATCGGCGCGGCCATCGAAAATATCATTCTGGCCGCGGTGGAGCTGGGCCTTGGCACGCTCTGGATCTGCAACACCTTCTTTGCGTATACCGAGCTTTGCGGGTGGCTCCAAACCGATCGTCAGCTCGCCGCGGCGATTGCGCTCGGCTACCCGGACGAAGCGCCGCCGCCGCGCCCCAGAAAAAAGCTTCGGGATGTGGTGACCTACCGGTTTGAATAATACTTCCGCCCGGCTGGTAAAGCGAATGCCCTTTTTCAGATTCGATAATCCAATCAAAAAGGCCGAACCCCATAAACGGGATTCGGCCCTTGCTGTGCTGCTGAATTTTGGCTTTTACGGACTCAATCCTTCTTCCAGGTCATGAACAGCTCCTGTTCGCAGGTGTCCGAATTGGTCAGCTCGCGCTCGACGACAAAACCGTGCTTCGTGTAGAAGTGTACGGTGTTTTCGCTCTTTTTATAAACATTGACTTCCAAATGAGGATACTTCTTCTGGCACCACTCAATCAGCTTTGTGCCGATGCCGTGGTTCCAGTTGTCCGCGTCCACAAACAGAGCGGCAATAAAGCTGCCCTCCAAAATGCTCACGAAGCCCTTCAAACGGCCATGCTCCCCGTAAACAAAGGTTTTGGCCATAGAGAGGTGCTCGTTGCGGACAATTCTATATTGGTTCAGCCAATGCTCTCTCGGAATGAACGGGTGTGCTTTCGTAATGGCGTTCATCCACAACTGCATCACGGCGTCTAATTCATCTTTATGAAACTCTCTGATCATAAGTATTACTCCAATCTTTCATTTTCTTCTGCCATACATCCCTGAAAACCCGGGAACGGTTTGACCAACGGTATTGTAATAGAAAAGGGAGGACTTGGTTATATTATACAATTATACACCATCAAAGTTAAATTGAAAAGGTAAAAATGAAAATAATCTATGAAAAAAGCGCACAGTTTCCGCAACTGAGCGCCCTTCCCCCTTGAAACAGCTTAAAGTTTATTATACGCATTGCGCAGCAAAATTGCAAGGGAAATCTTTTTCAGCTCACCGGATTCCCTGCTGAGATTCCGATTGATTTTTGCGCAAAGATTGTGCATGCTGCATATTGGGGTATACTCGCTTTAAGTACTCGTCGGTATAATTTCGGTCGAGCCATTGGCTGACCGGGCCCGACGCGGGAACGCCCTCCTGCCGCAGGCTTTGGCGCTTGACCGCCATACCGGAAAGCGCGATATTTGCCGCCATGAGCACCAGCAGCACACGGGTTAAAATGATGCCGGGCCGGCTTGGGAGCCGTTCGATCCACCGGGTGAGCGAGGGCAGGGAATGTTTGATGAAAATCAGCCCGAGAATGCCCCAGAACACCGAGTAGGTCAGGTTGGTGCGCCCGTGCAGATTCAGAGCGGAATTGCTGTATTCCCACGACACCGTGCCAAAAAGCTTTTCCTGCAGATAGGAGCAAACATATTCCAGCGCGCCGCCCAAAACCATGCTCGCAAAGAAGATGATCAGGCTGTTGCGGTGGCGAAAACGGTAGAGTGCAGCCGTAAACAGTACGGCGCCAAGCCCGTACACCGGCGTAAACGGCCCATAGAGCAGGCCCTGGCGGCTTTCAAAGTACCCCAGACGAACATAACACCAAAGGGTTTCTACCACAAAGCCGATGATACTGCCGGAAAGAAAAATCCAGAAAAGCTTGTATCGGTTCAGCCCGTGCGCGAAAGAATAGGGGTTCCCTTCTAGAATTGAGCCTCTTCGCTGAAGTCTGGTGATCATCATTTCGACAAATTCCTTTCTGCAATTTTCTGGTTGCGCTGTCCTGTTCCCATTACAACATGCACGAAAGCGAGCGTTCGGCGCCTGGGCATACAGGAATCCTCCACCCGTTACTTCCTGTTCTTTTTAGGGGCGGCGGATGAGGGGAGCGGATGTTATCATCTATCATATCATAATTTGATAAAATCGGCAAAATGCTGGCTGTTGTGTCATGAGATATGTGGGAATTGTAATGGAAGGTAAATTATGGTATCATAAATAGAAATAAACGATGCTTTTCATTGGGAATGGGAGATGACGCAATGGATGTTTTTGTTGAACAGCTCGTCCAAAGGAAAAAAGGCCGCAAGGATTATACGATCATGGCCGGGGCGGGCATACTCGGAATCGTAATTCTGGCGGTCAGTACGATGGTGGCGTTTTTGGGGCCTTTTCTGCTGCTGATTGTTGCGGGTGTGTTCGTTGGGATTTACTATGTACGCGCATCCAGAAATCTGGAGTATGAATACAGCACAACCAACGGGGATTTCACCGTGGATCAGATTGTAAACCGCCGCAGCCGCAAGCGGATTTGCAGCTTTGATTTGAAAACGGTGGAGGAAATGGGGCAGTACAACGCCGCGGCGTTCCAAAACAGAAATTTCGCAAGGCAGCTCATGGTCGGCGAGGACGACATGGGCACCGATGCGTGGTATATGGTCGTGCATTTAAAGGACTCCGGCAGCACTCTGCTCGTATACAATCCCAATGAAAGGATGCTGGCGGCGATCAAACCGTTTTTGCCGCGGCAGGTATCGGTCAATGCTTTCCGTGGGCGTTGATCTTCTCGAAATCTCCCGCATGGAACGCGCGATGCAAAACCCGCGCTTCTGCCGGCGGATTTTAGGGGACAAGGAATACGATCAGCTTGCCGGGCGCGGGTTCCCGGCGGCCAGCGTGGCGGTCAGCTTCTGCGCCAAGGAGGCGTTTTCCAAGGCGCTCGGCACGGGGGTGCGGGGCTTTCTTCTGCGGGAGGTGCAGCTCCTGCGCGATGAGCTTGGCAAGCCCTTTTTGTATCTGGAGGGAGCGGCTCTGGAGGCCGCCCGAAAAGCAAACCTGGAGTTTTCGGTCAGTGCCACACATACCGCACGTTACGCGTCCGTCACGGTCATCGGGGAAAAGCGCCGTTCTAAGATCACCGTTTCAAAGCGGCGCGGTGCGTGCGCTTACGGGGGAAACGCCGCCGTTTTGACGGACCCCGCGGATCAGCCCGGCGCAGAGGTGCAGCGCAAACTGATTTCCAGTGTTATTCTGATGGCCCGGTTGAGAAAGGAGGAGCCTTCCCATGAAACTATTCCAAAGCGGCGCCATGCGGGCGCTGGAAGAAAAATCCGTTCAGGCGGGAGTCTCGTATTCCACCTTGATGGAGAATGCGGGCGAGGCTGCGGCACTGCTTCTGCGGGACAGGGCCTCCGGCGCGCAGGTCGTCATTCTGTGCGGAAAGGGAAATAACGGCGGCGACGGCTTTGTCGCCGCGCGGCATCTTGCGGATTGGGGTGCGCAGGTCTGCGTCGTGTTGATTCAGGGTGAGCCGGAAACGGAGCTGGCAAGAAGCGTGTTCCGGAAGATAGACGCGCAGAAGATTTTAGTGCTGGATTGGGTCAAAGAGCCCGAAGCCGTCAAAACGCAGGTCTATGCAGCGGATTTTGTGCTGGACGCGATGTACGGCATCGGGTTTCGCGGCAGCCTGCCCGAAACGCTGTTCCCGCTGCTGGATGCGGCGGAAACCTCCGGAGCGTATCTGCTGGCGCTGGATTTGCCGAGCGGCGTTTCGTGCGACACGGGGGAGGTGCCCGGGCGCTGCGTGCGCGCGGCGGAAACAGTCAGCTTTACGGCGCTCAAGCCCGCGCACCTCATTCAGCCGGGCCGAAGCCATTGCGGCAAGGTAACGGTGGTTTCGGTGGGTATTTCAGAACAGCTGATCGCAGAAGCGGAAACACCGCTGTTCGGCATTGAAGAAAAAGATCTTGCCCTGCTGTTTCAGCGGCGGGAGCAGAACACGAATAAGGGCAGCTACGGCACGCTGCTTTCCGTCTGCGGCAGCACGGGGATGGCGGGCGCGGCGATGCTCGCGGCCCGCGCGGCCCTGCGCAGCGGAGTGGGCCTTGTGAACATGGCACTGCCGGGCGAGCTGTATCCGGTGGTTGCGGGCGCTCTGCCCGAGCCGGTGTATACGCTTCTGGAGCGGACACACGGCGGCGTGATCAGTGAGGACAGCGCCGCGCTTCTCAATCGGGAAATGCTGGGGGCGTCGG